>Ga0137407_10000081_pt1 | contig 73467 bp, 112 predicted proteins | sample CZOMad2_2_16fung_FD_108410 | JGI IMG/M metagenome (GOLD analysis project Ga0137407, IMG submission 108410) | Vadose zone soil fungal communities from Angelo Coast Range Reserve, California, USA - CZOMad2_2_16fungal (Illumina Assembly) | ecosystem: Environmental > Terrestrial > Soil > Vadose... | reverse complement strand
CGTCGGTGTTCCAGTTCCAGCCCAAGCTCGATGGCGATTTGTATAGCGCGTCCACGCCGTGGAACTTGTCTGGGCAGCGGTACTATTTCTCGCTGTTCGCCCTTGATGGAACGCGAATCCTAACGTTGCCCCTCATAGGGTCCAGGGATGCCAACCAGCTACAAAGCCTCGTGTGGAAGCACGGCTTCGTTTCCGCCACCACCGTGCTACCCCATGAATACGTGGTGGGCAAAACCATCAACCTCCTCATATCCGGCAACGCGCCGGACGGGTATAACGGGTCCGTGAAGGCGTTGGTTACCGGACGCTTCTCCTTCCAGTACCCCCTGGCTTCGGACCCCGGCCCTGCCGTGGAGTTTGGCATAAGCGACTATATCATTGACTTGGTGGCCGGGTACTTTACCACGTCGCGACTCGTGTTTCGCGCCTCCAACGCAACGTTCGAGGTGACACCGTGAGATATTATTCAATCATCATTACGGACCCGGACACGGGCCAGGAGTTTCAAAAGTACACCAGTTTCGTCAACGGTCAGACTATGGCTGGCGCCTTGGACATTGAACTTGACGTGCCGGTGGTAACGTTTGCCTCGCCCATGGGCATTGCATTTGTTCGCATCTGGGGCATACCGCTCCAACAGGTTAGCCAATCGAATGATCTTAAGAACAAGCAGATCCAGGTCTATGCTGGTATGCAGCGCGGCTTGCCGCTCGCCAACATCAACGCCAATTACGCCGGCCTCATCGTGCAAGGCTTCATCCAACAGGCGATTGGCAACTGGGTCGGCAACGAGATGACGCTGGATCTTTTCATAGCCCAGAACACGGGGAGCGTTCTTAAGCCGGCTAACCTGGTGCTGGATTGGAAGAAAAATACGGACCTGGCGAGCGCCATAAAGACCACGCTCTCCACGGCGTTCCCCAGCTTGAAGCTAGATATCGATATCAGCGATGATCTCAAGCTCGCTGAGGACCAGAAGGGCTACTACTCGACGCTCGTCGAGCTAGCCCAGTACATCAAGCAGGAAAGTCAGAATATCCTGGGGGGCACGTACGCGGGCGTTGATATTGTTATCAAGCAGAGCACCATCGTCGTGCGGGATGGGTCCACGCCGGCATCCAACCCAAAGCAAATTAACTTCGAAGACATGGTGGGGCAACCCACCTGGATAGACGCGCCGTTCATCAACATTAAGCTCGTCATGCGCGGGGACCTTTTCACGCTCGACTATTTGCGGTTGCCGGAGAAGGGTGTGCTCCCAATAACCACACCGCAATCCTTGAGCCAGTTAAGAGATTTATCCGTGTTCAAAGGGACTTTGCGCATAAGCCAAATACGGCACGTGGGCCACTTCCGCCAGCCCACGGCCGAGGCCTGGGTGACCGTGGTGGATGCGTACCCGGTACAATAATGGCCAGCAACGCACAAAAAACTCCCCTCCAGCGCTCGCTCAATATCTTCGCGGAGCGCAAGGTTCGGGAAGCCATACAGTTGCTCGGTAAGGGCCTTCCGTGCTCCGTAGTGGAAGTCTTGAGCAGCGAACTCACGTCCATAGTGACTGTTAAGTTTGAGCTGTCTCCCACCAAGGTTCCTTTCACGCTGCCCCAGGTGACCGTGCCCATGTTTGGGCCGGAGTGGATACGCTACCCCACACAGCCTGGGGACACCGGGGTCGTGATTCCTTTTGATGCGCGCCTTGGCGGCATAACGGGCCTGGGTGCAGGACTTGCGGACCTGACAATGCCGGCCAACCTGGGCGCCTTGGTGTTCATGCCAATTGCCAACGCCAACTGGGACGCGCCAGAGGATGAAAATAAGATCATCCTCTACGGTCCCAATGGCGCTATCTTGAGAAGCAAGAGCGGTATGGCCAAGGTCGAGGTCACCGCATCGGAGGTGCAAATCACGGGTGTCCTCAAGATCAACGGGTTTGATTACTTATTGCACAAGCACGGTGGAGTCCAGACTGGCGGTGGGACGAGCGGGGGCGTTATACCATGAGAACGTATGCGCGCTATGTTGACCCCAACGACAACAAAAAGTGGCAAGAGATCGATACGGCGGCCGATGGCTCGAACGACATGGTGTTTGTTGTAACGCTCATCCAGTGCTTGCTGCTTAACCTTGGGGAGTCCCCATTCTATGCACAATATGGCATCCCCGCCAAGCCATCTATCATGCAACAGATATGGCCGGACTTTTACGTGTCGCGCACGCAGAGACAGTTCGCTTCGTACTTTGCAAGCCTTATCATCACCAAGGTGACACACGTTGTGAACCCAACCTACAAGGTGGCCATCGTAACCAACCAGGGCGTCGCCATCAACGTCACCGTTCCCATCAAAGAACTCTCGCAGAGGCCACCGGGTTTCAATGGTTGACATCCCAACAGTAGTCACCAAGGCAGGGCTCCAGCCGATACCCCCGGCGGACATCCACGATAATCTCATCGCCACAGTGGCGTTGACTAATCCTGGGTACACGGCAAACTTGCCTGGCTCGCTCATCGAGGACATCAGCTCCACCGATGTGGCGGCTTTAATTCAGATGGATCAGATGCGGGTCGAGCTTATCAATTCGCTCAATCCGCGTACGGCCAATCGATGCCTCTTGAACCAGCTTGGGCTTATTTACGGGGTGGCCCAGGGGGGCACGACCGCCACGAGTGTCTTCGTTGTGTTCTCCACGTCGGCCATAGGCTTTGTGCTGGCCAAGGGTTTCACCGTATCAGATGGTTCGCACCAGTACACGGTCCAGGATGGCGGTGTCATAGGGCTGGGCGGCACGTCGCTGCCCTTGTTCTGCCTTGCCACGCTTTCGGGCACGTGGGCGGTGCCGGCCAATACCGTGAACCAGATCGTTACATCCGTGCCATCCACGATCACGGACCTCACCGTCAACAACCCGGAGCCCGGCACGCCTGGCCTGGCTACGGCGGAAAGCATATCAAGCTATCGCTCGCGCGTGCTGGAGGCTGGGCTTGCTTCCTCCCAGGGTATGGCCCGTTTCCTCAAAACCTTGTTGTCCGAGGTGCCTGGGGTGCAAGAACGTCTCATCAGCGTGCGCCAGCAAACGGGGACCAACCCTGGGTGGGTGGTACTTTGCGGTGGTGGTGACCCGTACCAAATAGCCTACGCCATCTACACGGCGCTGTTCGACATATCCACGTTGGTTGGCGCCACCGCTGGTGTCACCGACATCACACAGACCAACCCGGGCGTGGTCACCACAAGCGTGACAACGCTCTATACGAATGGTGAGTCTGTAACCATCGCCGGCGTCACGCCATCCAATTATGACGGCACATACGTAATAACGGTTATCGATGACACGCACTTCAGCATCGGCGTCGACACAACGGGGTTCCCCGCCTACGTTAGCGGGGGCACGCTATCGCCAGCGCCGGCATCCAACCTATCCGTGTCACTCATCGACTACCCGGATACGTACACCGTGCCGTTCGTCAACCCCCCTGCCCAGACGGTTTCCATCACGGCTACGTGGAACACGACGGCAACCAATTTTATCAACCCGGTCGCCATATCGGCTCTGGCAACCCCGGCGCTGGTTGATTACATAAACTCAATAGCGGTGGGCACGCCCATCAATGAGTTCGAGATGACGTGCGTGTTCCAGGATGCCGTGGCGGATCTGTTGCCACCCCATTTGCTGACGCGCCTTGTATTTTCTGTATCGGTGGACGGGATTGTGCAAACGCCACCCGCGGGCACGGGCATTATCCCCGGGGATCCTAACTCTTATTTTCTGACTGATGACACGCTCATCCTGGTGCAACAAGGATGAGCATCAACTCGGTCAAGAGCGCTGGCCGGCCAGGCAAGCTCACCACCCTTATTGGCTTTGCGCCCGGGCAATGGGCCGCGGCGACGACAGACCTTATTCTTGAGCCTGGGCCTGGGGCGGACCTTGAAGCCCGCGGTCAGATATTGGTGCTGCGCGGACGCATCCACGATACTTTGTATCATGAGTTTGCCGGCTTGCAAGGGGTGTCGACGGACTTGGAACTTGCCGAGCGTACCGAGCGCGCGTTGAGCAGGATAGCGATCATCACGGAGCGCACGCGCTGGGCGCTTAACTTTGCACACCCAGATATCAAGGTAGCTCTTGCGGGGCTAATCAACAGGAACCTAACAAGCGCCCGTGACGCGCTGGCGAAGGTCTTATAATGGGCGGTTTTACGACGGCATTTCCCAACAGCCTTAAGGGCGAGCTACCCCAGGCCATCCAGGACTTCTCCCTTGGAGGGGACCAGTTTAAGGTGGCGTTGGGCATAGCCGCGCCCGCCGGCACGTACGACAATGACACATTCAACTATTCGCAACTTGTGGCAGCTAGCGATGAGTTGCCCAATGGCAGCGGCTACACAACGGGTGGCTTTGCGTTCACAGCGGCGCAGAACATAACCCCTATCACGGACAACATCACAAACATTGCGTACTGGCAATGGTCAGTCAATCCTCAGTGGACAAGCCTTACCGCCAACACCTTGGGTTGCATTATTTACAACAACAGCAAGACCGGCCGCGTGGTGTACATTGGCAATTTTGGAAGTGTGCAATCCGTTATAGGTTCTACACTCACACTCATTTTGCCCGTTAACGCGCCAGCCACGGCGTTATTGAGTCTTATCTAATGTCTGTTGAAATACATCAGGGCTTTAATAACAACACCTTTTTAAGTAGGGCTCCACCTATACGAACGGGTGCTCCGTTCACCGTGTTTACGTGGTTTCATCCCGACAACGTGCATAATGGCGCGTTATTTGAAATTGGTAATCTACCGCCTGGTTTTGGCGGTTTTCACTTTTATACTATGGAGATCACCAGTAGTGGTGAGTTACGTTTCGACCGCAGTGATCCTACTACTAGCGTACTAGCAGGGGGAACGTACACAGGCAGTACTTGGAATACTGGGGCCATTGTTACAGCCTCATCGACGAGTGCTATTGCATATCTCAATGCTGTGGCTGGTGCGACAGATACCAATAATGCAAATCCATTTAATCTCAACATTACACTCATCGGCACTCGCCCAACCTCTACTACAGGGGCTTATTTTCATCCATATAGTGGTTGCTATGGCTATATGGCGCTTTGGGATATTGCACTAGTCCAGGCTAACATTGATGAATTAAATTCCGGTGTGCTCCCGCCAGACATCGCTGGTGGCACATTGGTGAGCCATCTCATTATGTATCTGCCAGGAATAGATCAAGCTACGGCAGGGCACGACAATTACGGAGCTGACTTCACACTCAATACAAATAGTGGCACGATTACAACGTGCGCCAGCGAACCCCCTGTGACGTCTGGCCCTATTAACGTTAATCTTGTGGGCGTTAGCGCGCAGGGTATGGCGCACAGCTTAACTGCCAGCATACCTGGACCAGCACCACCTTCTCCATCATCTTCGACTGGATTAGGGCCGTGCTTTGTTGAAAAAATCATTCCGTCGTATCTGTACCAGGAGTACAACGACGATGATGATCTCCAAGCGTTTGTCAAGGCGTACAACACCTATGGGCAAGCCTTTCTTGATTGGTTTAATACCCTCAATCTTCCCATCTACACCCACGATCCTGTGTCGGGGGATCTGTTGGACTGGGTGGCCGCCGGGCTCTACGGCCTAACACGCCCATCGTTGCCCTCTGCCGCGTCATCCCTTATCGGGCCATACAACACGTGGGACTACAACACGTTGGCTTATAATGAGCTGATGCTTGGGACCCATGCCGCCGATTTCATCATCACCGATGATATTTTCAGGCGAATCATTACGTGGCACTTCTACAAGGGCGACTGTAAGGTCTTTGACATCCGTTGGCTTAAGCGACGTATCATGCGCTTCTTGCTGGGTACGGACGGCATCGATTTTAACGTTGACCAGACTTATCAAGTAAGTGTGACCTTTGGCCCGGGCAACCAGGTCAACATAAACCTAATCAATACGCTCAGCAGTTTTGTAAGCGGCGCCCTATACAACACGTTTGGGTACAACGAGCTACCCGAGTACAATGGCATAACTTCATCAGTCATTGCACTCCCTCCGCTCCCTAACGAATCACTTCTTAAGTCTGCCGTTGAGTCGGGTTTCCTGGAGCTTCCGTTCCAGTTTACCTACAAGGTTAACATCATCTAGGCCGGGAGGCTCTGTCCCATGCTTCTGTTCGCCAATAATGCCAGGACAACGCTCGCGGGCGGTATCTCCAGCGGGGCTACGTCACTCACCGTGGTGTCCGGTGCCGGCGCCAAGTTTCCTAATCCTGGTGGCGGCGACCTATTTGTGGCCACGCTCGTCAACCTGACGACGCTGATCAATGAGATCATTCACGTCACCGCCCGATCCGGAGACGTTATGACCATCGTGCGCGGTCAGGAGGGGACCACGGCTGTCGCCTGGAACTCGGGCGATACGATAGTGATGCTTTGTACGGCCGGCACGCAAGCGGCGTTCCTTCAGTCTGCAACCATCCAGGCGCCCGGCGTCCAGGGGGCGGTCAAGAACCTCAAGATCAAGAACTCTGGAGGTAGCCCGAACACCGTGTTCGACGTCACCGCCGATGAGGCCATCCTGGAGGCCCCGGGCGGCAACACGTTCAAGGCCGTCACCGTCAGCGTATCGCCGGACATCACGGTATCCGGCGCCAACGGTATCGACACGGGCGCGGTCGCGGCCTCCACCTGGTACGCCGTCTGGCTCATCTACAACGGCACGACGGTGGCCGGTCTGTACTCCCTCAGCGGCACAAACCCGACTATGCCGGCCACCTACACGTTCAAGGCCAGGATGGGATGGGTGCGCACGACCGGTGGATCCATCTTCTTCAAGACGCTCCAGTACAACGACAAGGCCCGGTACACGTCCCCGGCGCTGCCGATCATGGACAGCGGCGTCAAGGGCAGCGTCACGGTCCCCACCTGGGTTGCTATCCCTGTGGCCAACTTCGTGCCGCCGACCGCGTCGGAGATCACGTTCTACGGAATGACGTTCGACAACAACCACGAGACCATTGCTGCGCCGAACAATACCTACGGTGGCTTTGGAAGTCTGACGAACACGCCGCCGGTCACTATCAACAATCCCAACGCGGCCGGGCAGCAGACGGAGTTTGCGACATTCATGATCGAGAGCGCGAACATTTACTGGGCATCCAACGGCGCGGATAATGCCATGTTTGTGTATGGCTGGACAGACAACAGATGAACCTAACCACCAATTTCACTCTCGAGGAACTGACCGTTTCCCAGGACGCGGCCCGCGCCGGCATAGCCGAACAATTTGACCCACCGGAAGAGATTCTGAATAACTTGCACAAGCTGGCAAGCTCCCTTGAGGTGGTGCGGGCGTTACTGGGGAGCGTGCCCATCCTGGTGTCGAGCGGCTATCGTTGCCCGGCACTCGAGCGAATCCTAACGAAGGCTGACTTTGCGCACTGGTGCGCCAACCGGAGCTTGCCCGTCGATGACACTTCCTGGGCGCTGTACCTGGCCGGCAAAGCGCACCCCCTGGGCCTGGCCGCGGATTTTACCGCCCCTCGGTTCGGCACTCCTATCGATGTTTGCCGGCGTGTCGCGACCACCACTCATTTGGAGTTTGATCAGGTTATCTTCGAGTACGGCCGGTGGTGCCATTTTGGTGTGGGACCGGGTACCAGGCGTCAGGCTCTTTCCAAGTTTGCCGGCGATTCGGTGTATCACGTGGGCATCCTTGAACATGCCTAAGCTGGTGCGCTACGTTGACAAGGATGGCCCCGTTGGCTGGATGCACTGGTGTCCGGGCTGTAAAGGTGCTCATGCAATCAACGTGGAAAAGCCACGTGCGGACAACGGGGCGAAATGGTCTTTTGATGGTAGCATGGAGAGCCCCACGTTTGGCCCATCCATCCGAATCTTCCGCTATTCAAAGTACAACGAAAATGGGCAACCGGCCGAGGGTGCTACGGAGGTCACCGATTGCCATTATTTCATAAAAGCCGGCAAGATAGAATTCTGTGGCGACTCACGCCACGCTCTCGCCGGGCAGACCGTCGATCTCCCACCCGCGCCAGATCATTGGACCAACTAACCCAAAGGAGACTAATCCCATGCGAATGCGTCATCTCTTTCTTACCGGATGCCTTAGCCTTGCTATCGCGACCGGCGGCTGCACAACCTTAGCGCAACTTGGCGGCAACATTGGCCAATCGTTCTCGGTCGCATCGCCAAAACAGGTGGGCACGCTTGCGGCCGCGCTCGCTGCGGCGAAGCTTGCCACCGATGCCGTTGACCTGTACGTACAGGTGGGCAACCCCGACAAAGCCACGTTGACCCAGCTCCAGCAGCTCAATGAAGGTGTTCACAAGGCGCTGACCGATCTCCAGGCGGCTAATGCCGCCGGGCAGAGTTTGACGTTCGCCGCCATCAATGAGGCGTTGGCTGCCTTTAGAGCCTACGCCGCCACCAAGGGCGTGGCGACGAGCTAAGTCACCCCGTTACCCAACAGGAGAAACCTATGAGCTTGGATTGGAACAAGATCACTCAGAAAGTCGCCGAAATCGTGTCCGCCCTGGAACCCTTCGCCAACGTCGCTGTGGGCGTTGTGGCGCCGGAGGTGGCACCGGCCTTGGTGATTGGTGAGAAGATCATCCACGGCCTTATCAACGCGGAGCCAACGGCCGTGGCGTTGGTCAATCAAATAAAAAGCGGCGCCGAACCCACGCCGGCCCAGCTCCAGCAGTTCAGCGACAACTACGAAGCCAGCTACCAGAAGCTCAAAGCGGACATCGCCGCCAAGCTGGCGGAATAATTGATGCTCCAACTTACAGTCGCTTTTTTGCTTGGTGCCGCAAGCGTGTTCCCCATTTGCTATCTACAAAACGGCGTACCGCTCCGCGAGTTATGGGGTGCCGTACGCCGCATGGATTGGATCTTCTAACATGGCGACTGAAGCCAGTGCCGGGGGCTTAATCCTGGCCGCCGTGGGAAGCGCCCTTGCTGCCGGCGGCTTAGGCGGCCCCCTGGATTTCCCCCTCGGGGATTTTGGGTGGGCCACGTTTTTCGCCATGATAGGGGCTCTGGGGCGGGCTGCCTTGGATGCCAAGGCAGCGCGTGACGCGGCCAGGGGGGTTGGGGTGGCAGCGGGCAACTTACCGGGCCTGGACCTGGTTTCTTTGGCCTACGCGGCCTTTGGTGCGCCCCTCGTGGGGGGTTTGGCGTTATTTGGGGTGCGGGCCGTGGGTTTCGTACCGGATTGGGGTGCCGCCCCGGTCATCATGGGTGCAGGCTACATGGGCCGCGATGGTGTCAATTACGCCATAGGGCTGGCAAGGGACATCGTCAACCGTAAGTCCGGAGGACCTTGAAAATGCAAATCAACAGGCTCGCAGAATCCGATGTCACTATGCACAGGCGCAAGTACGACGTGGGCGTCTGGATCATCTCCTCGTTCTTTTTTGGTTGGATAGTATCCGCCAGGTACTATCACACCGAGAAGATCCCGGGGCTCCAGGAGGCCGCCAGGTGGACTGGATACACCAGCAGCCAAGTGTCGCTCAAAGAGTTGACCAATCAACTTGGGGCGTGTCAATCTCAGCTGGCCGCCACCGGGTTGCGCTTTGACCCTAACACACCGGAGTGAACAACCATGTGGCTCGCCCTTATTTGGACTCTGTTCATCTATGGTCTAGTATTCGGTGTCATTTACTGGATGGCTGGCGTAATTGAATCAAAGGTAGCAATCGTCGCGCCGTTCATGTGGTTGGTGTGGCTCATCTTGACGGTGGCGGCCGGTGTGTTTTGCATCGGCATCCTTCTCGGTAGCGTGCCGCTCATACCGTTTGGCCAGGTGGGCGCTGCTCGCATCTACTAGCCTATTTTCTTAGCGCCGTGTTGCCGTGACTCAAAGAAAAGGGAGTCATAAAGATGAAACTTGTCTTCAATATCTTTACATGCCGGGGTGAAGGGCGAAAGCGCAAGCGCCACAGAGCCGTGTCCGGTCAACTCTTTCTTGCGCCGTTAGGAGAAGACATGTCGCAGATTACGATCAAATCAGACTCGAATGGCGTTTCCGCGTCGGCGTCGTACAAGGATAAGAAAGGCAATCCGGCTGCCATCGTTGGCGTGCCAACGTGGGCAATGGGTACCGACGGGGTTCTCGATATGACCGTTGCACCCGATGGCCTTTCGGCCAACTTTGTGCCCACGGATGCGGCCGGCGCCCTGGGGGATGTTGTCGTTACCGTCACGGCCGAGGGCGATCCTACGCCAGGCGTGGACACCATCGTGAGCACGGGCACCATCACGGTCGTCCCGGCCGAGGCGGCCAGCGGCGATATCGCGTTCACTCCCAACGCTTAAAAAGTACCGACTTTTATGAGATGCTGCGCCCGGCGCATTGCCGGGCGCATACCTCCAAAAGGAGACTACGACAGTGAACATGGGCGAGACACTTAATGCAGATGACAGCGTGGATGCGGCGCTCGTCGGAGTTTGTGGCGTTGCTGAAAAGCTGAAACCCTGTGGCGTGTTCACAGCCGAGCTTGTGCGTGAAGGCAAAGTTGTGTGGCGAGAGGAATTTCCAAATCTCGTCGTCACCGTTGGCAAGAACGCGATGGAGGATCAATCATTATCCGGCTCCGCCTACAGCGTGACCGGACCCTTCATGGGGCTCATAGCCTTAACCGGGTACAGCCCCACTATCACGACGATTACGAGCGGCACCTACAACAACGGCACGGGCGCCGTCAACATCACCACCGCCGGCAACCACAACCTGGCCGTCGGCGATTCGTTTACGCTCAACACTCTTACCGGCACGGGGGGCTTCGCCGGCCTCAACGGTACCTGGGTGGCCACCGCCGGCACGACGGGCACGACGCTCAATTTCACCGGCACGATTGGCCTCGGCGCCAGCACCATTACGGGCGGCAACGTCACCTACGGTATCAAGCTCAGCGACACTATGACCGCGCACGGTGGCTGGCTGGAAGCCGGACTTGCCAACCCGCCAACATACACCGCCCCCAGAGGAACAGTTGCCTTCTCCGCCGCGGCCGGCGGGGTTAAGGCCACCTCCGTGGCCGTAAACTTCACATTCACCGGCACCGGCACGGTTAAGGGTGCCTTCTTGGTATTCGGTGCGGGTGCCGTCAGTACCATCGACAGCACCACCGGCATACTTTTTTCCGCCGGGCTATTTCTTACAGGAGACCGTGCTGTGTTTGGGGGCGACCAGCTTAATGTCTCTTGGCAGTTGAGTATGTGATATGCCCAGACTCTATCGAATCCCATTTGAACAAGTACTCGCCGGGCAACCCCAGGATCTCGTCACGCTATTGCTTCCCACAAGCGTGGCCAACTTCAAAGCCATCGACATCGTGCGCTATTGGGTGTGCGCCACGGATGTAGCAGTTCCGTCGCCCCAGATGATGGCGCTCCGGCTGCGCTTCTTGCCGGCAACGGTCACGCCAGGGTCCGGCGGCGCAACCCCAACGCCCACCCCCCTGGATCCCGGGGACTCGGCCGCCAAATGTACGGCGCACACGAACGATACATCCAAGTCCGGGACGAACGGCACCGCGGTAACTTTGGATGAGCAGAGCTGCTACGTCAACACCGGGTTCGACTCCGCCTCGGAGGGGCAAGAGCCAATACCCATACCGTGCAACAACACATTGCAGCAGGCGGTCGTGTTTGAGCTGTTAAACGCTCCGTCTGGCACAGTGCATCTTTCCGGTGGGCTGGATTACGTAGAGCGTGGGTAAATGACGTATTTCATCGGCGATGGCTTTGATTGGTACGCTGCCGTCACGGATGGCGGGGCCAATTTTTGGGAGACCTCGGGTGTTGGGGCCAACATCGATGCCACGTTCACCCGCTTTGGAACGGGTCAGTGCATCCTCATAAACAACTCCGGGTTTGCCGGAGATTGTTTTACCAAGACCGGGAGCACGAACGAAGCCACATGGTTCGCCAGCATCGCGGTTGCGACCGTGAACACAGCCGCGGTGGCCATGATAGCGGTTGCCTTCAGGGACGGCGGTACGGCTCAGTGCACGGTGGCGTTCCAGGGCAACGGTTCGATCGTCGTTTACTCCGGGGCCGTGGGCGGGGCCGTGCTGGCCACCTTCCTGGGCGCGCTCCCGGTGGCCAACGATTGGCACCAGTTTCAGATCAAGGCGATCATTCACAACACGGCCGGCGAGGTCCACATCAGAAAGGACGGGGCCACGTCGGACACGTACGTCGTCACGGGCGTCAACACCCGCGGCGGTACAGCCAACAACTACGCGAACGCCGTCTGCTTGCGCAAGGAGTCGGGATCGTTCACCAGGTTCGATGATCTTCTCTTTTATAACGGCAACGTTAGCGACACGCCCAATGATTGGATTGGGGATGTTAGAGCTGTTCAGCTCCCGCCGACTTTGGATATCTCTACGGCCTTTGCCCGGGTAAGTACAGGCAGCTTGGTTGCTGGCATATCGACCTCAAACTCAACCCGGGCCATTGTGGCCAATCAGCTGTGGACGACCACTAGATTTTCCGTGACCCAGGGGGGTGTGTTTTCCTCCTGCACCTTTGCTATGAATGCGGGGTTCACGGGGAAGGCCAAGATAGCCCTTTACCTGGCGGATGGTAATGTTCAGGGGGGTGTGCCGGACAACCAGCCGGGGACGCTGATCGCGGTCTCAAATGAAATTGTCAACCCGGCCACTGGGGCCAATACGGCAACGTTCGCCAACCCAGTTGGGATGATGAAGGGTTATTCATACTTCTTCGCCATTCTAACAGACACCAACTGTACGGTAAGCTCGACCAGCGGTGGAACCGAGTTCGTTTATACGGGGAGCTACGTGTCTGGCTTCCCCAACTCCTTGACCGGGCTCAACGTGGCGGCGCCGGCAGCCCAATCGCCTACAATATCAGTCACGCTAACCGCGAACAATGCTGGTTGCGTGAGTGACGAATTTCAAGATACGCTCACCACCTACCTCCAAGACAATGTTGTTGGCCACTCGGACCTCTATAATATCTTTGGGCTCTGGTACACGCCGGCAAGTGTGGTAGGCGTTAACTTGCGGGCACTGGTGCAGAAGTCTCAAGCTACCGCAAGGGGCTTTAAGATCACGGCCAGCTCTGGGGGTGTTGCTTTTGACAGCACCGAGTACGCGCTGACCACCTCGTTCTCGCAGTTCAATTCATTCAAGAGCACTGATCCCGCCACCGGCTTGGCGTGGTTACCGGCCGCCGTCAATGCTCTTCAAATAGGGCCAAAGGTTTCATCGTAAGAGGAAAATCAAAATGAAGCATCAACTCATGTCCGGTGTAGCCCCCTCTATAATCATATCAAAGGTCGAGCTTCCACGCTACGTTCCTTTGCGGGCGATCATATCAAAGGTTAGTCCATCCCAGTATGCCAGAATGTCCACGAATTCCTGGGAGGAAACCCTCTCCGCCTCGGTTACTGATGCAACGCAAATAAGCAACAGTACGGCCGAGACGGTTCTTGTTCCCGATTTCACCGTGCCGGCAAACTACTTGGTTGAGGGAAGAACGATTCAGATCACCCTCATCGGCAAGATGAGCAACGTGGTAACAACCCCCGGCACGCTCACGTTCCGTTGTCGCTGGGGTGGCGTCGCCGGCACGCTCTTGGTTGCCAGCGCGGCCATTGCTTTGAACATTGTAGCACAGACGAATGCTCAAGTCATTATACAGCTTAGGCTTACTTGCCGGACGAAGGGAAACCCCGGCACGCTTATTGTTTCAGGGTGGTGTTGCCTTGGTTTATCGGCCTCGGTTACCGGACGCGTTGACCTGATCCCTGCCTCGGGCCAGGCCGCGGTTGGCACATTGGATCTCGTGTCGGCGACGGCGCTTTCCGTGACGGCGCAATTCTCCGTTAACACCAACCCAACGAACATTCAAATTCAGCAAGCTACGTATGAGAGCTTGAACTGATCGTGAATGAATGGCCAGTATCGGACCTCCCAGCTTCCTCGGCGTTCCACCTTGGAGATTTCGCCCGCAGGAGACTATACAAACCGGCCCTGCCGGCAACTTCGCGCGGGTCACTCGCCTGGCCGTGGAAGCCTGGGTTACCGTTGATGCACCAGCAACAACTGTTAACATCACCAGGGTTGCGGTGGAAGCGTGGATTGCCGCTGCCCGGTCACCCATTGGATTCTATCAGAAAGACGATGGTTTTGGACCATACGGATTTTCTCCACGTCCACACAGATTCCGCGCATCGCCAACATCGGAAGGGCCTCTACCACCGCCTTTTATTCCCCCACCGCACAAGCCGCCACCCAAGCCACCTAAAGGACCGCCACCAGGCAAGGGCAAGGACCGGCTCGTCGCTTTTGCCCGGCAAGACTACATTCTACACAACTACGCCGGCCGCCCGTATCCGTTACAACGTCGGAAATTAAGTCAGTACAGCGCCACCTATATAGCGTCCATCCAAGAAACCCTAACGCTTGCTGACACAGTTTCAGCCGCGTTACTGACAAGCGCCTCCATTCAAGAAACCTTAACGCCTGTTGCTACGTTCTCCGCCGCATTAAGGGCGAGCGCTTCCATACAAGAAAACGTGACGCCGACCGATGCATTCTCAACTAGCCAAACTTTTGCCTCTTTCATCGAAGAAGTCGTTAACCCTCTTGATGAGGTGTCGGCAAACCAGCACATGGTTTCCTTTGTACAGGAGACCCTATCATTAGAAGATGCGCAAACGGCCGGGTTCTTCTTTCAGGCTGACGTAGCGGAAACGCTGGAACCCCTCGATGTGTTTAGCGCCCGCGCCGTCATGGCGGCATTCATAAACGAAGCACTATCCCCCAAGGATTCTGGGGCAGCCACGACCTCCCCCCTGTTCTTCGGTGCCGGTGTAATATCTCCCCAATTGGCGGCACGTGGACTTATTAGAAACGAGCAAGACGCGGAAGGTGTTCTTTCATGACCGTAACCAACAAGAAAGGTGAGCGGGAGGTTCGGTTCGAGGCTCAGCTGGGTTTGGTCCGTATCCCGGCGTGCCCGGCGTGCGGCGCCGCCAATCCTCGGGCGCTGGCAGCGTGCCCGGCGTGCGGACAGGGGGCGCCCAACTTGACGGACCATCAGTTGGTCAAAGCTGAGGTTACGGCGGAGGTGCCGCCGTTAGCTCGGCTCTTGTTTTGGTTTGCTGCAAGACTCAAGGATCTGGCCAAATTCATCGAAAGGAGATGATACCCATGGGAAAGAAGTACACAGTGCACAGCCGGCACGACACCACCGTTAAGGTGCCGGCCAAGACGCCGGAGGGACACGACATCGAGGGAGACATGCCGTGCTCCATTATTGAACTTGTGCCCGTCGATCCGCGGGACACCCACACCATTACGCTGCGCGAATTAACTCCGACAGCCGAGGATCGCAAGCGCATCGCCGAAGTCTTTGCGATAGACTCGGTCGTCGTCCACAGTTGGACCAAGGAGGCTTAATTGAACACCAGAGCATTGGGTTCCCTTAAAGGGGCGCTGCGCGGCGCCATTGCCGGCGGCATCATCTTATTGGCGACCGTGTTTACCAACGCGGGCGCAGCCATTGTGACCAACCGCATCATCCAAGCCGGTACGGCACCCAAGAATATTGGCTGGGGCATCGGCACCAACGCCGCGGCGGTCACCGATACGGCGCTTCAAACAGAGAGTGCTCCCACCACGGCCGGTGGGCGCACTGTGGGCACCGAATCGCGCACGACCGTGACCAACACCAATGATAACTACCAGGTGGCTGGCACGGTAACGGCGGGCTCTACCCTCGCTATTACTGAGGCTGGGCTCTTTGATGCGGTATCGGCGGGCAATATGCTCATCCGCTCGGTATTTTCCGCAGTCAACGTGGTGTCCGCCGACAGCATTGCCTTCACGTTCGGTCTTAAGTTTGTCCCAGGGTGATTGCCATGATACTCAAACCAGCTGACCATGATCGGATCAAAAAGATCGATGTAAGCGCCGTCCGTTTGCGGGCTCCGTTCGTTCCCAAGTCTCCGGCTATCATTCGGTCGATAGTGCCGGATTCCGCCTGGGCTATGATGTCCCGGCAAAATTTCATGGACTTAATCCAGCCGCCAATTTTGGCTGATTTGCTTACCTACTCGACGGTGACGACAGAAGCTCTCCTCTGGCCCGTTGCCATTAACACACCAATCAACGCCAATGATGCCCAACCGGGGAAGGTCTACAAAATAACGGCGGGTGGCATCATCACATTGCCGGCCTCCACTGGCTCTATAACCCTCACGCCACGTGTGGGTCTTCTCGTCACTAGCTCGTCACTTGGCGCCTCCGGTGCGCTCTTCTCGCCCGGCGCCACAACCAACCGTCCATGGCTTCTTGATCTTTATGTCCTCTGTCGCGCTGTCTCGGCAACGGCCGGTGCGAACTCGACCTTTATCGGTTGGGGCGAATTCAAGACTCAGGGCTTGCTTACAACCGGGTCCGCGCCGTTTGTTCTCACGATGGGTGGTACGTCGGTCGCTACAGTCGATGTAGGCATTGCTACGGGCATCGGTGTGTCAATCATTTGGGGCACGACCGCGGGATCCATCACGACGCAGTTCGCGGCTATTCAGTCGCTAAACTGATGCCGGGAGCAATTGGGATCAGCAACGCCGGAAGGTTCTTCGTTTCCCCGGAGCAAACGTCCCGCTATACCGTATCTGGGGTAACCAGGGACCTTAACGGCGCCGCCTTGGGCTTTTGCACGGTGGATGTGTTCGAAACGGTATCAAAGGCGTGGCGGGGAAGAGCCATATCCGATGCAAATGGCTTGTATGCGGTAGAGATTGCTGGGGATCGCAGCTTGACTTTCTTCACCGTGGATTACTTAACCGGCGCCCCCGACATCTTCGGCACATCCACCAACACCCTCACGGCGTCATGACTTTTGACATCCAGAAGCTCTATGCGGGGGAGGCGAGCCCGCCGGACGTGCGGCTCCGGCCCCAGGCGACGCCGAACTCAAACACAAGCTCCCTTCAGGCAACCAGTTCGCCAGGCGCTTCATTGGCCAATGCCACTACAAAGCCGCTCAGCGCCTCAAGTTCCCCTAGTGCTTCGTTAGATAATGCCACCTCCAAGCCAGTTAATGCCTCAAGTTCGCCCACCGCTTCACTGGATAATCTGACCGCAAAATCTCTACAAGCGTCAACTTCACCGCTTGCTTCCCTTGTACGATCTCTGTCCAAATTATTCCAGGCAAGCACGTCACCATCAGCCACCCGCACAAATCAAACCGGCAAGCCGCTTGCCGCGAGCACGGCACCCGTGGCCACGGACGTTCGGCAAACCGGCAAGCCGGCAGCGGCGTCCACGAATCCCTCGGCAACGCTTTTTCGAGCCAACAACAAAGTCGCGCTAGCCTTAGCCACCACGACGGCCACCGCCTTGGAGTCAGTTGCCAAGGCGCTTTTAGCCTTAGCCACCCAGGTGGCTTCCACAACCAGGGCCACCTCCGTTCCTGTCCAGGCGCAAACCGCCCCCACAGCCCAAGCCGCCCGCCAGACTACCGCCCCCCTGGCCGTTGCGACGGCGCCAGCGGCTACAGCGGCTAAGGGAGCCACTGTCCCCTTAGCCGCTACCACCACGCCGGTTGCGACGGTTTCGCGGCTGTCGGGCTTGCTCAGGGGCGCGTCAGCGGTATCGATGGCTCAGCTAGGAAACGTGGTGGGTAAGGTGATTACGGTGGTGGGGAGCACGATCGGTTCTCTGGGGAAACAGGTCGCCGTTGCGCTGCCGGCGTTGGGTTCGGTTCTGGCCACCTTAACACAGGGACGACCGGTGGGCGCCTCAGCGCAGACCGCCCCGGCGGCAACCTTGGATATCACCTCTGTTGGCAAATCACTTCAGGCGGAGAGCGCGCCCATGGCCAGCAGACTGAGTCAAGTTGGTAAGAATATTACAGCAGCGGCGGGCGTGGTAGGGATGGCATCCCGGTTCGTGGGCGTAAGCCTCTTTGCGCTGGCCCGTGCTGTGGCTTCTTTACGCACACGAGTCGGCCCGCCAGTGCCTCCCATCACTTTCAATGCGAGGGGAAGATTCCCATGAAGATTGGCGAGTACGGCGTGTTGTTTAGGTTTGATGCCAACTACGACATGAGCGCATGGACGGCGCTAACGTTGACATTTACGAAGCCCGATGAAAGTTTCCTAATCAAGACAAACCCGGCCGTGTCTCTTGGAGCCACCACCGTGCCGACGTCGCTGGGAACGTTCTTGGCTAATCAATACGTCCAGTACACGTTTGTCGCCGGCGATATTGACCAGGCCGGCGACTGGGAGGTCTTCTTGACTTACGAATCCGGTCCGAGCGTGAAGCTTATCTCGACCCCGTTCTTATTCAAGGTGGATAATCCGGCCTGCTAATCCTTTAAGGCCAGCTTGAATTTCTCCCGTCTTAGACCGATGCTGTCGTTGGCAACCATCTGCACCCGTTCATCCGCAGGACGCACCGCCAAAGTCCCCTCGGCTGTTCTCCAGGCGAAGTGGGTGACCAAAAAAACCCGTGTGGCTGTGAAGATTTCGTACTTCGCGTTAAAAACCACGCCGTTGAACACGACAACCTGAACATCGTGCTCAGCCATGATGACGAAATCACCCTTGGTGTCAAGCGTGCCAAAGGCAACCCCAACGAAGCTTCGCTCGTGATTGAGCCAACGCTCGGCTAACCGTTCCAGCCATTTCCATCTCATTTAAATGCCTCCTAGGCCCCGGTTGGGGCCTTTTTTTTTAGTCCTGGAAGTAAACAACCCACACCCAGAGCCACACGAGCGCGCCCACGAGGCACAAGGCTCCGTTAATCAGTTTGCACATAGCAGCCCGTCCAGGGTCCAGGCCATCCACACCCACCAGCCTGTAACGGCCAGGCCAATGGCGGTTACGGCCGCCCATGCTAGAGCACGGTCCCACATGGTAGGGCGCCAGGGCGCCGGCACGTGCGCGCTCACGCTACATAAACGAGCATGAGCGCCACAGCCCATACCAGCCCCAAAACCACCAACCCTAAAAACCTAGTCATCGCGGGCATCGTCTTCCTCCATTTCATGGTATTCGCGGGCGTACTGTCTTTTGCTTCCGCGGTGCTTGGCCTCCCAGGAATCCTTCTTGTTCTTGCGTCGGGCGTGCATGTGCCGGCGGTTGACCTTCTCGGTCTCTAGACCCTTACGCGCTTGCGCATTATGGCCGTTGCTCATCCATAAGCCCTCAACCTCAGTTCAGTAACCAGTGCCCGGTAGGTGGGTACCACCCAGCACAGGAAGTCGTCCACCGTCTGGCGCTCGAGCGCGTACATTTCGCTCATCACCGCATCAAACGCCCCGTCCCCGGTGGTGTTTGGATTGACCATGCACAGCTGAAGTTCTCGCCGCAGCTTCTCGTGCCAACCCCAACGCTTGAGCAAATTCACCGTGTTGCGGAGGTGGTTTGTGCCCATCTGGGCGGGTGTCAGTCGCCGTCCGTCTTTGGTCACCCAGTGGGTGGCTGTAACCTTCTTGAGGTGGTTGTCCAGGCTCATGTCTCCCTCCCCGGGTACAGCGGGTCCGGTTCTTTCGAGAGCGTTCCGATAAAACCACCATCCCCGGTGGTTTCAAACTCCACGCGCCGGCCATCATTTAGCCAGACACACTTGCCACCTTGATGATACCCTCGAATCGGCGATCCATCCTACCCAACTGGAGCACCATGCACTGGATGGTACTCAAACGAGCTACCAGCAAGATGGGCACGCCGGGCTTCATGGCCGTGTGTGAGATAAGTTCCTTCATGACATCGTCTCCTTATCGCGAACGAAGTATTCGTGGCTAACCTCACCCGCTTCCTTCTTCCCCACAAGCTGGCGGGCGATGAGCGTGATCCACCACCCCGTTAGCCCTTTGTGAACCTCGTGTGGGGAGTAAACCGCGGAGGGTGTGCGGTGTTCGTGGTGCCGCTTGTGGGAGCGCCGCCAGTGCAGCCGCGGGCTACGGTGCGTGCCCCCCTGGCTTGGCCCCCGGTCCACGTAGCGGTCCGGCACGATGGTCACCACCCGGTGCGGAGGCAGGGGGGCGTTGCCGGCTTTCATGCGAGACTTGTTTAAGCGATGTGGTGCGGGCACCACATGGATGTCGGTGGTGAGGGATGATAGCATAAGAGTCAAGTAGGTGACCAGGTAATGATCGGCTGATAAGTTCATCACTCGTTTGCCGGCTTTGTGTAAGTTGCGGATGAAATCCGTGGCCGGTTTTGGGCCGTGGGCGATGTATTGTCCGGGGGATTCCTTTTCCACGAACACGCCGCTAAAAACCCCTTTGCGCTGCTTGGCGTTGTAATCCACTCGCTGCACACGGATTTCTCCTCCGGTGCCGATAACCAGGCAGCCGCTGGGTTCCCCGCCGAGGATGTATTCGTACCAGCAAATGGGCGCCGGTAATGGAATTAATCCCAGATCCCAGGCTTCTTGTTCTACCTCTGTGATCTCTGGCTGCATCCACACGGGTATGCCGGCGATGGCTTCCTTGGGGTTTGGGTTACGCTCGAGTGGTATCTCGCCAAAGGAGAACTTTTCGGCTTGTTTGACGAGCACGAGGAAGTTATCCACGCTGTGCTCGCTGCCAGGTATCTTGATTAAAGTTGAATGCTTGACCCGGCCTTCAAGATCGTCAATGAGGTGGGGGAGCATGAGGGTCATGCTTGATCCCATGCGTTGATTTCAGCTTGGAGAGTTTCCGTGATAAACTTGCCGGCCTGGTATCTGGCTTGGGCCAGTGTGGCTAGCTCTGATTCAATCATTGCTCCGCTGGTGCTGGCAAGGTCCCAGGTGGCGGCTGGCTGGCCGCTAAATTGCGGGTCCACCCGGCGTATGATGAGCGGGGTGTTCACAACCGTGTAGGTGGTGGCGTTGATGCGGTGGAGCTGGATCGTAGTCACGGCCTCAATCCTTCCACTTCTTGGCCATCTCGGCGATGCGGGTGCGGGCTGTCTTCTCCTTTGCGATGGCCTCAGCCCAGGCGTCGTCATCCAGCACAGCCTCAAATTCCCGGCGAAGCATGGCGGCGATAACCTTGGGGTCCAGTGCATCTAACTCCCAACTTTCGTTCCCGAATCGCTTGATGTAATCCGCGGCCCGGGAGTCCGAGAGCTTGGCGGGGTTGGGTGGTGGGTTGTACTGGCGCACCTGGTTCATGTTGAGCGCGATGCGCTTAATGGTCAGGTCATACTCGAGGTCCAGGTCCTCGCCGTCCTCGGTGCCGGCGAACATGGCTAGGCGCTCGTCGTTGTCGCGGGTCATGTCGATGCCGCTGGGGTCATGATCGCCCAAGTGGAGCACCAGCACGTGCTGGCCGTTCTCTCGGTGTCCCAGGAAGCGCCGGCCGGCACGCCACTGCTCTGATTGGCTGGAGTAGCCGCGACAAGCGAAGTAGGGTACCCGCCACTCGTTGCACGTGGGCTCAATAACGCCAATCAAGGCGTCTTTTTCAATCCACACCTCTACGCGCGTAGGCTGGCTGCCCCAGCGGTCGTAGCGGAACTGGGCGGCGCTGGCTTCCAGAATGTCCTTGGGCGAGTCCCACGATGCCAGCTTACGGAGGTGGCGCGTGCGGTCCTCAATAGCAGCCCAGTCAATGCGGCCGGCTAGCCGGGCATCGTTTATGATGGACCCAAGCCTGTCGTAGTTCTTGTCGTTGTTGGCCAGCAAGCCCCGGGCCACGAACTGGTAGTAGAGCTGGCGCAAGGTCAACGTGTAGCCTTGGCCCATGTACTCGGTACAAATCTCCTCGGCCTTGTCGATGATGCTCTCACTCTCCGGCGAGAAGCGTTTGGTCTTATAGGTCATGTGCGGCATTTATGCCCCCAGCTTGCTAGAGTTTGAATACAGGTAGATGTAGTTTGCGTTCTTGGCCTGGATGCGTTGCTCGCGCGTCACAGCATCGTAGGACACGTCGTTGAACCAGGCGGCCACGGCCGTGTGCGGGTCTAGGTGAGCGGCCACTGATTCATTGAGCACCCGCACGTGCTCAGGTGTGTGGAAGGTCCTCATGCCACCACCTCCGCCGGGGCCACCTTGCGCGGCTCCGGCAATGTGTTGGTGGTGAGTTCCATGAGCGTTTCCATGGCCCGCGTCCAGCCCACATATTGAAGGTTCAGTTCTTGCTGGTACTGGTGCTCCTGGCGTGCCCACTTGGATGGCATTAACTCGGGCATCAAGATGGCAACCCGGCGGTACTCGCGGCCCTTAACCTTGTGGATGGTGGCCAGCGAGAGCACGTCGTTGCCTTCGGTAAACATGTCCTCAATCTTGCGCACCAGCGCCGGCACCGTGCGCTCCCGCTCGTTGAGGTGCGATGCGATGGTCAAGATGCAAGCAACACGATCCGATACGGCTTCCGCCTTGCCTTCCTCGCCCTTGGCCATGTGCTTGGCCACTTCGCGGTCTCTGTAGTCTTCCAGCTTCGCGATGAGCGCATCCAGGCCCTTAGCCTTTTGGCGATTGATGAGGCTAACTAACCCCGTGGCGATATCCTTGCCCAGCACCGCGCAGGGCTTGCCGCGTCCAATGAGATTGAAGCACAGCTCCACCAGCGGGGCGGTCTGCCGGCATAAGATGGCGTCCTGAGGCCCCAGCACCGTCATGGCATCAGCCAGCGTGCACGATTTCACTTCGCCTTCAATGGCGGACTCCGGCACCTCAAAGTACGGCACTAAGTCACGCACCTTAACGGCAACCGCCTTGGGGCACCTGTAGCTAACGGTGAGGGGAAGTTCCACGCAACGAAACTCCTCGCGGATGAGGTCCATCGCATCAGCCGAGGCGCCGGTGAAGCCATAGATGGCTTGTCGGTCGTCACCTACCGCCACCAGCCGGCCCCCTGGCCGCAGTGCAAGTTTGGCTAGCGCACGGCGCGCGGGGCTTGTATCCTGGGCTTCATCAACAAAAACCCAATCGTTTTGCCACAATTTGCATCTCCAAAGGAGAGGCAAATAAAGCATGTCATCGTAGTCGATGATGGGTGCGGAGCCGGGTCGTATTTCGGCCAGCCTGTTGCTCTCGCGAAGAAGATCCCGCGCTATAACAATGGCACGTTCTTCGGTGGCTTCCACATCATCCAGGTAAAGGTCGTGGTGGGAAATAAGCGTGTACCAGGCATCGGCCACGTCAGGAGTCAGGGGGCCAATGCCGGCGCCCTTGGCTAAGCCAACCAGGTGCACGCAGAAATCGGCGTAAACATCGTATTCCAGATCGCCCAACAGGCTCTTGGCCACGTTGCGTATCTTTTTGTCGGTGGTGGTAATCTGCTCGGGCTTCAATGCCAGGCGCTTTAGGATGGCGCCGTAGCCGAGTGAGTGGAAGGTGTTGGCCCGCACGCCCTTGTACTGGCGTCCATCGCGGCTCTCTTGAACGAGCATCGCGATGGCCTCCTTGAGGCTCTTGGCGGCCGAGTTGTTGAAGGCGAGCAATTGCACGCTCTTGTGCTCGGGGATGAAAGGCAAACATCGTTTCACGGTGGTTGTCTTTCCACTACCTGCCACCGCCTTAACGATGGCCGAGCCGGTTCCATCTGCAACCCAGTCGAAGATGGCTTGTTGGTACGCGGAGGGGGTGAAGGTTTTGCTCATGTCACACCCCCAACGTGTGGAGGAAGGAGCTGGGGCAAAATACGCGGCGGCAGCCATCCGGGAGCGGAAGATCGTGTCCGCAATCCTGGAAGATAACCTGCACCCTCCAGCCGGGCTTCGCCGGCGAGGGTTCCAGTATGCGCCCGCCTAGGTAGTCCACCTGGGTCTGGAGCCAGGAGAAAATTTCCTTGGCTGCTGGTTCCTTGCTGGTGGTGTCTGTGTATTCAATGGCTCTTAGCATTTTATCTCTCCTGGCTCTATGTTCCGAGGCGCCGTGTCGCATCACCGCCGGAACGCACGCACGGTAAACCTATTTGGGCAAAAGTAAACTCCTGAGTTCATTATTCTGTAAAATAACTTTGCCCTCGTTTCTTGACTTTGCCTTCGCGAACAAGGGTGTCCATCAAAGCTTCAAACATATTGTAGGAACAGCCATACCCCATGAGGATGGCATAAAGCGTTCCTCCGGAAACTCCCTCGGTGCCAGCCAGGGCAACCGCCTCGGCAACAGAATCTAGCACTAAACCGACCTTCTTCATGGCCTACACACTCCTAATCGTACCTGTTAGGGCACTGGGCCGGCGATACGCTGGTCCCCAGTGCCCTCCCAGCTGCGGTCAGCCTTCTCCGCTGGCCACTGCAACCTTGTATCGCTCCACCGCGGCTAACACATCCTCCTTGGCAATGGTCCATGGCTTGGCGGTATCAAGCCGCGAGATGACATCCCACTTGTATTGCTGGTGGTGCCGTGCGGCTAATTCCTCGTCCCCGGTGGCATCGGCCAAGATGGCCAAGGCAAGCTGGGCGGGGCCGCTCCCGCCGTAGCCCCATTCGAACCCCGTGGGGCTGTGGTTGAATATCTTCGTGTGGAGCGGTAGGCGGCGCCGCTTGCCGTTAAGCGGGCCTACCGTCACCACGCATGTGCCAATCCCACCGTTTCCTTTTCGGTAGCCTTGGTAGGTGTCCATCAAGCCATTGTCGCCTCCTTAGAATGAAAAGTCGTGGTACTTGCGCCTGAAGCCAATAGCCAGGCCCAGCGATGAGGCGCTACGCCCCAGCTCCCGCCAGCGGCCGTCCTTGCGCAAAGTGAAAGTCCATTTGCGGCCGGCGGTGTTGGGCGCGTAGGCGTAGTCCTGGGAATCGCTTACCCCATTGCTGTCGGTGCGGGTGGCGTGATCCTCCTGCACCACCACCATGGGGCGGCGTTGCTTCGTGCCCACCTCGATGATAGTACCCGGGCTACGGTCCGTGTACCAACACACGGTGGCGCCATCGCCCACCTTGGGCTCCGGCTGTTTTGATTCAGTCATGATGTGGCTCATGACATTGGCCGTCTCTCGTCCCAGTTGCATCTTAGGCTCCCTTTATTTGTCCGAAGATTTTGATGTAACCCTTGACCAGCTTGCGGTTGCCAGGGAATAGCCCAATAGGTCTGGCTATTCGCGAGTGATTGTCGCAAGCCTCCTTCGTCTTGGCGTCGTACGCCACCCAATGGCCAGTGACGTTCACCAGGAAAAGGCAATCATCGTCCCCATCCTGGTCGTCCGCCCACGCGCGCAGCGTTGGGCGCTGTACCCCGTACATGCGCTCGATGTCACCCTGGCTGTACCAGTCGGTGTAGTAGCCCAGGTAGCGCAAAGCGAACTGCAAATCCCGGGAGCTTGAGTTGCACACCCCCTGGTTCGCGGGCCGGCCGCGGCGCTCGTTGATGAGCGCGCGCACGCGGCCCTTGGGGTGTTCGCCGGTCACGGTGGCCACGGCCGATGGGCCGCAGTAGAAGTTGCCGATGGGCAGGGGGCGGAGTCTGGTCATGTCAATACATTCCCGGGAACTCGGCCGCCTACGCCGTGGCGGTTGTCCCGGCGGGTGGTGCGCGATGGTGCCTCGATTGTTGCTTTGTAGCTCATTTGGTTCTCCTGGTTCTACGAGAGGTTACCTTCTTTCGCTGGCGCTCTACCCTGGTCGCTCTCGAGGAGCTGGCACTTAGCTGGAGCCGCTGGTATTGGGTAACCTCCCAAAGATCACTTTAGAAGGTGCTTGTGCAAGAGTAAAGCCCCTCGAACAAAAATAGTTCAACTATTTTAGCGCGCGCTGCGCCCCAAAATGCCACCCCCTCCGCTCCCACCAAGATACCAGAGTCACCGCCCCCCTAACCTCCCAGTCGAGCAAGGTGGTGTGGCTCGTCCCCACCAGCACGGCGGTGGCCCGGAGCGAAAGCCCATGCCGGCGCCGGGCCAGGGCAAGGAGCAGGGGGGTAGTCGCGGTGGTTTTCCGGGCGGCAGCCGCGCGCAGGCGGTTGCTGGGGCCGTTTCGCTCGGCATTGGCTAGGGTGTTGCGTGACACACCTAGCCGGGCCGCGTAGGCGGTCTGGGACAACCCCGCCCGCATACGGTTGAGCCACAGCTCCTCGGCGGGGGTGCGGTGGGTTAAGTCCTTGTCAGGCATTTTACAAGCTCCGCGGTGGGGAATACGTTTTCGCTGACGACGGCAGCGGACGCGGATAGGCTGGTTCGCGTGTGTGCCCGGGCGAACACCTGGGCGATGGCATGGTGGTCCAGGAGCAAGATGGTTCTATCCACTTGCAGAAGGCACCAACTGGTGCCCCCCGCGAGTGCCCAGAATGTGTGCCAATCGACTTGCTCGCGTGTGAGTTCGTTGATGACAAGGGCCGTGGCGGAGCGCACGGGCCACTTGTGCACGTGCTTCAGTTCTATCCAGCCGGTGGCACCTTTGGGCATGGTGGGTAGACGGCGCAGGCAGTAGCACACATCCGGCGTGCCGGGGTCGATGGGATTTTCCACCCGCACCAGTCTGCCAAAGGGTTTAAGATTGTCACGGGTGCGTTGCCAGAGAGAGGGTTCGCTCATGCCACATCGATCCTCTCAATATCTGGCCAGGTGCCGAGGCTGTGACGGTGCCCGCACGTGCACACGCAAAGGAGCGGAATGTTGTCCGGACAGCCGTCCTCGAGATCATCGGGCTCATCATCCGGAGATTCAAAGTCAGAGTCGCCGTCCATTTCATCCAATACCGCGAGCGCAACATCAAGCTCCGGCCCCAGCACGCCCGCGGCAATGTTGCGCTCGATGGCGGCCTCCAGTGCGGGCCTCATGGGCTTAGCAGTCCCTTACTGCGCGGATCTTCGTTTAGTTGCCGGCGGAAGCTTTCCACGTCGGCGCTGTTTAAGGCAACCTCATCCAAGGCGCGGTTGGGCGGGTATTTTTCTATTGGTCCGTACCAAACCACAGCCCCATCACGGAAGCCCATGACTGATCCTCGGCCAAGCCTGTTGTCCGTTTTTATTCTCATCGAAATCTCCCACCTCTGAAATTGTCGCGGTCTTCGTTGACTCGTTGCGCGGCCTTGCGCAACGCGTCCCGTTGCTTGGGCGACAATGACTTTTTAGCATCCCATTGTTCGCGCAGACTTTGGATGAAATCGCCGAAGTCCCCCTTGGGGTTGGTGGCCTCCACAATTTCGAACGCCGCAAGTATCTCGGAGTTCTCCGCCCGGCGCTCCGCCTCCGTAGATAGATCGTCGACCGGCGCCGGCTCCACATCGGCCACCACGGTTACCAGGCGGTCAAACACGCGCTCCCAGCCAACGCTATTCTGTGAAAGAATAGCATTGGCTCGGCGGAGAGCTTGTAATGCCTCGGCATCGCTTTCGCTGGTGGTGAGTTGCATCAATTTTTTGAGGAGTAAAAAATCCTTGAGTTTCATCAAACCTCCAGCGCCATAAGAAGCCTATTATAAAAGTCCGCGATGGCCGGCGCACACTCGCACAACCGAGCCAACCCGGTACCAATGCCATCGGCTGGCCACACTACCGTGCCGCCGTCACAGATATGTTGGATGAGCCGATCCCGCTCGGCGAGTGAGTCTAGCATAACTTCACGCAGATCTGTATCTGTGAGATACAGGTGTGGAGACCGCTTGGTAGGTAGGCCAACCGCGTTGGGCTCGCCCCTCATTTCCGCGGCCTGGCCACCGCGTCCCCAACGCGCGAGATTGTCGCCGAACACGAAGAGCACGTTAGGCTCGGCGCGGAGCATATCCCGGGTGATGAATTTGCGACGCTCGAGCGGCATTATGCCCACAGCCTCTTAGCCACGGCCGGATATTTTTCTCGTATCCATTGTTCATCCGCGGGACGATCAGCGTCTTCGCTAAGGGTGACATATTCATCGCTCATGAGATTGCCGTTGGCGTGCAGTTCCGAAGCCGCCTGATCACAGTCCTCGTGGGCACGGTAGACCTGAAAACCATCAAACGTGTGCACCTGCCGCCGATACCGTTCCCCCCTGGTGATGCGCCTTTGGCATTGGTCGCAATGGTGCCACGTCCGTGCTGTCACAACCTTGTCCCACAATACGGACCCCATCATCAGCTCCACTGGTAGTAGTCAACAAACCGCTGGAACCAGGTCTTCTTTTCCGACCGTGCCCCGGTGCGCTTCATTTGAAAGTACACCTTGGCACAGGCGCCGGCATCGATGATGGCGTTGTGGGCGCCTGCAAGCTCCTCATCAAAGAAGAACTTGTAGCACTCCTTGAGGTTGGGCTTCTTAAACTGGTTTGCTCTGCCGGCGGCCACCATGCGTGGGGTCGCAGGTATCTTTAAAATGGGTTCCGCCATCTCCATGGTGCAGAATCGTTGTACAGGAACGGGCAGGGAAACTTTCCTGCCCGTTCGGTGAATGGCGGTGGCCATGACACGCTCATCGAACGGGAGGTTGTGGGCCACAATAATGTCCGCCTTAGCACGGAGGTTGACAAAGACGCCCACGACCAAGACCAGGGGGAGTCCGCAGCGGAGTGCGGTTTCCGTTGTGATGCCGTGCACATCCGAAGCTGTTTTTGGTATCTGATATCCTTCGGGTTTTACGATCATGTCGACGGTTGCACGTGTACAACCGTCATCGTCGGCAAGCACGCAGCCAAGCTGTACCAGGTGTGGCTGGGAGGGGTGGTCGTGGGGTAGGCTGTCTTGAACCAAGCCAGATGTCTCTGTATCCAAAAACAAAATCATCTTTTTCCCTCCACACGATCTTCATAGAATTTGACTATAGCTTCGGCAATGGCTTCCACATCTGGACGATTTAAATTAAAATGGTGCACGGAGTTAAATATGACTTGGCGCACCTCTTTCTCTGTGGGCTTCTTGCCGGTTTTCCAACGGATGGTCACGACCCCACCCGCGGCTTGTCAACGGTCGAGCGTTCCTCAAGCACCATGGAGCGTGATACGATGCGCTCAAAGACAACAAACGTGGAGGCGGGGAAACGGCGTGCCATGGTTGCGGCAACCACTTCCGCTTGGGCGTGGGAATTGTGCCCTTCCGCCACATGCCCCACCACGTGCTCGTAGGTGTCGTTCTTGGCCGTACGCATTACGATGAAACGTTTCATGGCACCAACCTCGCCTTCTCCTCATCGCTCAAAAGATGGTTCAGCTTGGCTAGTACCTCGCCCTCCCAGCTCATGGGCACACGGCGGCTGGCGGCAACCATCTCGTTCAGCCTGGTGTAGTACCAGCGGGCGCTCTTGATGCTGTGCTCGGGTTCCTTATCACGGCGGAGATAGCGGAGCACACAGGATGCCGCGAACGGTGCGCCCCAGCCGGCGGCCATAATATCATCCCAGGGCTGGCGCCCGGGGCCGTAGTGGCTTTTGCGCACGGTGCCGTCGGCCGCCACGTGCTCGGCCGAGTTGCGGCTCTCAAACTCCGCCAGCAAGGCGCCCTCTGGCAGCATCTCATTATAGCGGGCCAATGCATCCTCGCGACGGAGGTCTAGGTAAGTCAGCATCATCTCCCCAATGACCCACGAGCGTCGGGCCTGGGCATGGGACACCGCCCGCTGAATTGATGTCATTGCTTTTTCGTGTGCAATCGACATCGCAACAAGACGCTCTAGGCAGCTTTGATCTTCAAGCTCAGCTTCGCCGCCGTGGCACCGCCGGCAATAGCCGAGGACGACCTCGCCGTTCCGGTCTACTATGGCGCCCATGGCGTCAGGGTCGCCGGTTTTAACAAGCTGGTGGGTGGCTAGGTTGGCACGGGCCTTCACAGGGTCGTACATTGTGGTTCTCCTTGCTCTAAATTCCATGACTCCTCAGCAATGCAATGGTCGCCGTGGCGCTGGTGTGGGTCACCCACACGCCGCCGGCAGCCAGCCAGAGGTGCTTGTACTTCTCCCAATCGTCAATAAGGATGGCGCCGGGGCTGGCGTAGCGTGCCTTCTCTCTTGAAAAGCAGGTTATGACCGGCACCGTTGGCCCCAGGTGCCGGGCTACCCATTCCCGCTTATTACGCTCGGCACCCTCCCGGCCAATCTTGGGGCACCCGGTGAGAATGATCGGGCCGTGCGGCGTTATGTAGTCCCAAAGCAAGCGGTGGTCATCCATGGGCGGCATGGTGGCGTAAAAGTTGATGGCGTCAATTCGTTCCCAATCGACATCTTGGGCGTTGTCGGGGTGGCGCCACTTGGGCGGCAACAACCCTCCTATGGTGGATAGATAGTGGCGATCAAAATCCGCCAGCGTACCGTCAAGATCGACGTAGATGGTACGCGAGTTCACGAATAACCCTCCGGCAGCGGCGCGACGGCCTCGTTCGGCAGCATCTTACGGTACTGACGCCAGCCGACGAGATTACCGTGCTCTCCAAGATGAAGCCATTGCGGTCCTAATTCATTAGCCGTTACCCATTCTTGGATGTCCGGCGTCGCCTGGTGCTCAGCCGGGCTCGCGTGGAGCGGCTGCGCGCCCAGGAGCCGATCATACAGCCGCAGGTCCTCCTCGACGGTGGACCGCTTGCCGGTCTCGAAGCTCTCGTAAGAAACTCTTGCGCAGCGGGCGACGGAGACTTTTATAGCGACTTGTATGTCGTCCAGCTTCTCGTCCCACGTTATCGGATGGCCCTTCCCATCGTCTCCGTCGACGAACGGCAGGTGCCACTCGCCGGGCCTCAGCAGACGGGGCGTGCTCGCCTTGCGCGCCTCCCACATGGCCACGGCCAGCGCCCGCATCTCGGGCTGGGCGTCGCGGTGCAGGCGGAGGCCGAAGAAGTTGTCCCACTCGGTGGCGGTGGCCACCACGTTAATGTGGGAGAACGGCTCGAGAAGGCGGTTGACGATCTGCTTGTGAACGCCAATCTCAACCATAACTTCAGCGATCCGCATCGCTTCGAGTGCGGCATCCTTCCAATAATTTTGCGCTAGCATTCGGGGGGATAAACGAGTGCCTTGGTAATGGTCATCGCTTAGTTCTTCTACTGCTTGCATTCCCTTCTGGTTTGCGCCCCAGAACACCGGCCCGGCCCGGAGCGCGTCCGACCGCACCTCCTCGATGAGCTTGCTCGTCGGGATCGCACGGGACGAACTCGCGTTGCGGCTGATGAGGCGGTGGGTCATGAACTCGCCATGGATGAACTTCGGGTATCGCAGTTTGAACGTCAGCGGGCGATGTTCCTGCACGCTAATGCTGTCGCAAACGACCTGAGCGGCTATCATCGCGGCACCTTATTCACAACGGTGTACCGTGGCTCATTGCCGCGTTGCCCAAAGAAGTTACGGACGGTCCGCGAAAACATGACCGGGGCGCCATCACGTCGATGTATAACCGCCCAACGGTCCTCATCGCCGAAGAACACGAACCCCGTGATCTCGTACGTGAGCCCGTTCCCGGCGTGCCGCCACTTGGACCCAAAGAGCCTCAGGTCGGGGATATACCCATCGGTGTCTGGTGTTGTTAAATCTAAGGTCTGCATGTGTTTTTTCTCCATTTGCCATTCTGTTACGTGCACCCGCAACTCCCCGGGATCGTAATCCTCGAGATCGGCGTCGTAGGTGCACAGGTCCACGCACACTGAGTCAACAGGGTCCGCGCGCATGTTGTAGCCGTTGGCCAGGGCATTCTCGAGCGCGGCAAACACCTTATCCTTGAGGTTCACGGTCTCTCCTTGGGCGGCATGTCATTGGTTAGTAGGATGAAATGAGTTGCTACTCGACGCTGCCCACCTAAGTAGCAAACCAACGAGCGACACCACGAGGATCGTGTATCTAACCACCGGCCCACGCCATCGCTGGCCAATACCAACCTATTGTCCGGAGGATTGTCCTTTGTGACCCGTTCCCAGTTCACTTTGCCTCCTGCGGCCCACGGGCCTGGTCCTGGTACTTGCCGGTGTAGGGCCGTTCCGATGGCTTATCCAGCCGGTGGAACACCACTTGAGCCAGCGGTACCCCGCGCTCTAGATGCAACCAACCAACCCCATGGTTGGTTAGTTCCAGAGTGAGGTATCCGCACCACCCGGGTTCTATGACCGTGTTCTGCACGCACAGGCCGCGGCGAGCCCACGAGCTTTTATCATGGACAATGCCCACCACGTCGGTCGGCATGGTAAAACGCTCCACCGTGGACGCCAGCCTGAACCCCCCTGGGCGCAGCTCCACGAACGCAAGGCGCTCCTTTGAATCAAACTCAGCGCGGATGTCGTACCCGGCGCTGGAGGCCCCGTAGGTGAGCACCCCATGGCGGCCTTTGAACTCGCTGCGTTCACACCATGGCGATATGATGCCCGCATCCCTGATGGTTTGAAGTGAGAGTATCATCCCGCGCTGGCCTCCCCCCAATCCTTGCCACGTCCTTCATCCACGTACACCGGCACCTTGAGCGTCACTGCCTTTTCCAGGCAACGATGGGCTACTGAACACGCCTCAGTACCTTGAGGCGTGTTCGGTACCGACCATCCTAGCTCGTCGTGCACCGTGACCAGGGGGGCGCCGAGTACGGCAAACGTGCCGGCCTCGTAAGCATCCACCATGCCTTTCTTGATGACGTCGGCGCCGGACCCTTGAAGCTTGCGGTTGAGCGCGGCGTAACTCTTGAAGCGTTTGATGCGCTGGCCGTACTCCTTAAGCGCGGCTTCGTGCCGTAACGGAGGATTCTCGCGCTGGTAGTTGTCAAAGGGTTCCCAAAGGAGGAAGCGCTGCCGGCGGCCAAGGATCGTCGTCACGTATCCTTGCTTTTCCGCCCATCGCATGGCGGCATCGTAGGTGCTCTTGGCGAACGGTAACTTTTGTTCGTAAAGGGCAACGAACTCCTCGGCCTCCGATAACGAACAACCGATGAGGTAGGCCAGCTTGCGTGCCCCAGCACCATAGCCCTTGGCGAAGTTGATGCCTTTAACCTGGACTCGGCGGTGCTTGTCGCCGGGATCAATCCCAAGCCAGGTGGCCACCAGCTTGTGGTAGTCGGTCTTGGGGTCCTCGCGGTACTGGCGCCGGCACTCCTCAGACCCCGGCCCAACGGCAAAGTGAGCCAGTAGCCGATATTCAATTTGGGAGAGGTCGTGCCGCACCCAGGTCTCACCATCCTCGGGGCGGAACATGCCGCGGATCATGGCGGCCAGCTCTTCCTCCCGCATAGGTAAATTTTGCATGTTGGGGTTGGAGGATGAGAAACGGGCTATGGTTCCCTTTTCATCCTCTGATTTTAACTGGTTAAATTCACAATGCACCCGGCCGTTGACCGAGTGCGTTAGGATATGGCCGTTGATGTAGGTGTTGATGATGTGCTCTACCCCGCGGCCCTCTAACAGCGCTGCGGCCAGCTCGTCGTTCTGGTGCGCCTTGAGCCAGTCCTTGGTGATGGAAAACTTGTCTGGGTTAAAACCTCCGCCGCTCCGTGGCTTGCCCGAACTAGGTGTTAGAGGTGGTGTCAGCCCGCGGTCCACAAACGCCTGGGCAAAGCTCTCCGGGGCCATAAGCTCCGCCTGTGGGCCAGCGATATCCCGTACCCGCTTAAGCGCCGCATCGCGGGTGAAAGTGAGCTGTTCCCGCACGTACTCCGCCTGGTCGGTGTTGACGGGTATCCCGCGCTGGCGCATGGCGAGCAAGATGGGGATGAGCTTGCGCTCCACGGTGTAAACTTCATCGAGGTTTTCTTCCGTGAGGCGCTTTAGCTGGAGCGGGAGAATGCGCAGAGGGAGATCGACATCCCCCTCCGCGTAAGCTCCCACGTACCCGGCCGGCAATTTCCATAAGATCTTTTTGATTTGAGAATTGGTGGTGGCGCCGTGCAACGCCGCGGCTTCCCGGAGCGTACCCTCCACTTTGCCCTCGCCAAGGTAGTCCTGGGCGATGGCTTCCAGTGTGTACGAGTTGCGCCACTCATCCAGCAAGGGTTCACATACCTGGATATCGTGGTGGACCTTAACGTTAGGAAACGTGACCCCCCAGGTGCCTAGCGCCTCGAGATCGTAGATGTTATGGGCGCCAACCAGCTCGCCATCATAAGCGTTTAGCTCCTCGCGCGCCCATTTTTGGACCACGCCCTCATCTAAGTTACCGCCACCCTCGTGTCTGGTGGGGAAGTAGAAACGCCGACCATCGTTGGTGCCTATGCCGAGCCCCACGATGTAGGAGGTCCCCCTGTGGAAACCGGGGCCTATTTCAAGCAGTTGCTCATCCCTGGTCTCAACATCGGCGCATAATCGTTTCACGCCGCGAAGTGATGGGAGTTCTGACGGGGCCACCCACGGTGCCGCCCGCTCCATCAATGGGGGTGGGTTATGCACCACGGTTATGCTGGGGTCTGCGCGATGGATGGTGTTGCGTTTTCGGGGTGCCAGAGCGTTTGACATGGCCGTACCACGGCCGCCGACTACCGCCTGGCTACTGGCCTTGCTTCGAGCGCGGGCGCTGTCCAGCGCCGCGGCATCCGCCACGGCAATTTCATCCCCACCGCGCCCTAGCTCGCTCTGGATGCCCAGCGCCAGCCAGGCTGCCTTGCGATCCTGCCACCAACCCTCACGCGCGTTGAACACGGTGAACGGCGGTATCATGAACTTGTTGGCCAGCTCGCCGCTACGTTTGGGCGCAAGCGAATCCCCCAATAGCCCGTCCCCGTACAACGCACTATCGACCTTTGCCTTATTCTTACGACGCTCCTCGCGGCCATCGTATGGGCCGCTGGTCATCCCAAACGTTAGCCCACCCGCGAGCGATGGGGTTTCTTTCTTGTCACTCATCGCCGCATCACTCCCATCACAACGCCGTACAGCCCCGGTCCACGGAACAGCGCCGGCTTGGGGTGCGCCAGCGGATTCCAATGGGTGGCCACCGCTACCATCGGAGCCAGCACCTTGGTGTTCCAGTACGACACGTGGTCCGCCGGCACAGCCGTGGAAACCTCTAGGGTGACCTTGGATGAGCCTTTACCCACCTTGAGATGACCCGCATGTAGCTCGACCGTCTCATCTGATATGGCTGCGGCATCCGCGAAGGCATCGCGCCACTCGGCGGTTATTTCCACGGGCGCATCCTGGCCAGCCTTGGCAAAGATGTCGTCCACCAGCTCAGGCATCACCTGGTCAATAAGCTGGCACTGGACCGAGCGGTCATCGGGCCAGCGGAACAACAAAGCCCCAGCCTTGGCCGCGTAATCGCACGGCGGATCTGCCATCAAAAACTCCGCCCCATCCTTTGTGAGAATTGATGGCGTGGATTGCCAACCCGGCACCGCCAAGTCAATGCCGCACAGATTATTGACGGTCGTCAATCGCCCGTCCATGAGCCGCACGCCCCCTGTCCACCCGATGAGGCTGGTGCCCACGAGGAACTGGGTGGCCTTTTGCAACGCCGGCACCAGGGCGTCGGGCAGGGGGAGCCAGTCGACGTCGCGGGTGAATATGCTGGGTGGGGTGCCGGGCACGCACGGGATGTTGCCGCGGAGCCTACCGCTCTTGATGCGTAGCTCGCCGTCGCCTATTTCCACGTGTGGGTCGCTGTGCATCCGCGCCAGCATGGCTTCAAGCTCCTCGCCGGGCACGGAAAAGCTATCGGATGATTCAAGCGGGACCACGGCCTGGAGGCTTTCGTTCTGGGCGAACATGTAGCCTTCGCTCACGTGGTAGCAGCCGAACATGCCGGCATTAGGGGCGCGGGATAGTGCGCGTTTTAGGAAGTTAATCGTTTCGTGCATAGCCAATGTGCTTCATGAGGGTGTCAACAAAGGTGTTACGGGCATCAACGATGTTTTGAGCCACGTCTTTTGGCACGTGTTCCATTATATCGTCTGTTCCGTCTGTGATGCTAACAGTGCCATCTTGATATTCTCCCAAGATGCACCAGCGATTTGTTGCTAGACACTCGGTGTCTATGTACTTGGCCTTCCAGGGCCGGCGTCGATAGTCAATGGGTAGACTAGTCATCTTTGGCTCCGCACGCCCTCGCCGCTAACATGGGATCTCCCTTGCAAAAGACAAATAAGTTCTGATGCGTCTTGCCTAGCTTGCGCCCGCCTGAAAATTGCCGGGTGATGCGCACCGGCAAGCTCCCCACGGCCGTAACAAGGATGGCCTCGTTGTACAGCCGGGCACCTGCATCTTGGAACGCTTGGACCGTATGCCATGGGAACCCGCGGTAAAAGCCGTCTTTATCGCGGATGTCCCCCACCACGAAACAGGCGAAGCGGTTGGGTTTAAGCATCCGCACGCACGCGGCGATGATTTCTGTGTACACCGAACGGAATTCTTCATACGGCATGGTTGAGAGGTCCCGCTCGTCATCCGAATAAATTTCTAAATCAGCGTATGGTGGGCAGGAAAATACAAGGTCCGCACGCACGTCTTCCAGTAAGGCTTCAATTTCCAGGCTGTTGCCGTCCACCCAGGTTGGCGTTGGCCCATCCTTGCAAATGGTGGCGGCCTGGATGCGGTTTGCTTCCAGCTGTCTGCTAGATAAGTCAATACCTGTGTAGGCATAGCCTAACTTGGCGGCCACGATGCCGCGCACGGACCCGCCGGCAAAGGGATCAATGATCTGTCCCCCCCCTGGGCAGAACCAACGGTACACCAGTTCACACAGCACGGGGTCGAAGATCGAGGTGCCGGTTGAAAATCCACCATCCTCCGTTCCGCTCATGATTTCGTTGAGGCGGTTTTGACTCTTCTTGCTAAAGAGGAGGTCGTCAGTCATTGCATGGCACTCGCCCGTATGCCCACCAGCCAAAAGAGGTCATCCTCTTTAAGATATGGCAAACACTTGGCCTCGTAGATGGGGTCAAGATGGACATCTCCGATGTCCGTCAATGGTGCGGGTTTGTGATAATCGATGCCGGGCTGCACCAATTCCACCACAGTGCGCCAGAATAGTGGGGCGTACTGGGTGAGCCTGGCCGTGGGGTCGGCGCCCACCACGACACCTAGGATGGGGATGTTTAGCCGGTGCTGGGTGAGCCCATTGAGCACGCCGGCCAGCGACATGCCGCTACCAACGGCCATGACCACGCGGCGTATTTCCGCCGGAAGATGTGCCACTTGTGTGGCCGTTTGCTTCACGGCCTCCTGGCATTCCATCCCAAACGGTATGTGGGTCCAACCAAGTGTCAAAGCGTCGGCCTTGGCGCGGGCCTTTATGACCGAGTTGTAGCCGGCGCGATGCTGAACGATGACCGCTCCAAAGGAGCGGGCCTCGTTCATCTCCGGTGTGAAAGCACCCTGGGGGCAATGGAGCCTGGCTGGGATGCCCAGGTGGGCGGCAATGCGGGCCACAATGTTCATTTGTGGCGATGCCCGGCTGGACGCTGTCACAAGGCCCTTTGCGCCTTGTGACAGGTGCCAGCAAGTCCTGGCCTTGCCACCCGGTGCTCCAGCTGCGAGAAATAAATCGTCCCGCTTTAGGAACACACCTTCGCGCACCTGAACCGGCGTAGGTGAATCCAAGTACGCGAAGGTGTGTATGTCCAACATTAGCCGGGTTCCGGCACCTTGTAGCCCTGGAGGTTGAGAAACCTCAGGGAGTGCACAAAGTCCTGGCGGAACGTGGCCACCGAGGATTCGGCCGGCTTGAAGCCGTCGCCCTTGAGCTTCGCCATCAAGTCTTCGTCCGTGATGCCCGGGTTCTTGAGCACGAAGCCCTTGAGCGCGAACACCATGCCCTGCTTCAATGCGCGGGGCGCCTTTGGGCCGTTGGCTTCCTTTTTCGCCTTCGGTGTCTTTTTTGCCTTCTTTGCCATTGCAGTCTCCATTGTTGGCGCGGGGTTGGTTTCAGCGGCCGGTGCGCCAGGTGCCGGCAAGGCTGGTGCCACACTCAGAGGAATGTGGCCGTAAGTTGATTCAAGCACGGTAAAGAAGCGTTGCTTCACCTTGCCGTGGGTTCCAAGATCATGTTCAGGTTCATCTGGCTTGCGCCACTGGTCAAGCAAATCCTGGAGGAGCGTGGTGCTCGTATTCACACTGTTGTGCGGCACGGAGGCAACAAAGCCGCTTACCGCCTGGTCGGCGTCCGGCAGCGCCAGCGCCCGATCCGCATCCTGTATCGTCTCATAGCGGTACACCCGCACACGCTCCAAGTAGTTACGGTAGGTAATGAGGTACACGCTCATGGTATCACGTTCTCCACATGAACCTCGTAGGCGTCCCGCACCGCGTAGATGCCGGCCGGGCGCAAGCCGCCCACCTCCACAAGCATCTCGCGTGCCAGCGCACGGATACCCTCCAGCGTGGGGGCCTCCTTGCGGTAGAATTGTCCCCGGCCGCGGAAGATAACCGCCGAGTAGTAGGCGGCATTGTCGCGCACCCAAGCCTCGTGTGCGGCCAGCTCCTTGGAAACGGTCACGGCACAACCACTTCCACGGTCGCGCCGTTTTGCTTGATGGCCGTGGCGTGCGCCAGCTTTTCCGCCACAAGGTGCATCTCGTTTATGGCGTTAGCACTCATGGGCTCACCGCGAAAGGTTCCGCCGGCCAACTGCCTCATCATCTGATGGAAGATCTCACGATCAACTTCGAAGGTTTGCATGTGGTTCTCCTTGCTCTGTCGCCACCCATAAAGAACGTTTAGGCAAAAGTAAACCCCCTCTCAAAAAGAATATCCGTACGCCGTTTGGGGCGCCACCAGCACCAGGTTATCGGATGCCCGGGTTAGCCCAACATAAAGAACCCTCATCTCAGAATCAGGGTCTAATTCGTAGCCCCTGTGAGTACGGTAGGTCATGTCTGTGATAAGCAGCGTGCTCTCAGATTCAAGCCCTTTGGCGCCATGGATGGTTTCAACCCGCACCCGGGGCGGCTCGGTGAGCTTTTCCCCTCGTCGGAGGCACGTCAGGTAGTATTCACGATCCTCGAGCGGTATGCGCACCAGCGCATCATGCCAGATGGGTTTCGTATCAAAACCAAGTTCATCCGCGGTATAGGAGGAACCCTCATCGATATTCTTGCGCACCCCGGCGGCCCGGAGCGCATCCGCCACCATTAGGCCATCCACACGCCTCCCGGCACGCAGATTCTCGTACGCCAGTATGGCCCGCACGTGCTCCGCCTTGACGCTTGTTTCCCCCTTGAGCCGGTAGACCACGCCTTGCTCCCGGGCCAGCTGCACGTGATGGTCCAGCTGAGCGCGAGTCCTCGCGAGCAACAACCATGTACCAGAAGAAAGATCCACCTCATCGGCACCGGAAACCCACTCCACCCGGCCACCCGTACGCACCGCCCCCTGGTCTTTTGCAAAGCGCCGGCCAATGCGGCGAACGACTTGCTGAGAGAGATTAAAAATTTCGCTCGGCAAGCGGTGGGACAGGGGGAGGACTTCGCGGTCGCATTCCAGCGCGTAGAGGCGGTCCTCGGCGGCGCCGGCCCAGCGGTGGATGCTTTGATCATCGTCGCCGGCCCACCACAAAGCCTTTGCATTGGCAAAGGCTTTATCCACCACGGCGTGCTGGCGCAGCGTTAGGTCCTGGACTTCATCAACCACGGCCACATCCACGCCAACGGGTGGCAAGGCGGAATCCACGTAGGCGATGAGTAAGTCTGTGAAGTCCATTATTTCGCGTTCGCGTTTGTAGTCGTGGTAAGCATCGCTAAACCGCTTAAGCCGGAACCATTCAACCTCTCCGCCGTGGTCTTGCCATGCGTCGCGAAGGCTTGTCATGGTGGTGCGGGCGTAATGGTCTAGCGTTAGCAACGGGTCGGCGTTGCGGCCGGCGGCTGGGCCTTCCGTGGTGGCGTCTCCGGTGAACAGCTCGCCCGTGGTGAGAGCAAGCTCGGCCAGGTGCTCCTCACCGACGATGTCATGGCGTTGAAGGCCAAGCTCGCGGAAGGCCAGGCTGTGCAAGGTGCGGAAATAGGGTAGGTCTCGTGGTTGGAGCCCAAAGCGTTCGCACGCGCGGGTGCGGGCTTCATTGACAGCCGCCTTGGTGAATGACACAAATGCTACTCGACCGGGTGGGATTCCCTGGTCGAGTGCCTCCTCCATGACACCCAGGAGCCGGCGGGTCTTGCCGGCGCCAGGGCCACCGAGGACGAGTGTGCGTTTCACAAATCCTCCCCCGTGGCACGTTTTAGGTCAGCCAAGGCGCTTTCTAGCTTGCGCACCACCTCAGCCAGCCGCCACCGCTGGAGCTTGCGCTTGATGACCATATAACCCAACGACCCACTGGCCTGGTTGACCAAGGTTAAAGCGCGGTCAGCGTGTTGGCCCGGTGTCATTCTTTCGCATCCAGGTCTTCGGCTATGTCCCGGGCGTTGTTTGCCATTATGCGGAACAAGAGAAAAAAGCCGCCTAGGAGAGCGAAAAGCACCGGGTAGAGGAGCCACTGCTGCCAGACTCTGTGTTCGCGTTCTGACAAGACCATAAAACCCAGTAGGGTTCCAATCAGCAAGTAAACCGTCAAAAATGTCATTTGAGTACATCCCAGTGTTTACGATTCCAGTCTCCCAGTCGTTTATCCATTTGTTCTTCACTTTCTGGGTACAGGTGAAGGTCGCGGCAGCACCTTGCATAAAATTCACCCCAACGATGGCGGAACGTTTCCATAGGGTGCTTGTAACCAATTATCTGAGCCCCGTGTAACAAGTGCATGTAGTAGTGGTGGGGTGCCTCATCGACATTGTCAAAGAAGCTTTGGCACATGGCTATCCAGTGCTCATCATTGCTAAAATCTATCAGTGTCATGAAGGTAGTGTCATCACCTTCGTCCACACGCATCGCCCGGCCAAGATAAGCAGCTTTGAGTACGGTTGCGCGGTAACGTGCTACGATTGGCTTGACCGGATGAAACTTAGCCACCCCATCAGGCCCACGACACGCCAATACCAAAACAGACTGTTGCTGCATTGTAAGAGCGAACAGCCAGTCCTGAAAGACACAAACCGGCTTCACGGCTATGCTTGGCTTTAGCGCGTGCGTACTCATGCACACTCCCTCCGCCCGGTTTCCCCGTCAATGGCGCACGCCGCCGTGCCCTCGGTTGCATCGGAGAGCAAGGCACCGCGCAAACCAGCCACGTTGAATGTGGTGCAGCCCTTGGCGCCACCCTCCCATGCCCGCTTGTACAGATCCTTGAACTCCGCCCAGGGCATGGTGCGCCCATCCATGTTGACCGTCTTGCTCACCGCTGAGTCAACATACTTCTGGGCCGTGGTAAGCACCGCCACATGCTCGGCCGCCGTCACCTCCGCGGCTAACCGGCCCTTGACGCTAAGAATACTGGCACCATAGTCATCGATGGTCATGACTTGCTGGCCGTCCGGGGTGTTCACCGGCCGCTGGGTCTGGTAGGCGAACACCGGCTCAATGCTCGAGGACACATTGTCCGCGCACATCGAGATGGTCCCGGTTGGCGCGATACTTGTCAAATGGCTGTTGCGGAGTCCCTTGTCGTGTATGGCTTGCTTGACCACTGAATCCAGCGTTTGCGCAAATTTGCCGGCGAGGAAGCGCTCCGCATCGAATAGTGGGAAAGGACCCTTTTCCTTGGCTAGATCCGTGGATGCGATATAGGCCAAACGCAGCAAGTGACCCAAAACATCTTCCTCAAAGCCACGGAACGCAGGGCTTCCATAAGGGTGCCCCAGGGCCTCCGCCGCGTTGGCAAGGCCAGTTACACCCAAGCCCATGCGCCGCTTTGACACAGCCTCCGCACGCTGCTCCGCTAATGGGTAGCGTGTCCTATCGGTTACGTTATCCATTGCCCTCACCACGATAGGGATATCGTGGTGGAACTGGTCCCAGTCAAAGCTATAGCCCAATATGTCAACACCAACAGCCTTACCCTGGTCGGTGCGCACAACGGACGCGCTTTTATTGAGGTACTTGACCAGGTTGAACGATCCCAACAAGCACGCCCCAAACGGCGGCAAGGGCTGCTCCCCACACGGGTTAGTGGCCGCGATAACCTCGCCGTAGTAGAGGTTATTCATGGAATTCACCCGGTCGATAAAAAGCACGCCAGGCTCGGCAAAGTCCCACGTGGACCGCATGATGCGCTCCCAGAGGTAATCCGCTTGCACCGTGCGGTGCACTTCGCCATTGAACTTCAAATCAAAGTCCTTGCCGGCCAGCGCCGCTTCCATGAACTCATCGGTGACCGCCACGGACACGTTGAAGCCCGTGAGCTTGTCCGCGTTTTGCTTGGCGAGGATGAACTCCTCTATGTCGGGATGATCCACCCGCATGACACCCATTTGGGCACCACGACGGTGGCCGCTGGATGCCGTGCACAAGCAAATTTCATTGAAGATGCGCATGAAGTTGATGGGGCCGCTCGAGGAACTTTGGAGCCGGCGCACCAATGCACCGCGCGGGCGTAATGTGGAAAAGTCATAGCCAATACCACCCCCCATCCGCATGGTGGCCGCGGCCTCGTGCGCCCGGGCCATAATGCTACCAGGCCCATCAGTAAAAGAATCCACGATGGTACCGGAGACATAACAGTTGAATGCCGTGGTGTGCCTAGTCGCCCCCACCGCCCCCTGGACCCGCCCCCCGGGAAGGAAGCGTTGCTCCAATAATATCTCGCGGAACTCGTGGTAGTGGGCGTCAGAATCCTTGAGGCCAAAAGCCACCCGATTCATGGCCTCGCGGAAATCCTCGTTCCGGCTACGGTACTTCATGGCGTGGAGGTCGTCAGCTGCTTTGGTCTGGGGTCCCATTGTGAATGCTCCTTTGGTTGCTGCCCTTGGTTGGGTTGGCCGCCTGGTTTGTTGAATTGCGTTCTTTCATTCTTTGGTCAGGGGGCAAGTTGCCTATGCCTAGCCGCTCCCGAGTGCGTCTGTAGCGCTCATCCTCGTCCATCATTTTGCTCCTTGCTTGGGGGTTATAGGCGGTTTCTTTTCCTTGACACGTTCGCGGTTTACAAGTTCATAGAACTTGTCCCAATCAAGGATTCGGCCATCCAGCGATGGCTTGCGCTTAAGAAGTTTGTATTCCTTACCAGTGCGATGGAGCATGTATTCCGCTAGCACCCAAAACTCACTGGAATCTGAGGTGTCAAACCGTCGTACCTTGCCGGCGGCCAAGGCCGCCTCAATGAGAGCACGATCGTGGTTGACAGGTTTTTGTAGTGTAGGTAGCGAAGCCAGGGGGGCATGGACACCCACGGCTACCTGGGTGGGTTTAAAGGCCGGTGCTACGGCTGATAGAAACGCGGAGGCGTAGTGCTCGCGATAGCTGCCTTTTCCGGCGGCACCTTTGGCTATGGATGCTCGCCTGTGGAGTTCCACTATGCCAACCGCATTCACGGTTGCTAAGAGCTTTGGTTCATCTACCCACCAATGGGGGTGATTGGACAATATGTCGCACGTGCCGGATATAACCTCTTCCTTTAGCATTCCAGGGTTCCCATTCCCCGTTTTGGTAATGGTCCGCAAGGCCGCCACCAAAACCTTTTCCCCAAACTTGCGTAGGCAATCTTTAATTGACACAACAGACATGGTTTCCCCGACCAGCATCTTGTCTTTGGTTTTGGGATAGCCCAAGATTACAACATCGGCGCGGAAGACAATTTCGGTTAGGCGCATCACGTCTGGCTTGGCCGCCATAAACTCGGCGCGGAAGATGGCCAGCGGCGAGACTTTTGTTACGGTACCGTTGATCTTGGCGAAGGCCATTGCCTCTTCCTCTGGTGTTGCCGCCAGCACCAGGCACGGGATTTCCTCGATATCCCCACGCGATACGGCCGCCGTGGCGCGGTGTTGCCCGTCTATTATTGCGTATTGGCCGCTCTTTCGTGGGGAGACGATGACCGGGGAAAAGAAGCTCCAGGAGAATTCCTTCGCGATCTTTTTGATATTGTCTGTGCCTTTAAGGCCAACCGCCCGCTGGTATCGAGGGTCCACGACCAGCTGTCTTACGTGCAGCCAGCGTAGCTCACCGCGTTTGCCCAGCTTTGTTCGCTCGCGGTCAATGGTTACTGGGCTTAGGGGTTTGAGGTCCATTACATACGCTCCACCGGGGCCGCGTGCGGTACATCGTGGTCCACGGTTTGCTCTGGAAATGCCGGCAAGCTCCAGTAGTTGACGAACTTGCCCTTGAGGTTGCCTGAGTGGTGCGTCACCCCGCGTTTACGCATCCACTTGTAAACCTCCTTATCGGTGACTCCGTTAAAACGGTGCTGGTTCAAATACTGGATGAGGTCGGTCGAGCAAAAGTAGGTGCGGCCATCCTCGGTGAAAGGCTTTCCCAGCAATAGCTCATCCATGCTCCGGCCGCGAACCTTGGAGGTGCAAAACCGTTGCACGTGCACCCAGAACTGACCCTCTCGCGTGGCGTCTTCGGGCACTTCAACCACCTCAACCCGGGCCAGCCGATCCCGGACGATGGTTTGCCACACAGATGGCTTGACCATGTTGGGCCACTTGTTAAGGCGCTGTACCACCAGCTTGTGGAAGCGCCGCTGGTCCATGAGGTCATCGACTGTAAGTTCAATACGGGCCGCATCCACGTCCCAAATATAGGTGGGCGGGTCGGTCTCGAGCTTCAACAGCTCCCCCAGCACGGCGCCGGGGTCGTCGCCAAGGCCGCCCACACCAAAGTCCCGAGTGAGGCAAACCTGGCGGTTGCACACGCCGCAGATGGGCTCTTGCTTGCACATATACGAGTACGCTTTTTTCTTAACCGACTTGATGATGTTGGCTAAATCTTTCGAGGAGACCGGCGGGTTCATGTACTTATGATTGTAAGCGTCGAGCCTGTCCTCCCAACCGTCGCCCCATCGCTTACGGAGGTAGACCGCCACGTTGAACAGCCCATTGTTCTGCCAATCTCCAAACCCCTTACGGGATAGCGTCTGGAGGCAAGGGGGGCCGCCTAAGAATAGGTCGCCGGAGGTTTCATCGGCGGGGATTTCAAAGTCGGCCAGTTTTTGCGGGGTTATGGCTGAGCGTTGCGCAGCGATGACAAACTCCTCCGACGACATGGCGGCACCGTCGGGTTTAAGCGCGTACCTGGTTGATCGTTTGCCACCGTTGTAGGGTGCATTGATCCAGGAACCATCATCTTTTTCGGAGGCTAGCCTGGTTTGCTTGGGGAATACTTCAACGCCGGGGTAGCCCAGCACCACGGCCCATTCCATTAGCTTGCTTCTCACAAGCTCCGCCGAGGCGGGGGCTGTGAGAAACAAGTACAGGTGGGCGCCGCCAGATTTGGTGCGGCACACCACCAAGGGGAGTTCCATCTTTTTAACGTAGGCTACAAGGTCTATAAGATCCAACGGATAGATGTCAACGTCTATGGCGCCAAAGACACACGTGGCATCGTCCCTAATGGGAACGATCCCTAGCCCAAAGCGTCCTTCAAGGTGCTGTTCCCAAAGCTCAAGCGTTACCTCCCCGTGCACGGTGCGTGCCCAGGATGGGTCGTGGAGCTTGCCCTTATCGTTTGGACGCGCGCCGGTCGGCACGACATAGCGGCCGTAAGAGCGGTCTAGCCCATCGAACAGGCGTTTGAAATCACCGGCAAGTGACATGTAACCCCCAGGCGGCAACGCCGCCCTTTGCGGAGCGGCGCCGCCAACCTTACGTTACGTCCTTAGAACGGTATTTCTTCGTCCACGGGCTGCTTTTCGGTGTCGTGTTTCACCACGACGCGCCCTTCTTTGATGGTGTTGTAAAGTTCCCGACCCTGGATGTAGAACGGGTCCGTGGTTTTAAGCCGGCTTTTGAGCGGTGGGTCCTCCACCAAGCCAATGCGCCAGCCGTACCAGGAAAACGTTCCCTTCTTCTCGAAGACCGTTTGAAAGCGCCAGCGGTGCGCCCACATAGGAGGTCGTATGATCCCGTTGGGATTGGCGGCCGTCTTCTCCCCCTGGTACGTGATGCCCATGACCCGGGTGATGAAGTTGCGGTACTTTTTTATCTGCGTGCTGGAAAAACCAATGAGCACCGGGGTGGCCATGCCCTCCACCACCAGCAAGCCGTACAGGTAATAGGTTTCCGCCAGCTCGTGGCCGTCGCTCGTGGGGAGCTTACCGAACTGGCCGTGCTTGGCCCGCAGCTCCGTGACCAAAGGATCGTCCACCGCCCGGATGCCGACAAAGCCGCCACCGGAGCCGTCCTCCTTCTTTGGAATCCATTCCACGAAGTGGTGGTCGCGGTGCACGGGGATAAATTCTACACCCTTATCCCCGTCGTAGACCTCGTTGGTCGAGACGTTAAAAATGGACCCCGGCTTGGCGCCCGGTATGCCACCGGCTGCCGGCGGGGATACTTGTGGGCTCTTGGCGTCAAGGATGCGGATGAATGGTATGGCGTATTCATCACGGGTGACATTTTCCATGCCCGCCCCGGCATCGCTGCCAGGGTCGTAAACGGTTACCTCCTGGCCCGCTTGCGGGGTAGGAGGTAACGGATTTTCTTGCCCACTCTTCACTTCTTCAGTCATGGTCTTCTCCTATTGCCGGCGGTTTGTAGCCGCTGCCGGCGAACGGCGTGCCCGGTGCCCCCAGGCGAGGTTCTGTATTGTCTAGGGAACCAAATTTTTAGCCACGCTTTCACTTCTTTTTTGGTGCGGTAAATGGGCTCACTTCTGGCCACACGGTAGACGCAGAATGTACAGCGATATTTTCCTCCATCAGCTCTCCACACGTTTATGGCACCATTTGTCCCCGCGCTCGTGACGCAACGGTATCGCCTTAGTTTATTCATGCAATCCGTCACGGAGACGGCCCAAGCACCCTTAATTCTCCCGCCTTTGACACCGGGCACATCGCTCATCTGAAGGAATTCGGTCACGCCCCCCTCCCCGGCACGTAGCGTGCCCGCGGCTCCCCCTCACCGTTCATTACCCGGAGGTATTTGTCGGTCTCACAGAGGATGCCGGTTATTTCGTACAGTTCAAAGTCCATGCCAGTTTCCCGACACACCACGGGCTGGAGTGACTGAATTTCAAGGAGCGCTCGCTCCTGGGTCAGGGGGGCGATAAGAGGTCTGCCCGCAAGGCGATTCAGACCTCTTATCGTCCCTGGCCCGGCCGCGCACCAGGTGTTCCGATCAGGGACCTCTGAGAGCAAGCTCGTGTGGCGCATGTCGATGATGGCCTGGTAGGCTAAGAAGTTGCCCCAGCAATCAAATGTCGTCAAAAGGTTGTGCGTGCTCCGCAGCGACGGATTGCGGGAAAAGTGGGTTTCAAACCTGGCGCGGGCCTTCCACAGGTTACCCAGCACCCATTGGGCCATCCAGCGTGGCTTCTTTTCCCCCTTGCCGGGCGATGGGATGATGTAGGCGCCCGTGAACGCCTTGCCCATGGACGCTACGTCCTCGAGCCCATCGGCCATGGCGGAGGGTGAGAAGGACGCTGAGTCCGGCCAGGCGTTGGGGTAGATGCGCTCTTCTGGGGGGCGTGTTGGGTCTCCTATAAGGAGGCCCAACGTGTGCGGCCAGTTTATCATTCTGGCCGTGCACAGCATGAACCAGAGGTGATGGTGGTCCGCGTATGGCTCGCGAATGTTCTTCGCGATCCATACGGTGACCCGGTCATCCTCGCGGCGCACGTTGCAAAAGCGATAGGTGCGAAGGATCTTATCGTCGGTCCACGGGAAAGGTTCACCGCGGTCTTTCTGAACGCGAATCAATTCGCGTTCTCTCACCCAATGCACAAGGGCGCCCAAGGGGGTTAGCATTTTGGTCCCCGGGCGTATGCCATGGTGGCCTGGTAAACCTTCAAAGCATTCGCAAGAGCCAAGGCCGTGGTGTCACATTGCACACAGCCGGTGTTCTCGTGCCCGGCAATAACCTTCTGGGCTAGCTCCGCCAGCGCCCTGCCGGCGAACGCCGTGTTGCCGCGGAAATGGGTGTGAGAGTCGTCATCGTTGGCCACGTAGATGAACCAGCCCACCCGGCCTGGCATGGCCTGTGATTCTGTGGCCGCCTCAGCAAAGCAATCGTGGTCGCACACTTCCGTCTTCATGGCTTTTGCTCCTTGGGGAGCTTTAAGTCGGCGTAGCGCATCTCGTAAATACCCAGCAAACGGTGGAGGTCATTGGGGATGGCTTCCGACGGCTCGAGCCCTTGGGCGCGAGCTTGCTCCACCATCTCACGCGCTTGCTTTTGCAGCGTCTGGTACTCGACGAAGTCCTTGCGGGTGAATGGTATCGGCTTTTTACGCTGGGCCATGTCACGCAAGAACTTGGCGGCCCAGGCTTCCTCACCGCGGCCGAATAGTATTTTGATCTCGTGCTTGATGATGGAGCCGTAGCCGGCTTTTTCAAGCGCCTTGTGGGCGGCGTCCTTATTGGCGTCGGTAATGCTGGCGGCCGTAAGCTTCTTAAGCTCTATTTTGCCCCCACCCACCAGCTGAAAGGATTCCAACCCCACGGTAGTCATCGCTAAAGGCAGTTCGGCTTCTCGAACTGCCTTTAGCGCGGCCTTCTTTGCGGCAAGCTGTTCCTCCAGCGTGGCAATGTCCGTTTCAAGCTCGACGTAGCGTTTGGCCACATCAGCCACTTGCTTTAGGTCCGCGGCATCGGGCACCGGGGCGGCTTCCACCTCCGGGTCGGGCATAAGCATTTCATCTTCGTGCTGGGCGTTGCGTAACTTGTTCATGTGGCTCTCCTGGCTCTGGGTTACTTCTTCATAGTCTCCTTAAAGGCGGCGTACGCGCCAATCTTAGGGCAACGCACAAGGAATTCTCCTGGTTTTGCTTCAATAGGTGTTGTTGACCATTCCATGAGGTCTTTCTTCTTGAGCTTACGCTTTTTAATGCTGGAGGCTTCCTCGACGATTGCATTTTCAAGCGTGGCAAGGCTCATGGCAGCACCTCCTTAATAATCTTCTTAATCAGCGTCTCGCTCATGCACACGAATTGCCGGCTGGACCGCTCCGCCTCCACCCGTACACGGCGCAAGGCGTCTTCAAGCGTGGCTATACGTGCTTCTTTGTTGCCGGCACCAGCCACCGGGGGCACAGGCTCACCGGCGAAATGTGCATCAATAGCGGTCTTAAGCCATGCTTTATGCTCCGCGTCACCGTGAACAATAGCGTCAAACAACGTGTCCCGGGCACGCTCAAGTAAGAAGATGTGGTCCAACGCCGCGGCGTCCACCGGGTCACCGGGGGATAGGTCAGCACCCGTGCTGGCATTGGCTGCAAACTGGCGGCGCTGGTCGGGGGTCACAGATACCTCCAATGGGTTGGCGGCAGAAACGTAGAATGCGTTATGGTTGTGTGTCCGCCGTCTCGTTCAATCCATTCTACGGCGTCATTTTCTCCGGGTTGGCTGGGCGCTCGAGCGCTTACATTTTCCCCGTCTTCGCCTTCGCGTTTGGTCCGCAACCAAACGCCCACGGGTGCGGTCGCCGCTGGTTGCCAATCAGAGGTCATTGGTTTTCTCTCTGCGATTGGGCTAGATCTTCCAACAGCTTTGGCCACAAACGCTCCGCCACAACATCTAATCGCTTGGCCATTACTTCATAGTCCTTGGAGCGTAACAAAGCCGCGGCCAATGCCACGTTGTGCGCATCCTCCTCGCGGTTAGGCGCCAAGGCCGCCATGGCCTGGTATACGTGCACAAAGGAACCTTCGATGGGTGCATCCTTGGTGCCGGCGTAGTAGTCATCCAAGGCGGCCTCGCCAATGCGCACCATATCATCCGTTGGCTTTGGCATGCTACGGATGTAGTCACGCAAATCATCTATGCTGCGGTCAAATGTGAGTGGCATCAGGGCGCGTCCTTGTAACCAGGCAAAAACTGCACACCCACCGTATTCACCAGCGCAGGGCGCCAGACAAAGCCACACGCCTGGCAAGCGTGATCCCGATGGGGCCTGGTGGCGAACTCCCCCTGGTCCACGTCTGATAAGGGCATGTGGCGCCAAGGGCGTCCATCCAGAATGGCAACAAGTTCACAAATCCCTAAGCCACTTCGTTCCCGGAGTCGGGCAAGGGATTGTTGGTGATTTTGCTGTGCCCATACTTCGTCATTAGGTGCGAACAGAGACCACGGTACATAGGCCACTATCGCGCTGCGTTCTAGTATGGGCATTAGTTTCTTCATACATCCTCCACCGGGGCTAGGGCCTCGTAGGATTCAGGGAATACGTCAACAACCACCGGGTCGTAGCGTTTTTGCTCGCGCTTCCACTGGAGCAAGCGCAACGGGCCGCCCGTGCGGTCAGCCGCAATGGCTGCGGCCCAGGCTATGGCACGGGGGTCACCCACCAGCAGCAAGAAATCCTCTGATGTGAAGTCGGCTAAGCCGGCGGTGAGCGCCGCAATGGAGGGACGGGGGTCGTCGGCCAGCGGGCCGCCGGGCAGCAAATAGACTAGTTCGCCGTGATCCGTGGCACGACGGAGGTTTAGATAGCGAACCCAGTTTCCGGTGGCTTCATCGAGTTTTAGTGGCTCGTTGACTACAAACACGCGGGGCATGTTGCTCAAAGTAAGCCTCCAATGCGCGACCAGGCGTCAAGCACCCGTGCGCAAAAATCAAACCATACGCAGCGCCACGTGCGCTCCACACGAAGGGCGCAGCCGTCCCGCGATATAACGCGGAGGTGTGTGTTGCCCACGGTTATGTAGTCGCCGGCCACGATCCCGGGGTCGCTGATAATGATTATCTCTATCATAGCCGCCCCTCCAGTTGCCGGGCCACAACTTCAATGCGAAGGCGCTCGAGCCCTTCCTCCAATGTGCCGTCTCCGCTCAGCACCCGTATCCCCTTCAAGTTGCCCAGGATGCGCAAAAGCAATGGTGAAGGGAGTTCAGATACGGTGCACGTGCACACGGGCGTGCCACCATCAAAGACGCGAATCTCAGTGTCTTTCATGGTTTATACTCATTTAGGTACATACGACGCCACTCGATGTCGCTCATAGCGGGGCGTGCCCGGGTGTCAGCCATTAGGTCGACGTCATCCACGGTGAACTTGGGTTCAGGGATGCACGATGAATGAAAAAAGTTTCCTGCCAGCACAAGCCCTGGATTAAGGGATGTTATTTCCTTGCGGCACAGCAAGCAATAGATGGGCGCCCAGTTCATAGCCGCTCACGCCCCGCAAGCGGGGGCCGTGTCACCCAGGCTCCCCGAAAGGTTTCAAAGGCCGGCTCATTAACCACCGGCTCTTCGGATCGATGCCCGGGGGCGTACCCCCGCCTGGCCGCGGTCACAACCATTTGCCGCCCCGTTCCCGCAAGACGAAGTCGGCGATGCTTTTGTTGGCACGCAAAGAATCAACGATGGTTTCGTCGACAGTGTCCTCGGCTACCAAGTCAATTATGCCGGTGCCGGCGAGCTTGCCCTCGGCTTCCGCGCGGTCCTCGCCCTGTAGGCGGGTGAGCAAACTGAACTGATTTGAGTAGTTTAATATCCAGCCGGCGTTATCGAGGCGTAGGCCGCGACCGCCGGATGCCGGATTACCCACCAGCAAGCCGGCGACCGTTGTCTGAAAGGAGTCCTCAGCTAGATCCTTTTCCTGGTCCGTGGATCGTCCATCATACCTGTAGGCCAGGCGATCCATTTGACTGGCCAGTTGGAGCACATTGTCCACATCCTCGTGGAAGCGGCACCACACAATACCAGGCCCAGGATTCAGCGCGAAAATCTCTCGCGCTGCATCCACGCGGGGATTGCGTTTGGGATCGATGCGGCGGAGGGGCGTCTTGGATGGGATGACACCTAAGTCATCGCATTCAAGACATCCCTCTCCTTTGCAAGCCACGTGGACTAAGCCAATCTTTTCCGGCGGCCAGTAATTACTTGCCACCTGTTGCAAGCGCATCATGCGTGTCAACGCATGGGTGGCCGAGGCATGGTAACCATCATGAAGCTCGGCTTCGTATTCGTCGCGGAGGCTATCGTAAACTTTGCGTTGCTCTGGCGATAGCTGGAATGGGTACACCTGGTACACCTTAGCCGGCGCGTCCCAGCATTCTGAACGAAGGACCCTAAACGATACCGGCGCCATGCGGGTGGCTAGGTCATCCAGGTTTTGGTACATGGGCGTGCCGTCCGGCTCTCTCATGAGAGCCGGATAAGTTTCTTCTTTGCCGGCGCGGTGCACCACCGCTGTTTCCCACTTGGCGAAGTGGGCCTTGTAACTGGCATTGGTTTGGTGCCCTAAGATACGCCAGTCAAGAAAGCGGAAGGGTCCGTAAAGGTCGAGGGGACCCCCGTTTCCAACGGGGGTTCCATCGAGTATTCTCCTCATTACCACAGCCTTGTGCTCGCCCATATGCCAGAGCACCTTGGTGGTCTTGGCGTTGGGTGTTTTAAGCAAAAGGGTGAACTCATCCGCCGCGGCAAGTACCCGCTTACGTGCCAGCAAGAACTTGAGCGCGTAGCGGCGGAATGATTCCGTTATTACAGCGCCGCCGTTTACAGCCAGCACAGCCAAGCCACGGAATTGAAGCAAAGCTTCAAGCTCTGTGGCTAGTGGCCCCACGAACCGGCGTTTCTTTTTGTCATAGGCTATGCGGCCGGCGTCCCACACCAAGCACATGCGCGGGATGCGGTCGGGTAAGTCCTGGGGTATTTCCTTGACCACCCAGTTGCGGTGCACGCGGCCGGGGTTGGCAACGACCAGGAGAGCAGTGATGCCCTCCTGGCTGTTGGCAAGGTTGCGCTCGTATTGGTAGGCGACCGTATCAAGGATGACCTTGGTCTTGCCCGTGCGTTGTTCCATCAACAGTGCGTAGTTCACCACCTCCGCGGACTTGGTAAAGGCCTCGAGTTGCTTGGCGCGCGGATTCCGTTTGGGCAGGTAGTCCGATGGTTGCATTGGGTTCTCTTAGCTCTACTGCTGGGGTGCGACCCAACACGGACAGGCTTGCACGGCACCCGGGGTGGGCGCAAGCGGCTTGGTGGGAGAGACAGGGGGTAAATGTGGTGGGTGCCGGCGGTGACCGGGAGGGTATTGGCTTATTGCCTATATTGCGTTGGGGACGAAATTCCAAAAATTATTTTAAAACCGTGTTTTGAAGGTCGCGGGGCGGATAGCAGTGTACATTAAGATGTACCCCCTATACCTTGTGTAGATTACGTGAAGTTAATCGTCCGTCCACCCTTGTACGTTTTTATTTCTGTGGAATAGGTAGGAGAAAATTAGCACAGCTATATGATTATTTTCTCTTATTAGCTCGAACTTTTGTATTTTGTTATGTATATTCAAGGATGTAGCTGCAGTTGCCAATAATTTTGCGAAAAATTAAAAATAAAAACACGAATTTCTCCCCCAACACAATATAGGTAATAAAGCCAATAGCTGTTCTAAAGGAGTGGGGTGGCGGAGGGCCAGCCGAGAGGGGCCGCCATTTCCATGCCGCCGGCCGCGGCTGGGGCCTTTACACCAGCGCCGGCAAGCTCTAGGCAGCCAGGCTTATTCGAGAGAGGGGCTCGTGACTTGCAACTGGTACGTCGCAACGGCGCATCACTCACAAGAACAGCGCGCGGCCCGCGAGCTATCAAAAAGCTGGACAACATCGCTCCCCCTGGCCCGTATGGAAGTACGGCGTGCCGACGGCCTCCTTGTGGAGGTGGTGCGCCCGTTGTTCACCGGCTACGTGTTTGTGCAGTTCGACCCCCAGACCGATCCCTGGAAGCAGGTTTGCTACACCTACGGAATCAGGGGATTGTTGGGTTATCAGACAGAGAGGGACCTCCCTACGCCCGTGCCGCTAATCGAGATGGACGCGCTGTTCGCGCGCCTGGCGGAGCACGGCGGGGTGGTCACCCTTACCGCAAGTCGGCCAAAGTACATCGAACCGGGCACCTTGCTCCGGGTCTTACTTGGCCCCTACCGCGACCGGAATGCGATAGCAGAAGCGGACCGTGGCGCGCGTATCGACGTTCTTCTTTGGTTTGCCGGCGCTCAGCGTAGGACCCGGCTTCCAAGAGATTGCGTTGAAGTTGCCGGTGAGGTGCTCCGCGAGGGCCGCCGTGCGGTAGCCACGCCAGGGCCAGCAATGCACTCCAAAAGAATAAGGGAAGGTTAATCCGGTGCCCCGGCCAGAAGGAGCCGGACGCAAAAAGGGCCAGCTCAACAAGCGGACCCTGGCCAGAATTGAAGAAGTTAGACGTTACCAGGAGCAAGGGCTAACGCCGCTCCAGGTCATGTACGAGAACATGCTCTTCTGGCATCAAGAAGCCGTGCGGCTGGGTACGCGCCTTAATGAGTTTGTCACAGACTACGAACGAAGTCTAGCCGGCGGTGGCGCCCAGCTATTAGACGTTGATGGTTTACAACGAATACGCGAGATGCTTGGGCATTTCCTTCGCGCACGCGACATGAGTGAAAAGTGTGCCACCGACGCCGCCCCATACATCCACCCCAAGCTGGCGGCCATCACAGTGGAAAAAGACGTTCAGCGCCGCATCCGCATCATAGGCGGGCTACCACCCAAGCCGTTGCCGGCACCCGACCCACCCCCTGCCCCACCGGCCACCACAGATGGATGAGGATTTCCTCGAGCTGGACGTGGGTGAGGCTTCAATACCGGGCACCGATGACGAAATTGTTGTCAAGATGCCTGTGCTGCATCCGGACCAGGTGCGGGCCTACGAAATGCCTGGGCGCTTTAAGGCTATCCGGTGTGGCCGGCGCTGGGGCAAGACGGACTTGGCCAAGGTTATTTCGTGCGACGCCATTATCAAGGCCAAGAGCGTTGGCTGGTTTGCGCCTGACTACAAGATATCCAGCGAAGCGTACAACGACATCGTTGACATCTTGGACCCGGTTAAGAAGACCTCATCCAAGATTGAGGGGCTTATACGCACCACCACGGGTGGGCGCATGGACTTCTGGACGCTGGACAACGAGCGCGCGGGCCGTTCGCGCAAGTACCACCTGGTGGTCATTGATGAAGGGGCGTTCACCAAGCCCAACATGATTAACATCTGGGAGCAGAGCATACTCCCCACGTTGCTGGATTATGGGGGCGAGGCGCTGGTGCCCAGCAACCCCAAGGGTGTGGACCCGGAAAATTTCTTCTGGAAGATCTGCAATCAGCCGGAGCTTGGGTTTAAAGAATTTCACGCCCCCACGATGAACAATCCTTACATCCCGGCCAGGTTGCCGGGCGAGGATGATATAACATACGCATTGCGCCGGATCGCGGTGTTTGATCAGCTTAAGGCCGACAATCATCCATTGGTCTACCGCCAGGAGTACCTGGCTGAGTTCGTGGACTGGACCGGGGTGGCGTTCTTTGACTTGCCCAAGTTGTTGGACAATGGCCAGCCTTGTGTGCCGCCTTTACCCATTGACAGTGTGTTTGCCATCATTGACACGGCCGTTAAGGCCAAGACTGAAAATGATGGCACGGGCTGCATCTACTTTGGCTACAACAAGCAATCAGCTCGTAAGTTGCACATACTGGACTACGAGCTGTTCCAGCTTGAGGGCGCTTCGCTCGAGCTTTGGCTCCCTACGGTATTTCAGAACCTTGAGGGATTTGCCAGGCAATACCGGGCGCGCATGGGGAGCCTGGGTGCGTTCATTGAAGACAAATCCAGCGGCTCGGTGCTCATTCAACAGGCTTACAACAAGGGCTGGCCGGCGCAAGCCATAGACTCAAAGCTCACCGCCATGGGCAAGGATGAGCGGGGGCTCAACGCCTCTGGTGCCCATTACCGCGGTGAGGTGGGCCTAACCCGGCAAGCCTATGACAAGGTCTCAACCTACAAGGGCGCCACGCGCAATCACTTGATTGCCCAGGTCACGGGCTTTAGGTTGGGTGATAAGGACGCGGCCCGGCGCGCGGATGACTTGCTGGACTGTTATTGCTACGGCATTGCCATAGCATTGGGTGACTCGGAGGGCGTGTAGCTTGGCTCAAATTACCATCAACGGCTCCACGGTCGGCACGCAACTGCAGGCCATCCTTGGCGCGGACGATATTGAAGCCGGTAGCGACCCCAGTTATCAGCTGTGCAAGCTCATCTACCTTTACCACCCACTGGGGGCCAAGATGGCCGAGAGCCCAGTTAAGAAAGCCCAGAGCCAGGGGCGTATCATTAGCGTGCCCAACAGCCCGGGGGACCGTGTGGTGCGGGCCTTTAAGGACGAGTGGAAGAAGCTGGGTGCTGAAAAGCACATCTTCAACCTGGGCCGGCTGGCCCGCATCTACGGCATAGCCTCCGTGGCGCTGTTGGTGGATGGGGTCAAGACTGAGGTGCCGGTGGACTACAGCAAGCTCGCCGATAAGACCATTTCGTTCAACGTGTACGACCCGCTTAACACCGCCGGGTCATTGGTGCTCAACCAGAACACCAACGACATGGACTTCATGAAGGTGCGCAACATTAGCGTGGGCGGTAAGTCCTACCACCGCTCCCGTGCGTGCGTGCTCCTAAACGAAGAGCCCATCTACATTGCCTATACCGCCAGCGCCTTTGGCTTTGTGGGCCGGAGCGTGTACCAGCGGGCGCTGTTCCCGCTTAAGACGTTCCTCCAGACCATGCTCACGGACGATCTTATCACGGTCAAGCTGGGCGTGCTGGTGGCCAAGATTAAGCAACCGGGCTCGGTCGTGGATAACCTCATGAGCAAGCTGTTCGCGCTTAAGCGCCAGCTGCTCAAGGACGCCGCCACAGGCAACGTGCTTTCGGTTGGGCCGGGCGAGGACATCGAGTCGCTCAACTTCCAGAACGCCGAAGGTCCGTACAAGGTGGTGCGGACCAACGTGCTTAAGAACATTGCCACGAGCGCGGACATGCCGGCCGTGATGTTGGAGAATGAAACCCTCACCGAGGGCTTTGGCGAAGGCAAAGAGGACGCCAAGATCATCGTCAACTACATCGATGGCGTGCGCGAGTGGCTCCAGCCGGGCTACGACTTCTTCACCCCCATCGTGCAGCACCGTGCCTGGAACAAGGCGTTCCATGAAACACTCAAGAACGACTTCCCGGACCTACCCGACTACGACACGTGCTTCTACGATTGGGTGAACAGCTACACGGCGGCATGGCCCAACATGCTGACCGAGCCCGAGAGCGAAAAGGTCAAGGTCGATGAAATACGGCTCGAGGCCATTGTGGCGCTGGTGGAGGCGCTAATTCCACAGCTCGACCAAGGGAACAAGGCGACTCTTATCCAATGGGCGGCCGACAACTTCAACGAGCTTGAATTGCTGTTTAGCGACCCGCTCGAGCTAGATTATGAGGCCATTGCCACCTTCGAGCCCATCATGCCCGGCGCGGGCGGGTTTGGGGAGGAGCAAGAAGAGCCGCGGCCAAAGACGAGCTTCGGCGATAGTGGTGGCGTGCGGCGCATAGCCGATGTGCTGCGCCAGCGGCGCCTAACCCGGGTGGTGGCATGAACGCGGTTATCGCACGGCACCTGAACACAGGGAGCACAGCCTGGCGCAACATGAATGGCGCCTTGATGGAGTTTCAGGGTGCGCTGGAACGAAGGGACTTTGAGGCCGCATCCAAGGCCCAGCTCATCGCATCCGCAAACTTTGAGAGCTACATGGACTCCATGCTGGCGGCAACCAAGGAAATTGCTGCCACGGAGCATAAGCCGTGACCGCGTATCTCATCATAACGCTGGCGTTCCTGGGTGGCGTGCTGGTAGGTTCCGGCGCCATGCCGCGGGAGCGGCCCCCGCGGCGACGCCTTGAAATGCTATCGGGCGTACCCCCTGTACACGGTCCAAGACGACCATTCTGAGAGAACGCAAATGTCATCCAACCCCCACCCGCCCATCTTGGGCAATGCGGTCATCTTTGTGGATTCTTTTGGCAAGGAACGTCACGCTCTGGTGACACACGTGGGGCAGCAAACGCCGGACACGTGGGTCAACCTTCTTTGTATCGATGTTGCCGGTGCGGTGGAGAGTTACTCATCGGTGCCCCATTACAGCACGGGCGAACGGGATAAATTCTTCTGGAAATGATGCGCAACCAATTCACCCGGTGCGTGGGGGGTTGGCCTGGCAAGGGCCAGTGGGCGCCACGCTTTAAGGAAGGTAAGACCACGGCCGTTGTGGGCTGCCCCGATTGCGGGGTTAGGGGGACTCTCGAGGAACATACCATCGATGTGAATGGCAATGTCACCCCCAGCGTTATGTGCACGGATGGGTGCACCTATCATGAAAGCGGTGTGGTGCTGATGGGCTGGCGCAACGATGCCGCCTTTAAACCCATCAACCGCATGGCCAACTGATGGACACTTTCTTCGACATCGTAAACGAGGCGGTCGAGGATCTGGCCACCCACGGGTACGACAGCGTTGAGCGCGTGGCCGCCTGGGAGCGCAAGATACGGGATGCCGCGGCGACTCAAATGAAGCCCGAGCATGTCATGGAGCAAATGCTCCGTGATGCCATGACGGCCGTTTACCGGCGCATGGTGGAGAAGGGTCAGATCGTTCGTTACCACCCCGATGTCGCGCGGTACACCATTGATAAGGTCAGGCATCAGCTCCGTGCTGAGCTTGACCGCCGCATCTTGGCCTCGGCCAATCTTATAAAGCTCAACCGCCAGGAAGCCATCAACAAGACGCTCCAGCGTTTTAGCGGGTGGAGCACCAGCATCCCCCGAGGCGGGGTGAGTGGTGAATCAGGTGCCAAGGCCCGCAAGGACATCAAGAAGTCGCTACGGAGCTTGCCCTTTGTTGAACGTCGGGTGCTCATTGATCAGGGGCACAAGCTCACAGCATCGTTGAACAACATTGTGGCCGTGGATGGCGGGGCCATAGCCCTTATGTGGCGGAGCAACTGGCGCCAGGCCGGCTACAACTATCGTGAAGATCACAAGGAACGCGATGGCCAGGTGTACCTCATTCGTGACAACTGGGCGCAACAGAAGGGCTTTGTTAAGGCTGGCCCGGACGGCTATTACGATCAGATAACGGCCGTGGCTGAGGAACCCTATTGCCGGTGCTACGCGGTGTACATTTACGCGCTGGGCAAGATGCCGCGCGCCATGTTGACTAAGAAGGGCGAGGCTGTGCTGACCGATGCGCGCAGGGAGATGGCGGCATGAGCAACGTTAAGAAGTTCACCGCCGGACTCAAGGCGGGTTACGTGGTGCAAAGCTACCCGTTGCTGCGCAACCTGGAGGTGGAACTGAACGCCGGCAAGCCAAAGGATAAGCAGCGCCAGCTTGTGCCGCGCTACCAAATTGATAAATATCCGCAAAAGGAGCCGCGTCCATGACGCCCTACCCAAACGCCGGTCGGAACGTCCCTCCAGTAACGCCCTTCCCGACGTCCATAGCCAACGGCGCCACATACGACAGCGGTATCATTCAGTCACAGGGGGCCAACATCTCGGTGTGGCTTCAATTAACCCAGAATGTGACGCTGCACATCATCCAGTACGCCGACCCCGCCGGCAACTTTGTGGTCCAGGACACCAACGAAGGCACCATCACGGCCAACACGGTGACCAACAAGGTCATCAACGATGGCAAGCTGTTCACGTATTTCAAGATAACCATCGCCAACGCCTCGGGCTCGCCGGCCGTCGTTACCCACGCAGCCATCCTCCAATAGGGGCCGCCAACATGCCGCTCACCGCCAAGGGTGAAGAAATAAAGGCGTCAATGAAAAAGGAATATGGCGCCGAGAAGGGTGAGGAGGTGTTCTATGCCTCCAAGAACGCCGGCACCATCTCCGGTGTGGACGCCGACCTCCCCCCGGACGCCACCAAGGCCAGGGACAAGGCGCTGGAGTGCGAGCGCATGGCCAACCGCGCCAAGAGCCGGGCCAAGCGCGTGGCGTTCCAAGAGGCAGCCGACTTTTGGGAGTCTGCCGCGGCCAACTACGCCACTAGTCAAAAGGCCAAGGCCGTGGTCCAGGAAATTCGTGCCGAGCGTGCCGAATCCGCGGCCATGCAAATGAAGGACGACTTAACCATTGATGATGCGTGCGCCATTATGGATGAAATCACCGAGGCCGAGCACAGGCGCATAACCAAGCGCGTTGGCTTGCCGGCCTTGGATGAGGCGTGTGCCAAGATGGATGCCTTGCGGGCGGATGCAAAGGGCGACTGGGAAGTTGAGTATCGCGAGAACAACCGTGCCAAGGTGGCCCAATTTGAAAATAGGCAGCGCGCGTTGGATTTTTTCAACTCATGCAAGAGTGATCCATCATGCTCGGATATTGCTCTGTTTAGCCCTCGAACCGGGCTGGTTTTACGATCAGATGCTGTCTCCGGCACATGGGAAGTGGAGTATCGAGAAGGCAACAAAGCCAAGGTATCCCGATTCGAAAATCGACAGCGCGCGGAGGCTTTCTTTAACACGTGCAAGGGTGATGAGTCGTGCTCGGACATCATCTTGTACAGCCCGTCGGACCGGGAGGTCATGCGGGCGGATGTTATTGACGCTGGGGAATACACGTACGAAGCCTGGCGCGTGGCCAATGGCTGGGCTGTGCGTCGTAAACCAGACAACGAGCAAATGGTTGTTGAAGGTGCAAGTAGCGAACGGGATGCCATCACCAAAGCCAAAGCCAAGTGGGGCAAATGATCCGCGCCGCCGGCATACTCTTCCTCGCCCCCAAGAACCAGGCGCTCTACCTAAAGCGCGGGCCGGGTAGCGACTACCCCGGCTACTGGTGCTTCCCGGGTGGGCGCCAGGAAGGCGACGAGACCATCATCGAGTGCGCCATCCGCGAAGCCGAAGAAGAGACCGGCGTCAAGGTGCCAGGCACGCCCACCCCCTGGACCCGCCAGGTGGCGCCTTATGGCGGTGCCACCCTTCAGACATTGCCGGGCGAGCCCGCTGCGGGCGAGGAAGTTGACTACACCACCTTCGTGGTCCAGGTGCCCCAGCCGTTTGTGCCGGTGCCGGACGCCGAGCATGTGGGCTACGCCTGGGCGCCGGCTGACCAGGCCCCCCAGCCGCTGCATCCTGGGTGCGCCGTGGCTTTGGACCGCTTTGGCATGGACGAACTGGGCGTGGCCCGTGCCATAGCTGATGGCCGGCTTGCCAGCCCCCAGCGATACGAAAATGTGACGCTGTTCGCTCTCCGCATCACCGGCACGGGTGCCGCCTACCGTACGAAGTGGAAAGAGTACGTTTGGCGCGATCCCTCGCTCTACATGAACGATGAGTTCTTGGCCAGGTGTAATGGCCTCCCCGTCATCATGATGCACCCGGAAAAAAAGCCCACCATCGATAGCGATGAGTTCGCGGACCGCATCGTGGGTATGATCTTGCTCCCGTACCTGAAGCCCGAGGCTAATGAGGTGTGGGGCATAGCCAAGATTTACGATGATGCGGCCATCAAGATGATGACCGATGGGCAAATGAGCACGTCGCCGGCCGTGGTGTTCCGCGACCCCGATGTCAACGTTAAAGTGGAATTGGAGAGCGGTGAAAAGCTGCTCATCGAAGGTAAACCGAGCTTGTTGGATCACCTCGCCATCTGCGAGCACGGTGTTTGGGATAAAGGCGGCGAGCCCACAGGGGTCTTGAACTCAGGAAAGGACCAGACTGACATGACTGAAGAGGAAAAGAGGGCCGCTGAAGCCAAGGCCCGCAAAGATGCCGAAGATGCCCGTGCACGGGCGGACGCGGAGTCCGGCCAAAAGCTCGACAAGCTCTTGACCGGTCTGGATTCAATCGCCGAGCGTATGACCAAGCAGGACGCGGAAATCGCGGAGCTGAAGAAGTCTCGCGATGACGACGCCAAGAAGCGCAAGGACGATGATGACGCCCGCAAGCGCAAGGACGATGATGACGCCGCCCGGGCCAAGAAGGACGACGATGAGTCGGTGGCCAAGTACTCCGAGCGCAAGGACGATGACGACGACGACACCTTCAAAAAGCGCCACGACGCCGAGGAAGAGAGCGAAGCCAAGGAGCGCATGGCCAAGGGCGAGGCCAAGGAGGTTGCCGCCGATAAGGCCAAGAAGCACCGCAAGGACGCCGACGAGAAGGAAGCAAAGGCGTACGCCGACCGCAAGGCCCGCAAGGACTCCCAGGTCACCCGCGCCGACATCGACGAAATCAAGCGCCGCCTCCCCCGCCAGGTAAGCGAGGAGGAACGGCGTGCGTTGGCCCTGGCCCAGGCCGGCGCCGACCGCGTCTTTCAGGCGTTCGGGGATTCAGCCTCCCGGCCCCAGGATGGGGAGTCGCTCAACCAGTACCGGCGCCGGCTGGCCACCCAGCTCAAGGTGCATTCGTCCACGTGGAAGGATGTTGACATCGCTTCCATTGCGGATGATGCCGCCTTTGGCCCCATCGAGCGTCAAATCTATGCCGATGCTCAGTCCGCGGCCTCCATGCCGGCCGATCTCAAAGAAGGTGAGATCCGTTACATCACGCGCACGGACCACCAGACGGGCGTGCGCATGACGACGGCGCATGGCCGCAACAGCTTCGTCCGCCAGTTTAAGCGGGCGCCCCGTGGACGCGTGACTCGCTTCCTCATTAAGGGCAGGCAATCGGCATAGCACCGCCACCTGGTCGTACAACCCTTCTAAACAAGGAGACACATTCCAATGAATGCCAATGTGACCATCAACCCCTTCCTCACCACCAATGGGGCGGGGTCTTTCAACGTCCAGACGCGTGGCTACATCCAGGGCCAGGCCATGGACGATCCTTCCGCGCGCTACCGGCTTGCCGGCGGTGTGCTGGCAGCGGCCGAGACCAAGCCCATGTGGGGTGGGGTGGGTATTAGCGAGACCACCAGCCCGGTCACGGGCGGTCCTGCCGGCGGGGAAACGGGTGGCAACATCTCCCGTGCCACGACGCTTACGGCCGGAGCCGGCGGCTTGACTGGCTTCAGCGTGTTCGATCAGGCTCATGCCATGATCAATACGCCCCAGTCACCCGTGCCGTTGGCGGCGTCCGGTGGCCAGGTCAACTTCTACCGGCTGGGCTCCCAGGCCAGGCTCGCGGTGGCAATGGACCAAGCCCTTGTGAGCCAGGAGGGTTCGGTCATCAACTTGCCGAGCAGCTTCTCGTGGGACTTCGTCAATCAGCGCCTCATCCCGTTCCTGGGGACGCTTACCATCTCCTCGGGCACGTACGTGAGCGGCACGGGCTTGGTCACGTTGACCATGTCGGCGCCGGTTACGTTCAACGCGGGCGATGCCATCATCGTAAGCGGCCTTACGGGCACGGGCGCGTTCGCCAGCTTGAACGGCACGTTCACCGCTCTCTCCGCGACGGGGACCACGGTGACCTACAATGCCGGCTCCGGTTTCGGTGCGGCAACGATTACCGGCGGGTCGCTCACGCTGGGATCGGGCGCCTCTTCCGATCTGGCAACGAAGGGCGTCAAGGTGCTCAACATCAACATCGGCAACAGCATGACCGTCGTCTTCGATCCGGTGACGGGTTTTGCGACGTGGAACCGCACCGGCTCCGCGGCGCTCATTCAACTCGGCTAGGACGCCGGCAACCCAAAAGGTCCGGGCGCATCCCGACCTCTAAAGTTAAGGAGACAACACCATGGGCAATCTCGCGCCCGCCTTTGTTCTGCTTCATCCGTCATACATGATGCCCGAGATCTTGCTGCCCTACAGCCAAGCCTCGGGTGCGTTCGACTTGCTGGGTGGCGGGGAACCCCTCGTCCGCCTTGGCGAAGATGATCTCGCCGCCTACATCCGCCGTGCGGATGTGCGCACCAAGGTTGCGGCTGGACAGTCCAGCTACAACGAACTGCCTTCTTGTGGCATCGCCATGTCCATGCTCAGCACACCCAGCTACCTCATCCGGGTGCGCGCGGAGTACGATCACCACGACACCAACGCGATGAGCCGGTGGGGCGTGAGCATCGTGGAGGCACAGCGCCTCGCCATGCAGCAAGCGCACTACCAGTTCCTCCGGGATCTCGTGCTGTACGGGATGAACCCGGCGAACGGCGAGGGTATCGTCAACACCAACGGGGCAACGTCGATAAACTTGCCCCCTGACTCCAACGGCAATAGCACCGTAGTCACGTACGACAACGGTGAGATGGCGTTCTTCTTGCTCAGCCGGTTGCTCGCCATCAAGACGCGCACCAACCAGCTTGGCATCGGGCGCAAGTTCACCATCCTGGGGCCGCAGCGGGTGCTGGGCACGTTCGAATACAACGTGGTCCAGCTCGTGCAGTTCCAGCGCCAGGGGGCGGGCACGACGAGCACGGCCGGTGTTACCAAGGATGTCGCCGAGATCAACGAGGATGACATCTTGTGGTGCTACGACGATACCCTCATTGGCGCGGGTGCCGGCGGCAATGACCTTGTCATCATCGACATGCCCGAGGTGGAGAAGCCTACGGGCGGCAAGATCAATACCAACAAGTTTGCTGAACTGTCGCCGGGGCTCGAGGCCTGTACGCTCCAGCTCTGTGACATGGTGGCGCCGCGGGAAATACCCACACCCATTGCCGGCGGGGCCATCGACATCCTTTCGGAACTTCGTTCCACCTCCGGGTGGGGCATCCGTCCCGAGGCTATCGATCTGGTGACGATGCAATACAGCTAAACGTGACTGGGGACAGAACGTGCTGGTCCCTTCCAATTCATGCGGCCACTCCTGGACGATTGATTTGGAGAATTCAGTAGCGTGACTTTGGCAGTGGGAGAGAAACTGCCGTAGCCTTAAACCCAGGAGCAACCAATATGAAACTCTACATCGCCAACCTTACCAGGCAAAACGTCGAGTTTGCCTATCGCCTCCCTGAAAGCACGGGTGTTCGCACCCAGCACATCCCCATTGGCGCCCAGATCCGCATCTCCGGTGAGCTGTCGAACGCGGACGTCGATTCCATTATCGAGCAGCACCGTAAGTACGGCATGATCCCGGCGGAGGAAATCAAGAATAAGAAGGGGTTCGCCGGGCTGGCATACTCCGTGGATAAGTCGGTTGCCGCGGCTGGCATTGAGATGGCGCTGCACAGCAACACCACGGTCTTGCTGGACCGGGGTAAGGCCAACCGGGAGCGCGTTGCGGTGGCGGCCAACAACATGCTGGAGCGCAGCCTCACGGAGAGCGGTATCCCGGGCAACCTTGACCACACGGACGTGACGATCGTCGAGGATGACCGTAAGAATCCGACCGGGGAGGAAGGTGCGCCGGTTGCTGAAGCCTTGCGGGTCACGCGCGATGAGAGTGAGCCGCCACGTGGGCGCCGCAAGGGTGGCCGCAAGTTCGCGGCTTAGAACATGCCTGACTATACGCCAACAGTGGCGGGGTTTCTTATCTACATCCGGCAGACCATGGGCATTAAAGCCAAGGATCTGCCGGATGGTGCGCCGGTCATTACAATGGCGTTTACCATTGCCATTGAACTGGTCAACCTTGCCATCCAGCAAGCATCGCCGCTCATGTACCAGCAGGCGGTGTATGGTCTGGCGGGGGACAATTTGGTCACCTATGCGCCGGACCAGAACGGTTGCACGTTCTTTGAGGACCTGCGCAAGAGCTTGAAGATACTCCAGTTCACAGCCGGCGTGGTGTCCTCGTCATCGGATGAAAGTACAAGCCAGCTCGAGGTCATCGAGGCCGCCAAGAACTTCACCCTTGGCAACTTGCAAAACCTCAAGACGCCGTGGGGCCGGCAATACCTGTCCATTGCGCAGAGCTACGGACCCACGATCTGGGGGCTAAATTGATCCTGCACCTTGGCGTCATAGACATCCCGTATTCGCACACGCCTCCATCAAAGAAGCGTGTTAGGAAGAGTGCTACGGTTACGACCGGGGACGTGGCCGGCTTTCTTGAAAACAAGTATCACGTGATGCGCAACTTCTTTGAAGTCAAGAAGGAACTTATTGCCAAGGATCTGGAAAACGGTCTTAAGGATTCTTTGGAGGCGCTCCTTACAGGCGCACCTCCCCCCACCAATGCCTTTGCATCTGGCGCCTCGCGAATTGAAGATCGCTTCAAGCAGTTTCTGTCGCGGTCCGAAATTGAGCGCATAGGCTATCCCGGTGTGCCCACCCAGGCGGCGTTGGCCGGCATCAGCTCGCGCTTCAAGAAGCGCCGTAGCGGCCGGCGGCCCAGCTTCATCGACACTGGCCTGTACCAAAGCAGCTTCAAGGCATGGGTCGACTAGGGTGGCCCGCAACGCCGTAGCCTTCGAGGTGCCCAGTGGCATTGACCCGCGCGCCAAGGAAGCTGGCGCGTACTGGTTCATGTACAAGCTGGACACATCTCAGAAACCGTGGGTCCAGACCACTGACAGACTCGGCATAGGGCACGCCTGCCCGTGCGGCTGCGGGATGCAAGGGTGCATCTGGTTCCGTGATGGAAGCATGAACGGCTCTGGTAGAAATCCGGATCACGAATGGGACGTGACGGGAGAGTGGCCAAAGGTCACGCTTGCACCTTCGATAGGCTTTGGCCGGCTTAAGGCTGGAGGTTACCACTGGCACGGGTTTCTTGAAGATGGCGTCTTCGTGGAGAGATAAGTGGTCAGCGTAGACGAAACAGTCGCCCAGCAAAATACCCCGCTCAACGCCGCCCTAGCGGCGGGGCTGGAGATGATCTCTTACGATGGCGAGGTCGAGTTTTTTCGTTATGTGCGCCTTGTTATGCCAGTGGATGGGACCGTGTTTTGGGTGCGGGCAGACTTAATAAACCCCTCCCAGGTGCCCAAGGCCAAGGAGGGTAAGCTCTCACTTACCGCTCAGGGATCGTTCCACTACGCAACTGACTTAAGCCAGGAAGAGGCCGAGTCGTTCGCCACGAACCGGGTGGTGTTTACAAGCATCACCGAGGTCGTGGACCTAAACATCGTGGACCCCGCCGTCATGTACATAGGCGAGCACGAGGGCATTAGGTTCGCCTTTGGATCGCGGGGTAGCTTCTACCGCCAGGCGGACATCTTCCACTACGTTGGGCACGCCGTTTATTCCGTGGTGGCGACCCAGATCATCGACGACCCGACTCAAATTGACACCGACAATGTCGTGGTGTCAAATTCGTTGCCCATCTGGTTGTCCATGAACAACTACGTGAAGCCCGACTACGAGGATTTTGCCGGGCCGGTCTTCACCCTTTATCCATCGTTCCTGGCACCCCAGAACCAGGTGCCACCGTATGGCACAGTGCACGTGGAGCCAGGGGGCACCATGGCGCTGGCCGCGGCGCCCAACCTGGACGCAAAGCTCAGCCACTCCCAGCTTATGCGTGACATGGTCCGGGTGACGCTATATGGCGTCCGAAATTCGGATGCCATGGAGTTTGTGGACTTCGTGAACCAGTTTTCCGTTAACACGGACCTGCTGGGCGTTATGAACATGCCGGCCATGCGCGATGATAAGCGTACCCAGGTGGAGTTCAACACGCTCGCCCAGCGCAAAAGCATCGACTACGAGGTCAGTTACTACCAGACGGATGCACGCAACGCAGCGCGCCAGCTTATAAAGACAATCATCGTCAACTACTTCTTGGGTTCCGCACCCCCGGTTATCACCTCCAACGGTGGCGGCCCCACGGCCACAATAGCCATCACGGCGCCGGAGACTCAGGTAACGGTTGTGGTGGTGTCCAGTATGGCCGGCATCACATTCGCGCTCTCAGGGGTTAACGCGGAATGGTTCCGCATCACTACTTTGGGTGTGCTCGTATTCAACACTCCCCCGGTGCCTGGCACGTACGTTGTCGCGGTTAGGGCGGGCAACCTTTACGGCCAGGTAACACAAACAATCACCGTCGTTGTTTCTTAACCAAGGAGAAGCCTCCATGCCTCAGAACGCCATAGCCTTAAATTTCTCCGCCACGACCGCACGCCGGTCAGGTTCAATCAAACCCATCACAGCCGCATCGCGGACGATGGCCCTTGCCGATGTGGGCAAGTGGCTGGAATTCAATAGCGGCTCCGGCCAGGCCGCCATCTTGCCGGCCGACAACGTCGTTAGTTTCCCCATCTCAACCGTGCTCACCGGGCGCCAGGCCGGCGTCGGTACGGTCACGTTTTCCGCGGGCGCGGGCGCAACCGTTCAAAGCGCCGGGGGCAAGCTCGCTACCGCGGCGCAGTACGCGGTGTGGTCGGCCGTCAAGGTTGCGGCGAACACGTGGTCGCTGTTCGGTAACCTGGCATGATGATTCCAGGGGTCGTGGCTTCAAGCCATGGCGCCGAGGTCCCGCCGACGATAACGTCGAACGGCGGTGGACCGACGGCGACAATTCCGGTGACGGCTCCCGCGACAGCCGTCACCACGGTCGTTGCAACCGGGACGACAGTGATATCCTATTCAATCGTTGGCGGGGCCAATGCGGCTCTGTTCCAGATTGATTCGGTAACGGGAGTCCTATCGTTCAAAGTTGCATCGATTGCCGGCAGCTATGCGGTGACCGTCAGAGCGGCGAACGCATTTGGGCTTGATGATCAGGCGATCACCGTCAACGTTACGTGATAGTCTAAGAAAGGCAGACTTCAAATGAACCCCATAGTCGCCGTAAATGTGACCCAGACGGTCGCGCCCACACCCAACACGCTCCAGAAGCGCGGGGCGTTTATTAGTCAGGGTGGCAGCATTCTGTCGGCCGGCACGTTTTCCTTCCTGACACAACCGTCTGACCTTACCCCCCTGCTCCCCGCGGCGCACGCTATCACAACCCTCGCTTGGGCCAGTGGTGTGGTGACGGCCACCGTGGCCGCGCACGGCATGACCACGGGGGATCAATTCCTCACCACCATAGTCGGGGCTGTGCCAGCGGGTTACAACGGCACGTACATGGCCACGGTGGCCTCCGGCACGACCTTCACCTACTTGCTTACGCTCAACCCTGGGGCGGAGACCGTGCCCGGTACCTACACGCAGCGTAATGTGGCTGAACTGGTGGCCATGAATAACGACTTTTTTGCCCAGGGGGCCAACCAGGGTGTGTACGTTCTTGAGCTGGGTGCGGGTGAGCCGGCGGCCGGTGTGGCGGCGCTCTCCACATTTATTACTGCGGTGCCGAACCAATTCTACAGCTACCTTATACCGCGGAGCTGGGATGGTGTGGCGTCGTTCCTGGCGCTCATAGCGCAGTTTGAGAGTCTTACGGCTAAGACTTATTTCTGGGTCACAACCAACCTCACCAATTATCCGTTGTACACGGATTTGTTTAAGGATGTGATCACGCTCATCGAAAATCCGCAGTACGGGGCTTACCCGGCCAACGCGCTGACGGCCATATCGTGGTCCGGGGGTGTGGTGACTGGCACCACGACGACGCCTCACCTGGTTCAGGTTGGACAGTTCTTCACCATCCTGGGGGTCACGCCAACGGGCTACAACGGCACCTGGCAAGCTCTGCCAGGCACGACAGGCTCGACGTTGGTTTACAGCTTGGCCACCAACCCAGGCGTTGAGACGGTGCTCGGTACGCTTGTGGCCAGCACATACGCGGCGGCTGGCATTCCAACATCAGAGTTCAGCTTGGCGGCTCCGTTCCGGGTGGCGCTTAATTATGATCCTGGGCCGGCGACGAGGGTCACACCGTTCGCGTTCTCCTATTTGTTCGATGTTACGCCCTTCACGTTGCTGGGGCAGGGGTCACTTCTATCGTTGCTGGAAACGGCCAACGTGAACGTGGTGGGTACCGGGGCGGAAGGTGGCATATCCAACGCCGTGCTGTTCTGGGGTACCACGGAGGATGGCAACGATTTTACGTTCTGGTACTCCGTTGACTGGGTGCAAATCAACGCGGATCTGAATATTTCCAATGCCGTCATCAACGGCAGCAACAACCCGCAGAACCCGCTTTACTACAACCAGGACGGCATCAACCGGCTCCAGGCGGTGGCTGTTAGCACAATGGCATCGGGTATCACCGCCGGCCTTGTGCTGGGAAACATTGTGGTGACTGACTTGGATCAGCAGACGTTCGTCAATAACGTCAACTCCGGCTTGTACACCGGCAAAACGGTTATCAATGCGGTGCCGTTCATCCCGTACGCCAAGGCCAACCCAGGCGACTTTAAGATAGGCAAGTACGCTGGCCTATCGGTTGCCTATGTGCCCAACCGTGGATTCAAGCACATTATCTTCAACATCAACGTGAGCAACTTCATCGCCCCGTAGAGGAGAGCTTTAGATGCCGAATCCCCTAATCGACCAGGGTACGCTCAACCGGCTTATCGCCAGCGTGGTCATACCCAACTTCCCGGAGCTGAACGTTACCGTGGGCTTTCTTGGGAAGGAGGCCATCCGTGCGGCGCTGGCCGGCGATGCGACGGACTTTATTGATACGCAGACGGGAGGTGTTCCCTCACCCAACCCGTACATGCGGGTGTCTGTGTCCATACACCTTCTCAAAACCCAGTTTTTATCGGGCCTCTACAAGGCTCAGATGGAATCGGACTCCCGTATTGGCCCCATCACGGTGCGCCCGGACACCAGGGCCTTCCCGGTGTACAACTTTGTCAACTGTTCCATCCAGGGGGTGGACGAGGTCAACATGGATGGCTCAGATCCCGGCTACCGCGTGCGCATTGGCGGCTATTACGAAATCAACAACGACCTCTGGGACCAGTAAGTCTTAAGGGGTCCGGCCCACCAGGAGGGGACGGATGAAAATCAATAGGAAGCTCAATTTGGTTATACCCGTGGAGACAGAGACCGCGGGCATTGTGCACGTTCACTCCATGCCCATAGGACGGGAGGTGTTTGAACGCTTCTACAAGGTTATTGCGTGCACCCTTACGGCCATATTCGAAGATGGCGTTGGGCGCATATCGGGTCCCCGGGTGGCCGCGCTCATGCTTCGGCAAGAAACAGAGCGGTTGGCGCCCCCAACGGATGAGGCTCGTGCCGCGGCCTGGGAGGCCGTGCAAACCGGGCTGTTCGGTGAGATACATCGCCTGACGAGTATCCTTATGCCCGGCTCCACCAAGGGGTGGGAACTGGTGCCTTATGATGAGGCCGTCAAGCGCGGGGTCATCTCGGCGGACGATGCGGCGGAGGTGGACAACGCCCTCGCTTTTTTTACTGTAGTCTCCTCGATGATGAGGGGGAAGGACCTCGACGCATCGTTGGAGGGGTCGAAGCTATGGGGTGGGTCCACAACGTCGTTAAACTCTACGGCGTACGCGAACTCTTTGACGACATCGACCGAGGACGCGAATTCTGGAGAGAAGAACCAAACCTCGCCGCCACTGCGCTCGACTGGGTAACCGGCGTGGGCTTTTCCCAGTTCTTTGATCAGTATGACCTTCGGTACTCGGATGTTCTTGAGTACCGGCAGCGTCACCTGTTGCAGGCACTCCTTGTGAGGTTCCGGCCGTGACAGTAAAAAGCACAATCGACATCGACATCAACGATGCGGCTTTTACCCGCTTCCACGCGCTTTGGACCAAATACCAAACGGCGCTGGGCAAGATGCCGGCCGACTGGGCTAAGGTGAACAAGGCCGTGGCCACCCAGCGCACGGGCTTCGAGTCCATAGTTGCGGCCATGCTGGCGCAAGCCGAGCTTTCCAAGAAGCGGGAAAAAAGCGAGAACAAGGAAGCCGACTCCCTCTCCAAGTTTGAGAAGTCATGGCGGCGCATTTCCGAGTGGTCCAAAAACACAGCACGGAGCGCCGCGGACATAACGCGAAACCTCCTCCGCTGGACGGCCCTTGGTAGCATAGCCACCGGCTTGGTTGGCGCGGGGAGCTTGTTCGGCCTGGACCGCCTGGCGGGTGCCGTGGGCGCCGGCAGGCGCTCCGCGCTGGGCCTGGGTGTGGGTTACGGTGCCCAGCAAGCGTTCGGTGTCAACTTTGGACGCTTCGTGGACCCCAACAGCTTTCTAAGCTCGGTGGCGGAAGCCTTATCGGACCAGAGCAAGCGCGCGTTCCTGGGTGGCATAGGGCTCACTGGCGCCGAACAACAGGGGGATACTGCCCAGGTATCGGTCCGCGCCCTTCAGCGCCTTAAGTCACTTGCCGACCGCACACCGGCCGACCAGCTAGCCCAGGTGATGCAGGCGACGGGTGCCGGGCAGTTCCTTTCGCTGGAAGATTTCCGGCGCTTGCGCAACACGTCGCAAGATGAATTATCAGAACAGACGCGCAGCTTTGGCGGGCGCGCACAGGCCCTAGATTTTGATGACCGCACGCTTAAGCGTTGGCAAGACTTCAACTACCAGCTCGAGCTTGCCGGCAAGAAGATTCAATCAGCGTTCATCACGGGCCTAGACCCGCTCATTAAGTCAGGTGTCTTGGATAAACTATCCGACGGATTTGCGAACGCCGTTAAGACCTTCTCCTCCAGCCCCAAGCTCCAAGAATGGATGGGCGACCTGGCGAAAGGGTTGGAAGGCTTCGCCAACTACATAGCCTCGGATAAGTTCCAACAGGATACGCGCACATTTGTCGAGGACATCGCCGCGCTCGCGCACGCCATCCACAGCGCGCTGCAGTGGCTAGGGGTTGGTGGTGGTTCCGGCCCGTTTACTCCTCTCCCGCCCAACACCACCTTCGTCCCGCAAAAGAAATCACTCCTTCAACGCTGGCACGTGGTCCCCGATCTTGGACTAGATAGGGGCCGCGTGGTGCCGCAAGGTTTTGGCGTCCTGGAGGGTAGCCGCAACAAACCCCCTGGCTCTGCCCTTAATAATCCGGGCAATCTTCGGCGGTGGCGTAACATGCCCACCGTGGGTGGGTTTGCTCAGTTCCCCACCATGGAGGCGGGCATCCAGGCTATGGCCGACCAGTTGCGGCTGTACCAGGACCGGGACAAGTTGAACACCATTAGGCAATTTGTCTCCAAGTACTCGCCCAACAGCGAAAATGACACGGCTACTAGCATCAAAAATATATCCAATCGCACCGGCTTTGGGCCAGACCAAGCCTTGAACCTACAGGACAAGGGTGTGCTATCAACGCTCATTTCCGCCATGACCAAGCAGGAAAATTCTAAGTCGAACATCAGCCCGAAAGTCGTGATTACTATTCTTAACAACACGGGCGGCAGCGCCATCGTCACCACCAGCCAGCTCGCGGTGCAGTGACATGGATCGCGCCAGCTTCCAGCTCAACTACCAGGTTTGCCCAATCATGCTAACGCATGGGTTAGCCGAGAATGTTGAGGGCGGTATGCTCCCCATCATCAGTCTCACCAATCCCGACAATTTTTCGGGCGGCCTTTTGTCCAATGCCGGTGACTTGGGCTTGGATGATTTCTTTGCCCAGTACATACCGCTGGATGCATCGCTCGCGGATCAGGATGCCGCGCTGTACCCGTACGCCAACCAATCGGTCGCGGCCAATGCCGTTATTGAAAACCCTCTGGCGGTGTCCTTGCGGATGATATGCCCGGTGCGTGAATCAGGGGGTTATTCGCTGTTGCTGGCAACGATGACCAACCTCCAGGCGCAGCTCACGAAGCACAACCTGTCCGGCGGCACGTACACGATAGCCACGCCTTCCTTCATCTTCACCGATTGCTTGCTTAAGCTATTGAAGCAAACGTCGGCGGGTCCGGCCCAGGCTCAGTCGGAATGGCGCTGGGATTTCATCCAGCCGTTGCTGACGTTGTCACAGGCTGTGCAATCCCAGAACAACCTCATGAACAAGATAACGGCGGCCACCGCCTTTAAGAGCCAGCCGGCCTGGTCCGGAGGCGAACCCACGGTCGGCCTACCCCCATCGCTGGCCACAGGTGTCACGGTGCCGGCCGCCCAGAGTCCGTCTGGATCGAACGCCGCGGCGCCGTTTGGCTTTTCCCCGGGCACCGGGAGCTTGCAACAGTGACGCAGTTCGCATT
>Ga0137407_10000080_pt1 | contig 74177 bp, 69 predicted proteins | sample CZOMad2_2_16fung_FD_108410 | JGI IMG/M metagenome (GOLD analysis project Ga0137407, IMG submission 108410) | Vadose zone soil fungal communities from Angelo Coast Range Reserve, California, USA - CZOMad2_2_16fungal (Illumina Assembly) | ecosystem: Environmental > Terrestrial > Soil > Vadose... | reverse complement strand
GCACTCAACCTCCTCAAACAGGACAAATCTTCCCAGCGGGGCATCAAAGGCAAACGTCTTAAGGCCGGCTGGGATCATTCTTACTTGCTCAAATTACTCGGTATTTAAATGCGTCGCCCCTGCACGCGACGCTCCGTCATTTCAAATCACACCCTCGCAAGTGTTATCCTCATATGTTAGGCAGCATGCGTTAAGCGGGCTAGGTTAATAACCCCAAAGGAACTACCGCCGAGCAGTCCCTGTCATTTTGGAACCACACGAGATGAGCACCAAGAGCGCTGAACTACAGACGAGTGAACCGCAGTCCCCGGAACGGGAGCGCATCTTTGACGCATTCCGCCGCTGGGGCTACATGGATGCGGCCTTGAACCCCTTTGGCGGGCCCATTGCCGGAGGCTACCCCGAGCTTCGCACTGCCAAAGGCACTGTAGCGGAAGAAGCCCGCGGGATTTATTGTGGCAGCATTGGGGTGGAGTTCATGCACCTTCCCCAGCAGGACCGCCGCGAGTGGGTCCAGGACAAGATGGAGAACCCGGCAGCTCAGTCCGAAGCCCAGACGGTCGACCGCCGCTGGCTGGCCGAGCGTCTGTTGCAGGCCGACCTTTTCGAGCAGATCCTCCAGACCCGCTACCTGGGCACCAAGCGTTATTCCGGCGAAGGCGCCACCGCGCAGATTCCCCTGCTGGACACCATTCTGGAAACGGGCGCCGATCTGGGCGCGAACACCACGGTGATGGCGATGAGCCATCGTGGGCGCCTCACGGTGATGACTTTGGTCGTCGGCATCCCGCCGGAGAATGTCTTTGCCGGATTTGAAGATGTTGATCCGCGCAGCATTCTCGGAGGCGGCGATGTGAAATATCACCAGGGCGCTACCGGGGAATTCCGCACGCGCAATGGCAAGACCATCAGGACGCACTTGGTGTCCAATCCCAGCCATCTTGAAGCCGTAGATCCGGTGGCCCTGGGGCGCACGCGCGCCAAGCAGATTCACGCCGGCGAGGACGGCGTACGCGAAGTCCTGCCAGTCATCGTGCACGGTGACGCGGCCTTTGCCGGCCAGGGCATCTGGGCGGAAACGCTGAATTTTGCCGGCCTCAAAGGATATTCGGTGGGCGGGGCCGTTCACGTCATTGTGAACAACCTGATTGGGTTTACCACTACGTCCGCTGAGCTGCATACGTCGCGCTTTTCTTCCGACTTGGCCAAGCGCCAGCCGATTCCCATTTTCCACGTGAACGCGGAAGATCCGGAAGCCGTGGTGCGCGTGGCCAAGATGGCGGTGGAATATCGGTATCTGTTTGGCAGCGATGTGGTGATTGACATGATCGGCTATCGCCGGCACGGGCACAGTGAAGTGGACGACCCCACCATTACTCAGCCGCTGCTTTACAAGAAGATCAATGCGCACCCGGCGCTATTTCAGATTTACGCGCAGAAGCACGGTATCAATACGGATGAGATGTCGGCGAAATTCCGCGTCACCATTGACGCCGCCTACGACCACGCCGCGCAGATGCAAAAGTCGCCGGTCCTGCGCAAGCTGCCGGACTATTGGGACAAGTATGTGGGCGGGCGTTACAAAGCGGAGTATGAAGTCGCCACCGCGGTCGCTGAAGATGGAATGCAGCGTATCGCAAAGAAGCTGACTACGTATCCGGAAAGTTTTTCCATCCATCCCAAGGTCAAGAAGCTGCTGGAGCAGCGCGAGAAAATGGGCGCGGGCAAGCTGCCTGTCGATTATGGCATGGCGGAGGCGCTGGCTTTTGGTTCGCTGCTGGTGGAAGGCGTCCCGATCCGTCTTTCCGGACAGGACAGCCGCCGCGGTACCTTCAACCATCGCCATTCAGTTTTGATCGACACGGAGAACGAACAGGAATACGTGCCGCTCTGCCATCTCACGCCCGACCAGGCGTGGTTTGAAGCGTACAACTCGATCCTCTCTGAGGCCGGGGTGCTGGGCTTTGAATACGGCTTTAGCCGGGATTATCCCGATGGCCTGACGCTGTGGGAAGCGCAGTTCGGCGACTTTGCCAACGGCGCGCAGGTGATCATCGACCAGTTCATTGTTGCCGGAGAAGACAAGTGGGGCCTTCTGTCTGGCCTGGTCATGCTGCTGCCGCATGGCTATGAAGGCCAGGGACCGGAGCACTCCAGCGGACGCATTGAACGCTACCTGCAATTGGCGGCCAAGGACAACATACAGGTCTGCCAGCCGTCCACGGCTGCGCAGTATTTCCATCTGCTGCGAAGGCAAGCGCTGCGGAGCTGGCGCAAGCCGCTGATCGTGTTCACGCCCAAGGGTATGTTGCGACATCCGGACGCGGCCAGTCCGCTCAGCGAAATGACGGGCGGAAGCTTCCAGACGGTGATCCAGGACCATGAGATCGCAAACGGTGAGCGCATCCTTATTTGTTCGGGAAAAATCGGCCACGAACTGCGCCGCGAGCGTAAACGCCGTGGTGATACCAAGACGGCAATCCTCTTTCTGGAGCAGCTCTTTCCTCTGCCGGAAGCCGAACTGGAAGCCGCCTTTGCGCATCATACCAATGCGCGTGAGTTCCTGTGGGTGCAGGAAGAGCCGGCCAACATGGGAGCGCTGAATTTCCTGGCGCCGCAGTTGGAGCGCCTGACCCGCGGTACGCCGTTGCGGTCGGTCAAGCGTTCGCCTTCGTCCAGCCCATCCACCGGTTCGCACACGGCGCATGAGATGGAACAGAAGACCCTGATGGAGCTGGCGTTCAAAGCATTTTGACCACGAACAATTTAGTTTTACAAGTTTAGTTTCATAAGCTTTAGTTTCACAATCCTGAGCGATGCAAAGAAAGGTGATTGAAATGGCTTACGAAGTTCCCCCCCTGGCGTACGCGTATAACGCATTGGAACCGCACATTGACGACCAAACCATGCATCTGCACCATGACAAACACCACGCAGCTTACGTTACCAACCTGAATGCGGCGGTAGCAAAACATCCGGGCCTTGATGCGAAGAGTCCGGAAGAGCTGATCCGCAATCTCAGTTCACTGCCCGAGGATGTGCGCGGCGCGATCCGCAACAACGGCGGCGGACACGTGAACCACTCCATGTTCTGGCAGATCATGGGCCCGAAAGGCGGCGCTCCCTCGGGCGCGATTGCCGACGCGGTCAACAAGACTTTTGGCGGCTTCGACAAGTTTCAGGAAGCCTTTGAAAAGGCTGGTCTGGGCCAATTCGGTAGTGGCTGGGCCTGGCTGGTCAAGACGAAAGCGGGCGCCCTTGAGATCAAGTCCACGCCCAACCAGGACAACCCCATGTCCAATGGCGATTTTCCAGTTCTGGGGAACGACGTCTGGGAACACGCCTACTACCTCAAGTACCAGAATCGTCGGGCAGACTACCTGAAAGCCTGGTGGAACATCGTGAACTGGGACGAAGTCAACAAGCGTCTGGCTCAGGCCGATGGTTTCTTCAAGTAAGAACAACAATTTGTAAGATCAAGCCGCTCTTCGGGGCGGCTTGAGTTGGACTTTGAAGTGTCTGCTATTCTTCGCAAAAAACAGCCCTGATGGAATATCATCAGACCTTCGGCTTTTCGAACATAAATGAATCCCACCTAAGCTCGTCACTACGTGGGCTTTGTGCAACTAGCGATTCCAGAGTGGGTACATCCGAAAGATCCAAAGACGCTCCGTTTCTGCAAGCACTCAAAGCATCGCGGAGCAGGGCGGATGGGATAGCAAAAGTTAAATTGGTATTGTCAAACCCTGCATGGACGATTCCCACGACCTTGGGTGTGTTGACCAAGAATACGGGCGAACCACTTGCACCACCCTGGCTCATGATGTCCATGGTGAAACCATGTGGCTGAGGAGCCGGAAAAGGGAGTACGCTGCTTACGATACCCCTGCGAAGAAGCGGCGTGAGTTGGCTAACCTTCCCGTAGGCGACGAGCGGATCGGTTCCCAGCGGGAAACCAGCAGTAGCAACCTCCAGACCTTGACGCAGAGTGTTAGGTTCAGCGGCCAGGGGCAGTGCTGGTATTCCACGCACCTTGAGCTGGACAAATCCAAGGTCAGGAAGATCTTCTCCGTAGAATGGTCCGTTCGTACGAAAGCTAGTGATAGAGCTATATCCCTTAATTTCCACCATGAGAATGGGCAGAGCAACGCCCTCACCCACAGCCTCAGGTTCGCTCCAGACGAGAGCGATGGCTGACCGTACACCAGATATGGGGTGGGGGGGCAGTTTCTCCAAGGCTTCGATGACGTGACGGTTCGTAACAACAATCCCGTCGCTGTCCACTACAAATCCTGTCCCAATGATTGCAGGAAATAAAGGCTTGCCGCCGACAGGCGTCTGCACCAGTCTCGAAGCAAAGGCAACAACACTTGGCCGGACAATGTCGAACGTATCTGACAGGGTGAATGGGACCTCAGGAAACTGACGAATTCCCGAAGTCCTGGTTGCTCTCGCATCATCAACTTGTCTCAAGGGTGCGAGGTCTTCTTCCGATTCAGCAATAAGTCTTACCATAGCTTTCCCTCCTTTTTGTTTCTTCTCAGTACTTTCCGCGACAACCCGGCTGAGATAGGTCACAGCCGACCGCGGAGACTGTTGCATAATTGTCTGTAAGCTGTTTATTCCGCGCCGGGCATGGAAAACAAATTCGTCTTCGTCTTGCGAATAGAGTCTGGCGATTTGCCGCGCGAGGACTTCGGATGGAACGGCTCTGTCCGACTCGATTTGGCTCAGATATGGCAGCGATATTCCCAACTTGATAGCAACTTCTGTCGCCTTGAGATTGCGCTGCATTCTCAGAGACCGAACCCTCTTTCCGAAAGACACTAGATTCTGGGTCACATTACCTCGTTTATGTGTTATTAGCTAACTATACTAAATTAGTAAACTACTATCGCAATGTCCGTGTCAAGGGTTTTTCAGGAACGCTATTTGAACCTGATCCCTGCCTTCACTTAGACAAATCTTCCGTCCTGAAGTGTGGTTGTAGTGTAAGCAGTACAGAATCATTCAGGATTCATGGCTGCCAAACTGAGATATGAAGACGTCCAGGAGCTCTACCGCGAGCACGGTGCGGCATTGCTGGCCTATGCGGCGGCGCTGCTGGGGGAAAGTGCGGCGGCCGAGGACGTTCTGCACCAGGTCTTTTTGAAGCTGCTGGGCGGACGATTCGGGCCTCCATCGAACGCCAGACCGTACTTGTTTCGTGCGGTGCGTAACACCGCGTTGAACTTTCGCCGCAGCCGTGCGCGGGACGTTTCCCTGAACGAAGATCAGTTGCAATGGCTCGTCCGGCCTGCGGAAGCTGTGGACGCCGGCTTGGCATTGCAACAAGCGTTGCGCGAACTTCCCATCGAGCAGCGTGAAGTAGTGGTGATGCACGTTTGGGGTGCGATGACGCTGGAGGAAATCGCAAAGGTCCTTGAGCTTTCCGCCAACACCGTGGCGTCCAGATATCGCTACGGATTGCGCAAACTGCGCGAGATCATGCAAGGACCGCGAGGTGCGCCAGGTGCCGAGGTGAATGACGGAGGTGAATGATAAATGATGGACCCAGAAATGATGGACCCAGAAATGAAGGACCCAGATCAAGAGGACCGCGAGTTCGAGGCCTATTTGCGCAGCTTTCAGCCGCGTTCGCCACGTCCGCTGCCCGGTAGAGGCAAGCTGTTGGTCCTGCGCTGGCGCGGCCCGGCGATTGCCACGGCAGCCGTGGCCGCTGTGCTGATACTGGCGCTACTTTCCCTGCGGCATGCAACAGGTCCGGCGCCTTCGAATGTGGCACGCGTAGAGACGCCACGCACAACGAACATCAGCATCGCCGAACAAGTCTCGCTCGGACGACTGAGCGTCCTGGCAAATCAAGACCCGGCCAGGCTGGAGGCACAGCTAGACCAGGTTTCGTCGAAGCTCCTGCCTGATGTTCGCAGCGGACATGGAGTTTTAAAGACCCTCTCCGCGGAATGAATGGAAATGAAGGGACAATGGTTATGAAAACAACAACAGCAATCTTAGTTTCATTATTATTTCTGGCAGCAGCTTCACCGGAGCAACAGATTACTCTACCGCAAAACAAAAACGCCGCGCTGCGCTACTGGATGGCCTTCGCCGAGATGCAAGACCGCATCGTGGATGAAGCCACCACCAAACTCATGGAAGATGTGTTGTCCGGGGCCGCTGCCTGGGATGAACGCCAGTTGGGGCCGGTTGTAGAAGCCAACATTCCTGCCCTTCATACTATGCAAAAAGCAACCGCTTTGCCGGAATGCAATTGGGGGTTGGATTACGAACAGGGATCGGCTATGTCCATTGGCCACCTTCCCAAAGCCAGGGCGCTGGCCCGACTCAACGCTCTCTATGGCGCTCGCCAAATAGCGCAAGGAGACACAAATGGCGCCGTGACTACAGGGCTTGCCGGGTTGCGTTTTGCCCAGCACATGGCCAAAGACATGGGATTAATTGCTGTGCTTTCGGCCAAGCCAGCATTGCTGGCAAATCTTCATCTCTTAACCAAAGCTGTTGGCAGCGGACCTCTGAGCGCGGAATCACTGCAAAAAATCAGATCGCAGATTGCTTTGTTGCCCAGAGACGGTCTGGACTGGCCCAGCGCGGTCAAGTTTGAAGTGTGGGCCGACGCTCAAGCGCTCAAATACCTTGGTGAAGGAAATAATTTTCAAGAGAAATACAAGACTTTCTTTAGTCACGAGCCTCCGCCTGCCTCCGTCGCCCCGGCAGAGTCGGACATCGTTGCTTACCGCGCTCTGATGAAGGACGTCATTACAGCTTTGCAATTACCCTACGAGCAGTCAAAGGTGCGAATGCAGCAGATCGAGACTGCCGAAAAATCTATGCATCCAGCTGTCCAGGCAATCATACCGAACTATAGCCGGGTGAACGAGAACCGTCATCAGGTTGCGCTGGACCTGCAAGAGCTGACTAAAGTCCTGGCGGGCCCGCGCAGCCACTAAACCCTCAAAAGCTTGTGAACTCAAGAAGAACCCCCGCGCCTTGCGGGGATTTTGGCAGCACATTGCTCGCCCTTCGACCGCACTGATAAACTAAATGGTTCGCCCTGCTCGTTTTATCTCTTCAGACAGGTTGTCACATGGCACAAGCTACCGATATTGCAATTGTTAGCGGCGCGCGCACGCCGATGGGCCGCTATTGCGGCAAACTGCGCGACTTCACCGCGATGGACCTGGCGGCTGTTGCCAGCCAGGAGGCGATTCGGCGCTCCGGCGTCGACGCCAAAGATTTTGACCACGCTGTTTTTGGCAACGCGCAGCAGACGTCCGGCGACGCGCTGTACGGCGCCCGCCATGTTGCCCTGAAAGCGGGCTTGCGGATTGAGGCCCCGGCGCTCACCGTGAATCGCCTTTGCGGATCCGGCATGCAGTCGATTGTGAATGCAGCGCAGATGATCCAGTTGGGCGAGGCAACCGCTGTCCTGGCCGGCGGGATGGAATCCATGTCCCAGGCGCCGCATGTGGTCCGCGGAGCGCGCTGGGGGCTGGGCCTGGGTGAAGGCAAGCTGGAAGATTCGCTGATGGTGGCACTGCTCGACACCTATTGCGGGCTGTACATGGCCAACACCGCCGAGCTATACGCTGAAGAGCATGGCATCACGCGCGAGCTCATGGACGAATTCGCGCTACAGTCGCAGCATAAGGCCGGTGAAGCGCAGAAAGCCTGCCGTCTGGCGGAAGAGATCACGCCGGTGGCGCTCAAGAACCGTAAAGGCGAACCCACGGGCGAGATGTTTGATAAAGACGATCATCTTCGTCCGGAAACCACTATGGAAGCGCTGGCCAAGCTGAAGCCCGCGTTCGGCAAGAACGGCACGGTCACGGCCGGCAACGCCAGTGGCATTGTCGACGGCGGAGCGGCGGTAGTGATGATGACGCTGGCGCAGGCGGAAAAGCGCGGAGTGTCGCCGATGGGACGCATCGTGAGCTGGGGCATTGCCGGAGTGGACCCCAAGGTCATGGGACGCGGCCCGGTGCCGGCTTCGCGTATGGCCCTGAAGAAAGCAGCGTTGAAGCTGGAAGAGATTGACTTGATTGAAGTGAATGAAGCCTTTGCCGGCCAGTACCTGGCGGTGGAGAAAGAGCTGGGTCTGAACCGCAGCAAGGTCAACGTGAATGGCGGGGCCATTGCGCTCGGCCATCCTTTGGGCGCAACGGGAACGCGGCTGGTCATCACCTTGCTGTACGAGTTAAAGCGCCGCAAAGAACGGTATGGCCTGGCCACGGCCTGCATCGGCGGCGGGCAGGGGATTGCCATGATTGTGGAGAACTTGCAGCTATAACAAGAAGATTAACCACAAAGGACACGAAGGAACACGAAGTCGGGAATCTTGGGGCAAGTGGTGCGCGCTATGTTTGAGGGTGATACTATTCGCCGCATTCGCAAAGCGGTTGCCGACGGCAAATTGGTTCAGCCTTTTCGTGCGGCAGATGTAAATCAAATACTTGGCATTGATTGGGCGGGCACATTCCTGGCAAAACATTGCGTTGAGAATGGCTATACAACCGAGCACTTTATTAGGGTCAGTAGAGGTAAATACAAGCTGAAGAACAAACCTTCGTGATCCTTTGTGTCCTTTGTGGTTAAGAGCTTAAGGAGCAAGATGCAGATCAAAAAAGTTGGGGTACTCGGTTGCGGCCTGATGGGCTCAGGCATTGCTCAGGTCAGCGCCGTAGCAGGTTATGACGTGATGGTGCTGGAGCAGGAACAGAAGTTTCTCGACAAGGGCTTTGCCGGCATTGAGAAGTCGCTGGCCAAGTTTGCCGAGAAGCCGGAGAAGAGCGGCATCACGCCGGAGAAGGCGAAAGAGGCCCGTGCCCGGCTGAAGGGCGTGACCAGCCGCGAGTCGCTGGCGGATTGTGACATCGTCATTGAAGCCATTATTGAAAATGTGGAAGAGAAGAAGAAGATGTTTGGTGCGCTGGACGCGATCGTCAAGAAAGATGCGATCTTTGCCAGCAATACTTCTTCTATCTCGATCACTGAAGTCGCCGCGGCCACCAAGCGGCCAGACCGTTTCGTTGGTCTGCACTTCTTCAATCCCGTACCGCTGATGAAGCTGGTAGAAGTGGTGCGCACGATCGCCACCAGCGATGAAGCCTTTGAGACCGCGTATCAGTTTGGCGCAAGCCTGGGCAAAGTCCCGGTCCGCACCAGCGACAAAACCGGGTTCATCGTGAACCGCCTGCTGGTGCCGTATCTGTTGGATGCCATCCGGGCTTATGAAGAAGGCGTTGGCTCCATTCCAGACATTGACAATGCCATGAAGCTGGGCTGCGGCTATCCCATGGGGCCGTTCACGCTGCTGGACTTCGTTGGCCTGGATACCACGTACTACATCACCCACGTAATGTTCGATGAATTCCGCGAACGCCGCTTTGCTTCGCCGCCGCTCCTGAAACGCCTGGTGATGGCTGGCTGGTACGGGCGGAAAACGGGCAAAGGGTTTTACGATTACGCAGACCCAAGCAACCCTGTCGCGAACAAGTTCTAACTGTTAACATCCCGAGCGAAGCGAGGGAGCCCTATTGTGCCGAGAGTGCTTAGTTATTACGTGTACATTTTGGCAAGCCTGAGCGGAACGTTGTACGTTGGTTTGACTGACGACCTGAAGAGACGGCTTGCGGAGCATAAACTAGGTTTAGTGGATGGTTTTACGAAGAAGTACGGAGTAAATCGGCTCATGTATTTCGAAATGTTCCACGATTCCAAAATTGCTGCGGGACGCGAAAAGACAGATCAAAAAATATCGGCGAGGGAAGAAAATTGCATTGTTTGCAAATACAAACCCGCGGTGGGAAGACATTGGCGATCAGTTCAAAGTTTCGTACAAAGAAATTTTAATGTGAGCTTACGCCAAACATCTTGGTTGCAATAGGGTTCCCTCGCCATGCTCGGGATGTAAAACCATGGAAAACGTCAAACTCGAAAAAAAGAACAAGATCGCCTACGTCACCGTTGACCGTCCCAAGGTCCTGAACGCGCTCAACATGGCCACTATGGAAGAGTTGCAGGAAGTTTTCACGGACCTGGCGGCGGACCGTGAGGTTCGCGTTGTCATCGTGACGGGCGGAGGCGAGAAGGCCTTTGTCGCCGGGGCCGACATCAACGAACTGGCGAAGAACAATCCCGTTGAAGCCAAAGCTTACACACATCGCGGCCAAGCCGTGCTTGATCTGATCGAGAACCTGGGCAAGCCGGTGATTGCTTGCGTGAACGGCTTTGCTTTGGGCGGCGGATGTGAGATCGCCATGGCCTGTACCATGCGTCTGGCCAGCGAAAACGCCAAGCTGGGCCAGCCTGAAGTGAAGCTGGGCCTAATCCCCGGCTATGGCGGCACGCAGCGTCTGCCTCGGTTGGTGGGTACTGGCTTGGCCATGCAGATTTTATTGACCGGGGAGATGATCTCCGCCCAGGAGGCGCATCGCATCGGTTTGGTCAATGAGGTTGTTCCTTTGGACCGGCTGATTCCCCGCGCGGAAGAGATTGCGCAGAAGATCATCGGCATGGCGCCGCTGGCCATACAGTACTGCATGGAGGCGGTGAACCAGGGCTTGAATATGACGCTTCCGGACGGCCTTTTCCTGGAAGCCACGCTGTTCGGCATGTGCTGTGCCACGGAAGACAAGAAGGAAGGCACCACGGCGTTTCTGGAAAAGCGCGCGGCGAATTTTCAAGGCAAGTAAAAATGCATCCAGAATGGGAACGGGACCGGCTTGCGACCGCTGCGATTTTTTACAGCCTGCATGAAGCGGACGTCGCCAAGGGACTCTTGGACTCATGCGGAGTAGACTGTTTCTTGGTGGATGAGCACATGCATCGTGTGCATCCGCTGGCCAGCGACGTGCTCGGTGGGATAAGGTTGCAAGTTGCCGAGCAAGATCTGGAGCTGGCCAAGCAGGTGTTGCAAGGCCCCATTGAGCCCGAGGAAACGGTAGTGCCAGGACCTGTCGAATGATTAAAAGCATTACCACAATCAGGCATGCGGCCAGCGCTAAGGAATTCAAGGCGCTGGGCAAGTTATTTGACGCCCTGGGGTTCGAGCGCGGCAAGCCGTGGAAGACCGCGCGCGGGCAGGGCGCATCTTTTAAAGCTCCCACAGGAGAGTTTGAGTTTGTGGAAGGCCTTGAAGCCTTCCATTCCGATATTTGGGTCCAGGTTACAGACTTGGATTCAGTGCGCGATTTACTGAGAAAAGAAAAAGTAAAGACTTCCGATGTCGAGCAGACCACGTGGAACTCTCGGTTTCTGATCGCCGAGCCGGCCGAAAGGTTGAAAATAATTTTTTGGCAGAAAGACCGTCCCCAGGCAGATGCGGTGGAAGGCGACCTGAACGCACAAGGCATGCGCTTTGCCATTGTGGTGAGCCGCTGGAACTCATTTATTACGGAACGCCTGCTGCAAGGCGCGCTCGATGCATTGCGCCGCAGCGGCTGTAGCGAAAAAGACATTACAGTGGTGCGCGTGCCGGGTGCATTTGAGATTCCTTCACAGGCGCGCACTCTGGCGGAGACCGGCAGGTACAATGCCATCATTACCCTGGGTTGCCTGATTCGCGGTGAGACCACGCATTACGAGCATATTTCCTCCGAGGTCACCAGGGGGATTGGGCAATCGGCGCAGGAAACCGGCGTGCCGCACACCTACGGCGTCTTGACCTGTGAGAGCCTGGAGCAGGCCCTGGATCGCGCCGGGCTGAAGGCCGGGAACAAAGGCTTTGAGGCGGCAATGTCCGCGGTTGAGATGGTTAGTCTGAAGCGCAAGACCGGCGGTGCGAAGAGCAAGAAATCGAGTTCGAAGAAAAAAGGCAAAACGCGATAACTCATGGGAACACGCCGCAAATCACGAGAACTCTGTTTGCAGATGCTCTTCCAATTGGATATGGGGAAACAGTCGCCGGAGCACGTACGCAAGACCTTTTGGGGGGAACGCGAGGAAGTTGATGCCGAGACCCGCGGTTTTGCCGACGACCTTTTTCAGGTGGCTATTGACCATCACCCGCAAATCGACGAACTGATCCAGAAACACGCCCAGCACTGGCGCATGGAACGCATGGCCGCCGTGGATCGCAATGTGCTGCGCACCGGCGTAGCGGAGTTTCTGGGCTACCAGCAGACACCCAAGCCGGTGGTGATCAATGAGGCCCTGGAGATCGCGCGCAAGTTTTCCGCGCCGGAGTCCGTGCAGTTTATTAACGGAGTGCTGGATTCGGTGGGAAAAGAGCTGGCTTCTGCCACTCCAGCGCGTACTTCCCTGGAAAAGCTGAGGGGTGGCGAATAGACGCTAACAGCATAGAGGAGAGATCATGAGTGGTCTTATAATGAAAGCTCGTCTACACTGCAATCGTTGGGGCACCTGGTTTAGGTGTCCGCCATAGTGGTTCAGGCGGGTTGGCCTGAACAGATGAATCTAGACGGATGAGAAACGAGGCCTCTACGACATCTCTGCCAATGTTTACAGAGCTTGAACCAGCTCGTCTCAACGTCGAAGAAAAGAACAGATCGAATCTATTCAGTTGGCGTGGTCAGTTCACGCCTCAGTTTATTGATTACCTGCTTGAGACGTACGCACTGCCGGGGCAGACGGTGCTTGATCCGTTCTGCGGAAGCGGAACCGTTCTTCAAGAGGCTGTTTCTCATCACTTGTCGGCGACCGGACTTGAAATCAACCCAGCAGCGTATGCGATGGCGAAGTTCTTTTCGCTTTCCGGTCTAAGTATGGCTTCACGCCAACTTCTTATTCGGAGTGCAGAAGAGCTGCTGCATTCGGTCACTTCACGAATTGACGGTAGCCTTCCGCTATTCAACGGCTCCAATGACTACAGTGAAAGCGCCTCGAACCTCCTGGCACTTGGCAAAAAATTGCTCGGCAAGGCGGATAACAAGCAGACAAAGCACCTGCTTCTTCTTTCGCTGTTTCGTGCAGACAGTATCAAAAAAGGCAGCTTGGTAGCAACCGTCCGTCGTGCCTTTCAATTTTTGTCAGACCAACTTCTTCATCTTCCGGCCACAGGTCAAGCGCCGGTCGCCACGCTCTCTGATGCCCGAAACACCCATCTCTTGATGCGTCAACAGGCAGACATCATCATTACAAGCCCGCCTTATGTCAACGTTTTTAACTACCACCAGAACTATCGTGCATTGCTTGAGCTCGTTGGTTTCGACATGCTCAAAGTTGCGCACAGTGAGATAGGTTCTAATCGCAAGCATCGTGGCAACCGGTTTCTTACAGTCATTCAATACTGTTTGGACCTAGAGCAGGCCCTGAAAAGCTTTGCGCAGGCCCTTACTCCCAATGGCCTTCTAATCATGGTGGTAGGGCGTGAGTCACGCGTGCGTGGAGTTTCTATCGGCAATTCTGCCATAGCTAAGGCTCTCATCGAAAGAAATGGTGCTTACTCGCAAGCCGTGAGTCGTGAACGGGTTTTCGTGAATCGATTCGGCCAATCTATTTTTGAGGACGTCCTTATAGCGCGTTGCGTCGACGAACCGGACATCGGCGAATCTGCCCGCGATGTTGCGAATACATTTTTGCAACGAGGTCTGGAGGATGCAGCGGGCGAGGTCAGGGCAAACATTGAAGAAGCTCTTGAGCTCGTCGCTTCGGTTCAGTCTTCACCTATTTTCAACAAATCGGGTCTCATTTGAATACATGTCAAATACTCCACACAAAGAAAAACTGACGGCAGCCATTGCCAATCCAAAGTGCGATACCGCTGATGTAACCCTGTTGAAGGAGGCGCTTGCGGTCTACGAAGATTGGGCCGCTAAGCTCTCGGGTCTCAAGTCCGCTGGCGAGGTGCGAGTACGAGAGATGACCGAGCTTCTCAACAACTACAAGGACTTCCTCGAAGTCGATCTGATCACGAGACGCGGTTCTGCGTTCATCAAACGCCAAAAAGGCCAGTTGAAACTTGACAATTCGGTGATCGAGGAGTTTTTAGTTCATCTGGCTACGGACAGGGTTCTTACGGGTTTGCCCTCTTTTAGTCTCAATGTCGGTCCTCAAACAGCTTTCATGTCGCTTGCTTTTACGCCCACAAGCCTTACCTCGCTCGGCGGCAAGCCAGCTGTTACGCTCAAAGAGAAGGACACTGACTTTGCGCTAGGGAAGACTATTCATTACCAGTTTTCCACGGAGCCGACGTTTCCCGCCTCGCAAACGAGCCAAGGCAAACTCGTGCTTGCTGTGCTTGCCGCAGAGTGTAAAGTGAATCTTGACAAGACGATGTTCCAAGAGGCTGCTGGTACTGCGGCGCGTTTTAAGCAGGGATGCCCTATGTTCCGCTACTATCTGCTCGTGGAGTATTTGGATATGGAAGCGGAAGATTGCCGCTTGACCGCACTCGACAATGTGTTTCTACTCCGCCATGCGAAGCGACTACCGTTTGAAAAGCGCAGTAATTATGACGAAGTAAGACGACAGCATGATGCGTCCCCAATTGATGCGGCAGTCATTTGGCGGTTTGTACAGGAATTGCAAGGCTTTATCAATGCGGTTTGGTACGACCCTGGCAAGGCGCTCCAAAGGGGATCATTCATTTGAAGGGAATTTGACTCATTTCCCAGGGTCTGGCAGTGCAAGCAGTTGTGTCGCTACATGCTACAATTTTGTTCGTCAACCAGCGCCCACGCTCAAAAAATAACGGACTTTACTTTGAAAAAGACTTCTTTTACTTACGCCGATAGCGGTGTTGACATTGACCGCGCTGACCGCGCCAAACAGCGCATCAAGTATCTTGCCCACCGCACCTTCACCCGTGGCGTGGTGAGCGAGATTGGCGGCTTTGGCGGCATGTTCGCCATCGACAAGAAGAAATTCCGCGAACCGGTGCTGGTTTCCAGCGTGGATGGCGTAGGCACCAAGCTAAAACTTGCCTTCATGATGGACCTTCATCACACCGTGGGCGGAGACCTGGTCAACCACTGCGTAAATGACATCGCCGTGCAAGGCGCGACGCCGCTGTTTTTCATGGACTACCTGGCCACGGGCACGCTGGATCCGGACATCGCGGAGAAAATTGTGGAAGGCATGGCCGAAGCCTGCCGCCACAACGGCTGTGCTCTCATCGGCGGCGAAACCGCGGAGATGCCGGGGTTCTATCCCAAAGGCGAATATGATCTGGCCGGTTTTATTGTGGGGATCGTGGAGAAGAGCAGGATCATTACCGGCGAAAAAGTTGACGTTGGTGACGTTTTGATCGGACTGCCTTCCAACGGCCTGCATACCAACGGTTATTCGCTGGCGCGCAAGCTGTTCTTTGACGTTGCCAAGCATACTCCGGACACATACGTGAGTGAGATCAAGGGCAAGGCCGGCACCGAACTCATGCGCACGCATAAGAGTTATTGGCCGGTATTGAAACGCCTGATTGCTGCCGACCTGATTCACGCCATGGCCCACATTACCGGCGGCGGAATTACGGACAACCTTCCCCGCGTCCTGCCCAAGGGCACGGCGGCCCTGGTGGAGATGGGCACATGGCCGGTGCTTCCTGTTTTCTCGCACATGCAAAAAATCGGCAACGTGCCGCAGGAAGACATGATGCGCACGTTCAACATGGGCATTGGCATGGTGCTGGTGGTGCCGGCCAAGAAATTCAAGCGCGTGCAGAGCATGGTGGAAAAGCTGGGCGAAAAAGCTCACCTGATCGGACGGATCATAAAGGGCGACCGTAAGGTGCTGTACGCCTAATCCATGACTGCACTCAAAAAACTAGGCATCCTGCTTTCCGGTCGAGGCTCAAATTTTGAAGCCATCGCCGATTCCATTGTGGCTGGGCGGCTTCAAGTGGAAATCGCCATTGTAATTTCGAACAAAGCCAATGCTCCCGGTCTGGAGTCAGCCAAGCGCCGTGGATTCAATGCCAAGCTGATTCCCTCCAAGGGGCGGACGCGTGAAGAGCACGATGCTGAAGTTGTAGACGCGCTCCGGGACGCCCGGGTCGATTTAGTTTGTCTGGCCGGCTACATGCGGCTGCTCTCATCGGAATTTGTGCGCGCATTTCCGCACCGCATTTTGAACATCCACCCATCACTGCTTCCGGCGTTTCCCGGACTCGACGCACAGAAGCAGGCCGTGGAATACGGTGTGAAGATTTCCGGTTGTACAGTGCACTTTGTGGACGAACATCTGGACCACGGTCCCATCGTTTTGCAGAAGTCTCTACCCGTGCTGGACAGCGACGACGCGCACTCCCTTTCGGCACGCATTCTGGAACTGGAGCACATTGCCTACTCGGAGGCTATCCAGCTCGTGCTCTCCGGCGAGGTTGAAATCCAGGACAGGAAGGTAGTCCGCAAAAAGAGCCAAGTAGAAGGCAGGTAAATATGCTCAAGGTAAAACTTCTGGTCGCAGCGGCCAAAGCGCCCACGGTAGCGCATCCGGGCGAAGATCTGGGTTATGACGTTTATGCCTCAGAGACGGTCACGATAGAAGCCCACAGCCACGCGATCGTGCACACCGGCGTAGCCATTGAGTGCACGTCTTCCGCGGGTGAAGGGATGGGCGCACTGCTGCGGGACAAGTCGTCCATGGCGTCGCGCCGCCTGATTTTGACCGGTGGAGTCATTGATGCCGGCTACCGCGGCGAGATCAAGATTCTCATGGAGAACCTGAGCAGCCAACCCGCCACCATCCGCTGTGGGGACAAGGTCGCCAATCTCATTCCGTATCCCGTGCTGACCGGTGAGGTGCAGGTGGTGGACGATCTGAATGAATCCAGCCGCAAGGCGGGCGGATTCGGGTCGAGCGGCAGGTAAGGTCCCTGAAATCCCGAGTTGTAGCTCTATCTGAAACCCCGAAGCGTAGCGAGGGGTCGCTATAGTCACAAGACTTCCAAGGCGTACAATTTGGTCGCGAATGGGTACGAAATGCTCCTGGATTGCACGACGCAACCGATCTTCGTAGCTATAGGGTTCCCTCACCTGCAAAAACAGCAGGTTCGGGATTACATAAAATATAATCATTCCTGATGGCAAACTTTCCTCCTGTTGACGAACAACTGGCATATATCAAGAAAGGCTCCGCGGAGATCATCCGCGAGTCCGAACTGCGCGAGCGACTGGAAAAATCGCTCAAGACCGGCAAACCGCTGCGCGTGAAAGCCGGCTTTGATCCCACCGCCCCGGACCTGCACGTGGGCCACACCGTTCTGATACGCAAGCTCAAGCACTTTCAGGACCTGGGCCATACCGTGATTTTTCTCATCGGCGATTTCACAGCCATGATCGGCGATCCCAGCGGACGATCGGTCACGCGGCCTCCGCTAACGCGTGAAGACATCGATCGCAACGCGGAGACCTACAAGGCGCAGGTGTTCAAAATCCTCGACGCGAAGAAGACTGTAGTGGACTTCAACTCGCGTTGGTTTTCCAAAATGACGGTGGAGGATTTCCTCCGCCTGACGGCCAAGTTCACTGTGTCGCAGATGCTGGAGCGGGAAGAATTTCACACGCGTTTTCAGGAAGAAAAGCCCATTGCCATGCATGAACTGATGTATTCCATTTGCCAGGGATATGACTCGGTTGCGCTGGAGGCGGACGTGGAGTTGGGCGGCACTGACCAGAAATTCAACCTGCTGATGGGCCGCGTGCTGCAAAAAGATTATGGACAGCCGCCGCAGATCATCCTGACCACTCCTCTGCTGGAAGGCACGGACGGTGTGCAGAAGATGTCCAAGTCTTATGGCAATTACATCGGCATCAACGAGCCTCCACAGGAGATTTACGGGAAGGTGATGTCGATCTCTGATGTCCTGATGTGGAGATACTACGAGGTGTTGACGGATGTGTCCTTGGGTGAGATTGAGCAGATGAAAGCCGATGCTGTGTCAGGCAAGCGGCATCCCATGGAGATGAAAAAAGCTCTGGCGCGGAGGATCGTGCAGGATTTCCACGGTGAGCAAGCATCGAAGCAAGCGGACGAGAACTGGGCCAAGCAGTTCCAGAAGGATGAGGTGCCGGAGGATGTGGAGACGCAGGAGGTAGCGGTCAAGAGCGTGATGTCAGATACTGATATTCAAGCTCCGAACCTCAATCCGGTAATCCGCATAGACAAGTTGATTTTACTGGCTGGCTTAGCAGCGTCAGCAACCGAGGCTCAGCGAAAGCGGAAGGAAAGAGCGGTTAGAATCAACGACAAAGTATTCGAGGAGCACGCGATCGTCCTCGATTCCAAAGAGTTTGTTCTCAGGGTTGGAAAAAGGATCAAGCGCATCAAATTTGTTTGATTGTGGAGCACAGGCACTCTTGCCTGTGCTCCTGTGCTTGTATCTGAAGGTTTGGTGCGCTCTACATTCGATACTCTTCAGGTATTAGCTAGGATTCTTGAATATGCGATTTTATCGACGAAACCTGCCGCATATGGAAAGACTCTGTGCTATTTATTTTGTAACCTTCAGCACGAAAGGCGATCTTTTTCTCCCTCCAGCCGCAAGATCGATTGCTTTGAAACACTGCCTGTTTGAAAACCAAAAAAGAATAGATCTGTATGCATGTGTGGTCATGCCGAATCACGTCCATCTTTTGTTCACCGCACTGGAGAACGAGTTCGGAGAGCCATTCCGGCTTGCAGAAATCATGAAAGGCGTCAAGGGATCGTCAGCTTACAATATCAATAAGCTGCTGGGACGCAAAGGTGCGCTATGGGAGCAAGAGTCTTTTGACCGGATCCTGCGCTATGGAGAGTTTGAGTTCAAGCTGAACTACATTCGTGCAAATCCAATTGTCGCAGGCTTAGCTTGCAAACCTGACGAGTATAGATGGAGTTGGAAAGCAGCACAGGCAAGAGTGCCTGTGCTCCACGATCCTGAATGAAGACTGCCGCTCTCCTGCGCCCCGACGTTTCGCCCAAAGCAATCGATCCATTCCGCTGCGCTGATTGCGATATCCAGATTCAGGAGAGTCTGGAACACACTGAGCACCTTGACGCCGCGCTGATCTTTGGCGGTGATGGAACCATTCATCGCCATCTTCCACTGCTCTACAGAAACAATATCCCTGTTCTCATGGTTCCTAAAGGCCGCGGCAATGATTTTGCCAAAGCCCTGGGCATTACCAATGAGCGAGTCGCTCTCCAGGCGTGGCAACGGTTCTGTTCCGGTGGAAAGAACGTTAAACATATAGATTTAGGTTTGATTCGAGCAGGCGCTGAAGAAATATTATTTTGCTGCGTGGCCGGGATGGGGTTGGACGCGGTGGCCAACGCCCGCGCCAATCGCATCCCGAGATGGCTGCGCGGGTTTGCCGGATACCTGATTGCCGCGTTGCGCTCGCTGAGTTCTTTCGTGCCGGTGGAGGTGAAAGTCATTGCCGGACAGCGTGAAATCCAGCGTAGCGCCTTTTTTGTCGCCGTAGGCAATGCGCGAAGCTACGGCGGCGGGATGAAGGTGACTCCGCAAGCGCAACTGGACGACGGCCTGCTTGATATATGCATTGTGGGCAGGATGAACAAATTCAAGCTGCTATGCTGTCTGCCTACGGTTTTTTTCGGTAAGCACGTCCGCATCAGGCAGGTAGAGTATTTGCAGTCGAAGGAGGCACGTATCGAGTCCGGGCGTCCGCTGGATGTCTATGCTGACGGGGACTATGCCTGCCAGACTCCCGTCGAAATCAGCCTGATTCCGAGGGCCTTAAGCGTTATTGTGCCCCGATAATACAGAATAGTTTTTACCTATGTATTGAATAGGTAAGTCCATTTTATCGCCAGCCGGACCGGGACAAACCCAGGCGAACCTATTTGGTACTCTATCTTTGACCAAACCGGGAGTGAAACGATTCTTGACGCGGGAACCCATTTCAGGTGGAATAAAGAACTATGACCAAAGCCGATCTGATTGAGGAAGTTTCCCGCCTAGCTGAGCTGACGCGCAAAGACAGCGAGATCATCGTCGAAACAATTTTTGACAGCGTTGTCCGCTCCCTGCGAGCAGGCGACAAGATTGAGATCCGCGGCTTTGGCAGTTTCCGAACACGGCAGCGCAAGCCCCGCGTTGGCCGCAATCCCAAGACCGGCGCGCGCGTGGATGTTCCGGCAAAGAAGATCCCGTATTTCAAGCCCAGCAAGGAACTCAAAGACGTGATCAACCACGACGGCGCCGCGGGGGCAAAACCCAGTGAGCCGGCCGCGCCTTCCGCTGAGAAGGCATAAGCCCGCGATTATGGCTTGATTCCAAGCACGGCCATCATGCGTCCGGTCTTGCCGTTTTCCGCGCGGTGGGAAAACAGCCTGCGCGTGTTACATGCGGTACAGCCTTCCAAAGCTGTAATCTGCTTTTCCGGTATGCCCACGGCAAGTAACTGCCGCCGGTTCGCTTCACGCAGATCCAGGTGGATCTTGATGCAGAGGTCGCCGTGTCCGGGCGCGCGTGCGTTCAGGAAAAGCATGGGATACTTTTCCCGCACCGGATCGGATTCCTGGACTTCATGAAACAGTTCATCGGCGTAAGCGAACTGTGATCGGAACTCACTCTGTAGCTCTTCACCCACGCCATAACAGCACTTCTGAATGCCGGGTCCGATCACGGCGTGTATGTCTTCCGGCAGCGAGCCATATTCATGGCGCATGGCGCCCACGCCTTTTTCCACAATGCGCTTCACGGTGCCGCGCCAGCCGGCATGGAACGCGCCTATGGCCTTGTTTTTTTTGTCCACCAGCAGCACGGGCAGGCAGTCCGCGGTTTGAACACCAAGAGCTATGCCCGGCAGGTTGGTAATCAGGCCGTCTCCCGCCAAAGGGTCTTGGCCGGCTACGCGCACCACATGGATGAGGTCGGAATGGACCTGGCGCAAAGCTACCAGCGGCCAAGGTTTACCTTTGCCAGCCGCATCTATTGCCACTAAGAACTGCCTGCGATTTCGCTCCACACGGTCTCGAGCGTCTTCTTTGGTGAAGCCTAGATTGAGACTTCTGCCGCCATAGCAGGTGGTGGCGCCTCCGGGACGCGTGCTGAACCCATGGACCAGCCAGGAGATCTTTTTCAGACTCGCGGCCTGAAGTATTTGTAATTTTGCCGGGCGTTGCGGGCGTTTTGCGGAGCGACGTTTGATTAGGGTAGCCACAGCCTATTCTAATCGAGGGGCGGCGCGGTTTGCCCGCCCCGCCCCATTCGAATCTGGCGTTCTGAAGTTCCTACGGGTTCCCTTTGTTGGAGATGGTAGCCGTTGTCCCGTCGAATTTCGTGAGGGTGACGGTAAATGGCTCATTGTAGATATGGGACCTGTCCCGCAAGAAGGCAAGCGCGACCGCCTCTCCCAGCAGGATCGAAGTATCGGTATCACTGCGCCAGTGGATACCAGCGTGGATGCCATGACCAAAGCTCACGTTGTGCGCGAGCTTGGCCAACTCGCCGTTGATGTCCAGACTGTCCCTGTCCGCGCCCGTGTAGGTTTGGAGAGAAAGGCCGTCGGGGCTGGGCACGACCACGTCCCTTGTGGGTTTGACGCTGGCGAGCAGCGGTCGGATTTTCTGGTGGCCGTCAAAAAAGAACTTCAAAACGGTGACGCAGGCTCCGGCTACGGTGCCGTGGCCAGTTGGGTAAGAAGGATGCATTGGGGAGCCTTCGGGAAATGCCTGTGAGAGCAGCCATGTTCCATACTTATTGAAGCTCTCCTGAAGCCCCTTCGAATTGAGGATCACGTTGCTCAATTTGAGGTCGGTCTTGTCGCCTTGCCCGGTCTTGAGCAGGTGGACGATTCCTCCAGTTGCTTCCGGACGAGGACGCAGGTGTACCATCCACTTCTGATACCAGACGGCGTGGAGGGCCCTGGTCGCGATTTCGCAGATCGTCCCTGCAAAGTCCGGCCCGCCGAAGGAGTCGAAGCCGTTTTCCGACTTTGAGTGAACATAGGGGTTGCCGGGGTTCACGGGGACGCCGACCGTGCCGAACACAAGAAACGCCGTCAAGTAAGCCTGAAAGAGCACGTCTACGTGGGTATAAGCGGAGAGGTCCCGGCCATTGCGCATATAACGCCGCTGCGGATCTTGCTGATTTCTCTGACCGGTGAAATTGCCATTCTGGACCGTCAGCCAGTCCGTGAAGGTGGTCATATAGTCGATGTTAGGCAGAAAGTTGTCCATCTGCTGGGAAAGTGGTTGGGCCCCGAAGCTGGTGGGCTGAAGAAAGAACTGGGAGAGGTATGGACCCAGCTGTTCACCAGCGAAGGAGCCGCGGAACAGCAGGTTGGGCGTGACGTGGCCATGATTGTCTCTTGGCCCAAGGTAAGTAGGTTGTGCTCCAAGTTCCGCTGCGGCCTGAGCGACAACCGCATTCGAGGCATAATCAGTGAATGCCACATCGCGCAACAAGGCGGCCCAATAATGTTCCAGCAACTCGGTGGCAGTCTGGTCGCCGGCTATGGCGGGCGCTGGAGGCACTTGGGGCTGGCCGAACTGGACTGGATCGAGTCCTTCCAGGTCGAAGGTCAGCCCGCCTTGGGGGCCGTTTAGCGATCGCGTACCGCCTATTTTGATCTTCTCGAAATCCGAAAACTTGCCACTGGTTAACGCTTTTTTGAAAGATGCGAACGCATCTAGGTCCACCCGTCCAAAGCTGTCGTGTGGAAGTCCTTTGGTGTATGTACCGCCTTTGTCAGCATAACGCGCCTCGTCTCCGTTATTGACGTTGATCGCTGGCCGAACCGCGGCGTCATGCTTAGCTTCATTCACGCGCAGTTCGTGCGCCTCTTCTATTCTTTCTGCTGCCTTACTTTCCTTTACTCTTTCCTCGCTAAATGAAATCGGGTTGTTCATTTGTTTTTCCTTTCAATGAAAAGTTTCTGTAAAAGCTGAATTAAGGTTTACGGCGGAGATAACTGGATTGCCGTGCGGATTTCAAACACTACCAACAGGGGGCCTCGATGCTAAGGGCGATCCAGAGGTTCCCGCAATGACAAACTGATACAACAAAGGGTCAAACGATGTTGCGGGGCCATCCAGATTACGCCTTTTAACATCCACCTCTTCTACCTAGTGATTCCACGGTCAAAATCGTTTCCAGAAAAACCAGGTAGTTGGGACCGCCGGCTGTTTCGCCTCCCTTGTTATCCACTAAGACCAGTGGTTAATCTTGTGGTTCGAATACTTATTCTGCGTACGCCGGCGTGAAATGCCAGCAACCCTGACTCGGTAGCCATTGAAAGCGCCGATTTGTCGGGTGCGGCACCAAACGCGCATAGAATCACCGTGGAGGTGGATGTGAGCCGAGTTCTGGCCTATTGCGGATGGCTCCATGATCCGGGGATATCGCTCCCGGAGATCGGGGTGAACCGCGCTTCGGTTCAGGTGTTTACTGAAGGCCGGCTGAGTCTGCTTTGGTCGAAGGTGGATTGGCCGTTTGATTCCGCATCCATGCAGCAAAGCGCCATTGAGTTCCACCGTGTGGTCAACTACATCTTTCTCCAGACCGCGGTTGTGCCCTTCCGGCTTCTTACAGTTTTTGAAGATGAACAATCCCTAATGGCATTTGGGGCCCGGCATGGCAAGGGGTTCGTTGCCGACCTGGAACGCCTGAAGAGCTTCATTCAGATGGAATGCGTGGTCTACTTTGTCAGGGCCCGCCGGGTTGAGACCAGCGTTGAGGAACTTAGGGATCTGAACATCGAATTATGGCGGAAAGTGCGTGATCATGTTCAAAATGCCAAGGATGCTTTGTCGGACATCAGCCACGATATGCGGATACACGAAATCAAAAGCGGGAACAGAGTTTTTGTCCTGGTGGAACGCGGCAAAGAGGGCGCGTTCCAGGCCGCCATCGAGAGGATCATTGTGCCGCAGCCTATTGCGCGGCGTATCCATGGCCCAAAGCCAGCAGCCGAATTTCTGAGTGAATCCAGCAGGGCCCCGCAGGTTGCCGGCGTGAGATGAAATCAGCCGCAAGTTGCTTCCGTAAGGACTTTCTGCAACAGAGCGCCGTGTTTATGAGGAAACTATTTGCAGTTTAGGGCCAACCTTTGCAAAAGCCGTATGCATCCTATCGACTTGCGTTGGATTTATTTTTGCGTATGTCCTAAGACAACCCACAAAGGTTGACAGCTTGTATAGGGCTGTTTAGGATTTGATGACAGTGGTCAATCGGCACTCTCCGCGCGCTTCCAGGCGGTCTTTCTTTTGTCTTCCTGAGAAACTATGCAACGGGTTCCGGCAGCATGCTGAACAGCGAACGTGCGTGATATTGCTGTCACAGTCGGCCGCTCAATGAACCGTGTTGCCTGCTCTGGTGCGCAGAGTGGTTAGCCGAAAAGGCACGCAACCATAAAAGTCCTACCCGGGGGACGCGTATGGCTACGGCCGAGATGCCGTTTCAGCCCGAACGAATCGACAGATGGCGCGATCTATGGAAGCGCTGCCCGCAAGCTATCCGTCTACTCCAAGCGGAGCGCCCGGAGGAAATTTTCCCTTTGCTGCTGGAAGGGCTGGTTGCCTTGGGGTGCCCTCGTGCGCTGGTGGCCGGCGTTAATTTTGATACCGGAGAAATTACGCCAGTGGCCGTGCTCAAGTGGCCCTCTCCGCAAATCAAGAAATTTACAACCGCGCTTGCAAACCTGGAACATCCGCTGGTTGGCCTGCTGCGCGCGAACCGTCCGGCAATGCTGACTAAATCCAGCCTGCATAACCATCCCATCTACCTGCATCCGATTCTCCTTGCCAATCAACACCCTTGCCGGGAAGCGGAGGGTGTTTGCGCCGTGGACTGTCTGGCCAGCCAGAATTTCCGGTGTGAAAAACAGGTCCGCCGGGAAGAACAGATGTGCTCGGTCTGCGGGATACGCGGCTATGCGGCAGTGGTGGTGGCGGAGGTCCCCCGGAATACCTCAACCAGCGTACCTACCCCATTGATCGAACTGGCCAATCATTCACTTTACCGCCTCTTCAAGGCGGAGCACTACTACTACCGTGCTCGCGCTGCGGAAAGCACCACCGCGCAACTGGAGACCGTCCGCCAGGACCGCGACCGACTCAACCTGGTCCTGGAAAACGTGGGCGATGCCATTGTGGTTTGCGACAACCAAGGCAGGGCCCTCTGGGTCGACACATTGGCGCAGGAATTGTTTGGAAGCAATGCTGAAGGAGCGTGGACAGACGTCCAGGTGCAGAACCGCGCTATGTTTGCGATCCATATTGATTCCTTCCTGCACTCTGTGGCCGAACGCCAGGATGATTCTCCCCTATGTGTCTACCATCCTGTGCACAAACAGCAGATTGAATATGCCGCCCGTTCGGGAAAGATTTTCGATGAACGCAGGCATGTTACTTCCATTGTTACCGTGCTTCGTGATTTAACCGCGTTACGCAAAGGGGAGCAGGTAAAACTGGAGCGGCGCATGATGGAGATTGAAAAGTTTGCCGCTACCGGCCGGCTGGCCGCCACCATCGCCCATGAAGTCAACAACCCCATGGAGGCCATTAAGAACGCGATCTACCTTCTGTCCGGCTCGGTGCCGGAAAACGCTTTGCCGGTTTACAACATTCTTAAGTCGGAAACGGAACGGGTGGCGCGGATTGTGCGGCAGATGCTGGGGCTCTATCGCAGCACGGAGCAAGTCAAGCCGGCGAACGTGAATGCCATCATTGAAGACACGATGCTGCTGTTAAGCCGCCAATTGCAGCGGGCAAATGTGGAGATGCAGGTTGACCTGCGGACCGTGCCCGATGCGGTCATCGCGGGCGACCAGATCCGCCAGGTGCTTTCCAACATGGTCCTCAACGCCCGGGATGCCATGCCGAACGGCGGCAAACTGCGCATCCGCAGCCGGCATGTGTCCGGCTGTCATGGCCTGAACGGCTGGGTGCGCATCCTGATCGCAGACACCGGGACGGGAATCCCACCGGAGATGCTTCACTCCATCTACGAGCCGTTTGTTTCCACCAAGGGCGAGAAAGGCACTGGGCTGGGACTCTGGATTGTCCGGGGGATCATCCAGAACCACTCCGGCAGGCTCTCCGTCAAAAGCAAAGTGGGATGGGGTACGGTCTTCAAGATTGATCTGCCCGTCTTTTAATAGTTAGCCCAGAAATAACAGTAGCCAGAAACAGTAGCCGAAGAAAGCAGTAAGCCAAAAAGCGACTCCCAAAAACATGGCCTCGATACTGTATTCTGAAATAGCGACAGTATCTTTGTGACCGCAGACGGCAAATACCGCATCCTGGTGGTGGATGATGAACCTACAGTCCTCATGACATACCGCCTCATTCTGGAGCAGCAGGGCTATGAAGCAGTGGCCTGCGGTACTTCGAATGAAGCGATTGCTGCCATTACAAAACAGGCGTTTGACGCAGTGCTGTGCGACTATTCCATGGAAAACCAGCATACGGGGTTTGAAATAATCTCCGTTGCCAGAAAGCGTGACGCCAATGTTCCCGCGGCCCTGGTCACTGGCTATGCCACGCCGGATACGGTGGAGGAAGCGTCCCGGCAGAACATCTGGGTCATGTTCAAGCCGATTGAGATCGACGAATTCCTGGCTACTACGGCAAAATTGCTGCGGAGCAACCGGGCGCCTATTGTAAAAGGCGGGAAACTTGAAGATGGGTGAGAAGAGAGCACCGAACATAGATTCGCTCTTCCGCGAAAAAAGACAGGGCTGGCATTTCTGCCAGCCCTGTTGAAGTTTACGACTGTTTAGAAGGTGAACCGGGCCCCGAACTCCGCCGTAAACGATCGCGGAGCCACGGAATTGGCTGGATTGATGAACCCGACTGCTTTGGCAAAAGTGGCGTCCTGGACCGTGAGGTCAAAGTTATTGCCGTAGTTGGCATGGTTGAAGAGGTTAAATGCCTGGAACGCAAGTTGCAGATTGCGGCGTTCGCCCAGTTTGATGTTCTTGGCAAGGCGGGTGTCCACGTCGAAGAAGGGGTCGCCGCGCAAGTTGCCAATCGGCGCCAGATGGCAGTTAGCCGAGTAGTAGCACTGTGCCTGTTGCAGGGTTGTAAGCGATTTTGTTGCTAACAAATTATTCGGATCGCTATTCAGCACAAGCAGAGCACCCGCGGCGCTGCCCCCACCAAGGTTTAACATATTGTTCGACGAGACTGGAATATAGGGTCGCGCCGAGCCTGCTTGTAGGATCGGAGCAAACTCCATGCCCCAGGGCATCTTCCAGATTCCGCTGATTGTCAGGTGGTGGCGTTCATCGTTGAACGAGGGACCAAAGTCATCAAGATTGAACGGTTTTTGTGGATCGCGAGGATAGTTGCGGAACGAACCGCCTCCCCCACCATAGGTCAGCGCGCGTGCCAGGGTGTAATTCACACCCATGGTCACGTTGTGCCACGCCTGTTGGCGATAGCTGAAGTTCATGCCATCGTAACGTGATCGTCCGATCGATTGTTCGTCACGAACGCTGCCCAGTACCGGCTGGCTCGCCGCCGTGAACGCGGCATCAAGAGGCCGGAAAAAGCCGCCCGGCAACCCGGTCCTGGTGAGTGTGGTGATGGCGCCGGGAGTGACCGGAATGTTTGGATCAACGTTTATGGTTTTGTTCTCGTGCAGGCTCAGCACGTGAACGTATTCCACTTCGAAGACAGATTTCGAAGTGAGAGACCAAGCGTATCCGGCATTAAACTCTTCAGTGACCGGGTTGCGGTAAGCCGGATCAATGAGGCGGCCAGTAGAGCCTGGGTTCAGATTATGAGATGGCGCGGCGATTGTGGGCATCGGATCCACACCGAAACGCCAAGTGTTCAATGGTATGGCAGTGCCCGGGACGACGTCCGTGCCGGTGAGGGTGAACAATGCCTGGAAGACGGTCGCGTTGCTCTGTTGTTCCATGAACAAAGGAATGTTCTGGAAAACATCGCCGTAGTAGAGGCCATAACCGCCACGGACTACATGCTTACCGGTGCCGGTCACGTCAAAGGCGAAGCCAACCCGCGGACTGAAGTCAGCGCCGTCATCGCCAGCTTTTTTCCGGGTTAACGACGCTGCCAGCGCGTTGCTTGGCGCGATCGCAAGCAGCTCCTGGAAGGTACGACTGTTGGCCACGTCTACCCCACCGACCATGTTGAAGTCCTTGTCATAGCGGAGACCGAGATTTAGATTCAGCCGTCTCATGATCTTCCAATCGTCCTGGAAGTACAGCCCGATCTGCTTGGTGCCACCCGGGATAACGAAATTAGGATCGCCATTCGAGATGCCCATTCCCTTAACCGCGCCTGCCGAGGAAAAGCCGGTCGGAAAGAAGGCCGCACCGCACCCCGCTGTAGCAGCGTCTGGCGCCACGCCGAGGATGCAGGAGGGGTTCTTGATGAAATCGATCTCGAGCGTACCATTGGACTCAAAGAAGCCGCCCATCTTGGGGTTCCAGATGTAGTCAGCTCCAGCTTTGAGGGTATGCCGGCCGATCGTTTTTGTCACATCGTCCTTAAACTGGAACTTGCCCTGGAATGACTGCTGCGGAACGTTGGTGTTGGTCCCGAACTGCGCCCCAGGGAAGGTGATAAGAGGGACTTTTGTTGTGCTGTCAATCAGGTTGTTCCAATAGGAGAAGCCGACTGTAAACTGGTTCACCAGTGTTGGGGTAATGGCAGAGTTCAATGACAGGTTGGCGAGTTGCATATGATTGACGGTAAAGTTGCCTTCCGTCAGGTCGAATGTGCCATTGCTCTGGTCGTTGAGGCTGTTGTTGGCCTGTGTAGAGACCGCCAGATAGACGCTGTTGCGGCTGTTGATGGTGTAATCCATACGGCCATTGATGCGGTTTTCGAAGAATGGTGTCGGGACGATCGCCGCCGGCTGCGCTCCCAGCGCAGTTACCAGGTTGAGCTGCGTGAGGGCGTTTGGTGCCTCAGAGAGTGAAGTGTGCTCGCGCTGGCGCTCAAAGGCGAAAAAGACGAACAGCTTGTCTTTTTTCAAAGGCGCGCCAATCGATCCACCAAACCACTGGCGTGAATACGGCGGATTTGAAGAAACAGTCGTGTTGTGTGCTGGATCGGGAAGCTTCTGGTCCGCATTGAGGGCCTGAGCGCGGAAAAATCCGAATGCCGAACCATGGATGCCGTTCGATCCTGATTTTGTAATCACATTGATGGCGGCGCCTTCGGAACGGCCATTGACCGCGGAAAAGCGCTGCGTGGAGATGGAGAACTCCTGCACGGCTTCGGCGGGAAGCTGCATGACGGGGCCGCCCACGGTGTTGTCCTTGTTGTCGACGCCGTTGACGGTTACGTTCACGTTGCGGCCGCCCGCCCCGTTGACTGACAGGATCGCGAAGCGGTTCTTCGTTGGATCGTAGGAGTTTGCCGCTTTCACTCCGGGCGAGAGATATGCCAGGTCAGCGATATCGCGGCCGATCAGCGGCAGCTCCTGTACCTGATCTGGTGTGATGCTGGTGCTAACATCGGTTTTCTGCTGGTCCACAAACGGCGTTACCGCTGTGACTTCAATCGTTTCTGTGGTGGACCCGGGCGAGAGTGTGAAGTTCTGCGTGGATGTCCGGCCGATCAACACTTCCACGTTCGCGGCTTCCGACGTCGTGAAACCCGAAAATGTTGTCTTGATGTTGTACATGCCCGCGGGCAGCGGATCAAAGCGGTATTCGCCCGTATCATTGGTCTTTGTACTACGGACAGCGCCGGTTTCCTTGTTAGTGATCGTTACATCCGCCTTGCTGATGACCGCCCCGGTTTTGTCAGTAATCGTCCCTTGAAGGCTGGCGCTCGCAGTAGCCTGGCCGAACAGGTTGATACTGCTTAACAGCATCAGACAGCCCATCATCGCCATGGTTAAACATCGTTTACTTGTCATCTCGGTTCTCTCCTGAATCTTGGTTGGATTTTTTGACACTTTCTGTGAGTGCCTTCTCTCCTGCTTGCTTCAAGTTGCTTCTGGACCTTCATTTAAAAGAGCAAGGCGGTTACCAATCTGCTTGGTGCAAATCAGCCTTGGATGAAGCCCTACAACTACGGCGGATGAAATAAAGGAAACAGTTATGAAAAGCAATCCTAAAGAACCCAAGAAGCTGAGAACGTAAAGTGAATTCAAAGAAATAAGTACGGATCAAAGAACCATCGGGAGAGCACTCCGTCCTGATAGCGCGACATTCTATGCTTAAAAAACCGTTTGGGCAAAAATCTTTTATCGTCGCTCCTGGTAAATCTCCCATTTCCCGTATTTGAAGATATGATTCCGCATTAATTGCTGACCGAGTAAGGGCCTTGTCTAGGGACATAGACATGCCCGGAAGACAAAAACGGCCATTGCTTAAAGTCAGTTTAAAATGGGGAGGCCCATGGTCTACTTGATTGCGCTCTACTCCGCACTAAGTTTGGCGACGATTAGCCATGGTTGCCCCGATGATCAGCCTTCCTACCTCAAAAGTGACGAGGCAAGATGGGCCAAAAGGCTGGGTGTGAAACAGTCGTATATACATGAAATTGTCAAGACGGCCGGCTTCGCGGAAGACGATCAGGTCAGGATCGAAGACCTAGATCTTCGCCATCTAAGCGTGCGAAAGCACATACTTCTGGTCACGACGGCCGGCAATGGCCACTGTCTAACGTTGTCCGTGGTTGGCCGCAAGAAGGAATCCATGGAACAAGTCTGGAAGGCCGACGAACTCGGCGGAGCTGGATTTTGCCATGATGGAGCCCGTACTGGAGACTTTCAGGCGCGTGCTACAGAGGCCGGCGTAATTATTGTGGATGTTCCAAAATACGCAAATGGGAAGTACGTTATGCCGGTGAAGCAGCTTGTGTATAAATGGAATGGGCATGAATACGTGCTGGATGAACAACTGCGCCGCAGGGTATTTTCGCTAGAAACCCACCCCGAACCGAAGTTACCGTCAGTTGCCACGCTGGGCAATCAACAGGTGAACTGAACGCCTATTTTCGCTATGATAGAGAGACACATGGCTACCAGCACTGCTATCGGAACCCGGCACGGATTTCACACCGACGACGCCCGTCTGCGTCCCGTGGCTGACAAAGTATTTGCCCGCGAACGCTTGAGCCTGGAAGACGCCGTTACGCTGTACCAATCCTCCGATATTCTGGCCTTGGGATGGCTGGCGAACCACGTCCGCGAGCGGATGCACGGAAACGTGGCGTATTTCAACGTGAACCGGCATATCAATCCCACCAACGTTTGTGTGGCTGCCTGCCGCCTGTGCGCCTTTGGACGCAAGAAGGACGCCCCCGGCGCCTACACCATGGCGCTGGAAGAAGCCTTTGCCACCGCCGCGTCCGGCTATACGGAGGCGATCACGGAGTTTCATATCGTCGGCGGGTTGCATCCGGATTTGTCGTTTCAGTACTACCTCGACCTGATTTCTGGATTGAAGGCCCGCTTCCCCCAGGTGCACCTCAAGGCTCTGACCATGGTGGAGATCGCCTTCCTGGCCAAGCGCGCCAAGCTGACGATTGAAGAAACGCTGCTCCAATTAAAAAGTGCCGGCCTGGATTCGCTGCCCGGCGGCGGCGCGGAGATTTTCAACGAACGCGTACGCCGCGTGATCTGCGATCACAAAATCGACGGCGACCAGTGGCTTGACACCGCCCGCACGGCCCACAGGGTCGGGCTGAAATCGAATGCCACCATGCTCTACGGCCACATTGAGAACGACGAAGACCGCGCTGACCACCTTGTCCGCCTGCGTACGCTTCAGGACGAGACCCACGGCTTCCAGACGTTTATTCCCCTGGCGTTCCATCCGGCCAACACGCCGTTGCAACACCTGTTTACTACCACTGGCATGCTGGACCTCAAACAGATTGCCGTAGGCCGCCTGGTGCTGGACAACTTTCCCCATATCAAGGCGTACTGGCAGATGCTGTCGCCGAAGATTGCGCAGATCTCCCTGCGCTTTGGCGCGGATGACCTTGACGGAACGGTGGTGGAGGAAAAAATCTACCACGATGCTGGAGCCACCACGCCACAAGGCCTGGTGCGCATGGAACTGGAGCGTCTGATCCGCGAAGCCGGACGCGATCCGGTGGAACGCGACACCATGTACCGGCCTGTTACACGGACGGAGACGGCATTTACGATTTCAGTGTGAAGAAGACCTACCGCGGATTTGCGCGGATGAACGCTGATCAAGCATTTTCTTACCACTGATGAACACAGATAACACTGATCAGGAACAATTCTGGAACCTGTGTGGTGAGATTTTAGTGGCTCTTGGTCACGCCAATTGCTAATTGCCATCTGCTCAATCCGTGTTCATCCGCGTAAATCCGCGGTACGTTTTACTTCCCAAATACCCTGGCAAAGATCTTGTGCACATTCCTGAGTTGGCGCATGATTTCAAAGGCATGTTCAATCTGCTTTTGCGGCACTCGTGACGTAATCTCCGGATCATTCATCACCAGTTCGCGGAAATTCAGGTCTTCTTTCCAGGCGCGCATAGCATGCTTTTGCACCAGCCGATAAGCGTCTTCACGGGCCATGCCGTTTTCGGCCAGATCGAGCAACAACTGCCCGCTGAAGACCAGCCCACCGGTGCTCTCAAGGTTCTTCAACATGCGGTTGGGATAAACCATCAGCGTATCGATCAGGTTGGTGGTCTTGACCAGGAGATAATCCACCAGCGTGGTGGAATCGGGCAGGACCACGCGCTCGGCCGATGAGTGCGAGATGTCACGTTCATGCCACAGCGCCACATTCTCAAACGCCACCTGTGCATTCGCCCGGACTACGCGCGCCAGCCCGGAAATTTGTTCGCAGGTGATGGGGTTGCGCTTGTGCGGCATGGCGGAAGAGCCTTTTTGCTTTTCGCTGAAATATTCTTCCGCTTCGCGCACCTCGGTCCGCTGAAGGTGGCGAATCTCCGTGGCGATCTTGTCGAGCGTGGACGCGATCGTCGCAAGGGTGGCCACGTAGTATGCATGGCGGTCGCGCTGGATTACCTGGGTGGAAATAGGCGCGGCGGTGAGCCCCAGCCGCTGACAGATCTTTTCTTCAAACTCAGGCTCCAGATGCGCGAACGTTCCGACGGCGCCGGAAAGCTTGCCCACGCGCATTTCTTCGGCAGCGCGCTCGAACCGGTCGATGTTGCGCACGGTCTCCGCGTACCAGTTGGCCAGCTTCAAGCCAAACGTGATGGGCTCGGCATGTATGCCGTGCGTGCGGCCAATTGTGGGGGTGTGTTTGAACTCGTGGGCACGGCGGGCCAGCACGGCCTTCAACTGCTCGAGGTCGCCGGCGATGATCCGTGATGCTTCTTTGATCTGGAGCGCCTGCGCGGTGTCCACAACGTCATTGGAAGTTAGCCCATAGTGCAGCCAGCGCGCCTCCTCGCCGACCTTCTCCGCTACGGCCGTGGTGAAGGCGATCACGTCATGCTTGACCTCGGCTTCAATCTCCTGGATGCGCTTCAAGTCGAAATCGCCGCGTTCGGCGATGGCGCGTGCGGCATCGTAAGGCACGATCCCGGCTTCCGCCAGGGTCAGGCTGGCCGCGGCTTCCACTTGTAGCCAGCAGCGGAATTTGTTTTCATCACTCCAGATTCGGCCCATTTCCGGGCGCGTATAGCGAGGGATCAAGGGTTGCTCCTTGGAAATATTGTCTGGGTGGTACTTGTCCGCAATGATTTCAAGCGACTTCAGATGATAAACGCTGCGGGGCCGCGTGCGCTAATTGTCGTCGCCACCGGGGCCTCGATCTTTTCTGTACACCTGTGCGGAAGTGGGCGATTCGTGATTCTTGCTATGCTGTCGGGTTGTGGTGGAGAATATCGTGTGGCATTTTGAGGACAACGCCCTGAGAATAGAGAGACAAACTAAACTGGCCATGAGACATCCAATCACTTCGTTTTTTGCCGCCTGGGCATTTGCTCTGGCTGCTTTCTCGCTTGCGGGAGGACAATCGTCCGCGCAAACGATAGCCCCTTCCTCGGGAAAGGCGCTGTGTTCGGCTCTGACCCCGTCGGACTTCACCAAAGCAGGCGTCGCCGTGTCCGGACTGCGGCAGGCGAACCTCGACGGCAACGATGGCGCGTACTGCGTTTACGAGAGCAAGGCTGGAAACGTGGAGTTCGACATCTTCTTTCCCGCTGGAGCTACGCCGATGGAAGTCAGTGCTACCGAGAAAACGGTGCTGGGCGAGGGTGGCGGCAAGTATGAATCCGTCCAGATTACCGGCGCGGATGACGCGCAGATCGTTCTTGCCGCCGGTCAAACTGCAAACATCGTGGTCCGCAGAGGCAAAGCTGTCTTCGACATCAACGTTCCCAAGAGCGCCGACGCGCGGCGACAACTCCTGGCGCTGGCGCAAATCGTGCTAGGCCGCATCAAGCAGTAACGAGGCAGGATCGCTTGATATGGAACGCTTTCAAGTGGGATTAGCACCTTGGCGCGCCGCGCGAACCAGTTACAATCACCCCGGCCGAAAGGCCCCCAGCCCAAGGAAGGAAGGTCCAGCAAAGGGACCAAGCTCAAATCCAGCGGAATAATTTCTATCATATCGTAGGACGATATAAAATGGCAAAAGGGAAAAATTCGCAACCGTTGCAGGAATCCGAATACCTGGCGCTGGCGGAATTTCGCTATCAGTTGCGCCGGTTCCTGCGTCACATGGAAGGCCAGGTCAGAGAAGCGGGCATTCACCCGCAACAGTGGCAGTTGGTGCTTGCCGTAAAGGGGTTGCCCAAGGGCCAGATGGCCACCATCAGCCAGCTGGCGGAGAGAATGCAGCTGAACCACAACAGCATGGTGGAGCTGGTGGACCGGTGCGAGGAGCACGGCCTGGTGCGCCGCACACGGCTGGGCAGCGATCGCCGCCAGGTTACGCTTTCCATTACGCCGGAAGGCGAGAGCTTACTGCGCCGGCTGGGCAGCGCGTCACGCCAGGAGCTGCGCAACGTCGGCCCTATGCTGGTAGAGTCGGTCCTTAAGCTCACCAGGGAAGCGCGTCCCGCGAGACAAAAGCGTGGAGAACCCACGCAGCAAACAGGAGGCAGCAGAAAATGAGGCCCATGAACCAGACGGCCCCACATAGGACCAAACAGAGCTAGACCTTGCCCGCGCAGGGTCGTAAACTACCTTGCACATGAAGCCGGAAATCCTGCGCGATCCAACGGTCCGCTCGGTGGAGTGGCGCGACCTTACGCGACTTACTTCAGCGGAGATACTGAAAGAACTGTGCCTCTCTCTGCCGTGGCTGGCAGCTTCTTTGTGGCTTGCCAATGCGCAGTTGTTCCCGCTGGCATTGCCGGCATCCTTCATGTTTTTTCTGGTTGGCCTGCGTCAAGTCCACAACGCCTACCATTACGCGCTGGGGCTTTCCCGCCGCGGCAGTGACTGGGTCATGTTCCTGCTGAGCGCGGCTATGCTTGGCTCCATGCACGCGGTGCAGATCAACCATCTGGAACATCACCAGCATTGCCTGGGGGATGACGATGTGGAAGGCGCCAGCGCCCGAATGCCGGCATGGAAAGCGGTCCTGGTGGGCCCTCTGTTTCCCATTCGACTGCATATCAATGCGTGGAAGAAAGCTCGCGGGGCGAGTTTCCGCTGGATTGTCGCGGAACTTGGCGTGACTGCGTTGATGGTCGCAGCGGCGCTTATGCTTCCATCTATTTGGCTGCGGTATCACGTGGCGGCCATGATCGTGGGCCAGTGCTTTACTTCATTCTTTGCCGTTTGGACGGTCCACCACGACTGTGAGAATCCCGGACCGTTTGCGCGGACGCTGCGCGGCGTGCTGAAAAACGGCGCCACGTACAACATGTTCTTTCATGTGGAGCACCATCTTTTTCCGGCGGTGCCTACCTGTCACTTGCCGCAACTGGCGGAACGGCTTGACCGCGCCGCGCCGGAGCTTACCCGCTTGCGGGTGCTCTGAATCACCCTTCAGCGACGCTAAAGAGCGCGGCTATCTCCTGGTATTTGAAGCCCTGTCCGGGAGTGTAAGGCTGTATCCATTGGCCGTCGAGAACGAATTGCGGAATGGCCCGCTTGCCGGTGTGCTTGACTACTTCTTCCGCCGCGTCCGGCGTTTCTTCAATGTTGATGTCTGTGAACGGGATGTTGTGTTTCGCCAGCCATGTCTTGGCGACATGGCAATCGCGACACCAGGGTGCGGAATAGACAGTGAGTTTCATCGTTCTATTTGAGCGACCCTTTAGATGAACCTGGGGGTCGGGAAGGTGCAGAAAATTGAAATTCTACTTTGTCTATCTGTTCTGCTGATTCAGCAGGTTCAACTCGATGCGCAATCTCTCCGCCGCCCCATTTTATCGGTTTTTCATCACTTGTCGTTGGCCAATGCTCCGAACACTAAGCCGAACAGACCGCCGAGAACCACTGCACTCACAATGGCGCTCTTTTTGCGCTGGCTCATTGGCGACTTGATTTTCTTGACGTCGCTATAGCTCAACGTCGTAGAGCCGGCAGCGTTTGCGAGCACAAAGCTCTCCGGGTTGACTTCCGTGATGGTTCCTCCGAGCTGGCGGTTGTCATTGGTTTCAATAGACACGTGATTACCGGAGTCCAGATATTTTGTGGCTTGGCTTTTGATTTTTTCCACATGCTTTTGTTCGGGAGCTTTGGCCCAAAGAGACTGGCCAGCCAGAGCAAATACAAGAATCGCTGCGATCAGGTTTTTCATGGTTGTTGCCTCCACTGGTAATTTGGCCCAGCTCTGCCGTGGCGGCAATTCACTGCGGGTAAAACGGGGATGAACTCCAGATCAACTGGGAGTCAAGTAGTTGAAAAATATAGACATGGGAAAGCTCGAGGATGAGGCGCATCACGAAACCCTTGTTGCTTCGAGTTTTTTCCGCAGCTTCTTCAGGGCCCGGACCACGTCATCGCGGTTCTTGGCGGCCAGCATCCAGGGCGGCAGGGCGGAAGAGAGGCGGCGGGTGGAGCGCTCCGGCATGCGCTCTTCCCGAAGGTCTGCTTCTATGAACTGCTCCAGAAAATCCAGGTGCTCACGATTCAGCACCCACAAAACATTCTGATGGACCGTGGTTTTCAGCCACAGTGGCCCGGCGGTGAAGAACGCGACGTCCACGCGGATCGACCATTGATGCCCGCAGTGCAGGCAAACGCATTCGCCGCGGTGCTCGATTGCCTTCTTGGTGCGCGGGAAAGTAAATTTGCGTAGCGTCGCGCACTTCCCGCACTTGTCACACGCCACCAGGATGGGCTGCTGGGGCGGCATGAACCGGTCCAGGGTCAAGTGCTCCCGCACTTGCATGCGCTTTTGTGTCATGACGCAAGCCATTGTACAAAACGCCGGCCTGCGGGAACCTGGCCGCTCCAATGTTTGCTGAAGCGTTTCTCCATTTCCGCTCATCCTATGTGTCATCTGTATCGTATCGCCCGAAAATTACTTTGGAGGAATCGTGCAGGAGACACCCCAGCAATACACGCAGCGCATATTGCGTTTCGCGGACGGAAAAGACCCTTTGCGCCTACAGCAAGCCGCGGCAAAAAAGCTGGCAGCGCTGATCAAAGGCAAGCAGAAGAAACAGCTTTCGCGCCGGCCCGCGCCGGGGAAGTGGTCGGTCGCGGAAATCATGGCCCATCTGGCGGATGCGGAAATCGCAATCTCGTGGCGTTTGCGCCAGGTGCTCAGCAGCAACGGCGTTCCCATTGAGGCCTACGACCAGGATTCATGGGCCAAGACGTTTGATTATGCCCGTCGCGATCCCAGACAATCGCTGGAGAGCTTTCGGATATTGCGGGAAAATAATATCGCTTTGCTGAAGACCGTGCCGCGCAAGTTGTGGGACAACTACGGCGTGCATTCGGAACGGGGCAATGAAAGCGTGGCCCACATTGCCCGCATGGTGGCCGGGCATGACATGAACCACCTCGAGCAGGTGGAGAGGATTCTGCACGACAAACGCTGAAGGACCGCGGGCCGCCTCTTTGCTTATGATCCGCACGCCAAGGCCGCCAGCACCGCCGGCGGCCTTGAAGCATTACTTCTTGTCCGGAGGCGGGGCCTGAGCTTCAATCGAGAGCAGCTCCAGATCGAAAAGCAGAGTGGCGTTGGGGCCAATCTCCGCGCTGCGGGCCTGGCTACCGTATGCCAGGTCGGACGGAATGAACAACTGCCACTTTGATCCCACGGGCATAAGCTGGAGGGCTTCAGTCCAGCCTTTGATGACACCGGTCACCGGAAATGTGGCCGACTGGCCGCGCTTGTAGGAGCTATCAAACTCGGTGCCGTTGATGAGCGTGCCCCGGTAGTTGCAGACAACCTTATCACTGGTGGTGGGCTTGGGGCCGGTGCCTAGCGTCAAGACTTTGTATTGCAGCCCGCTGGGCAGTGTAACAACGCCTGCTTTGGCCTTGTTGGCGGCCAGAAATGCGTCGCCTTCATTTTTGTTGGCTACGGCAGCTTCTTTCATTTTTTCTTCCTGCTTGGCTTTCAGGTCGTTTTGTAGCTGTGTAAGGACAGAGCGGGCCATATCGTCGGTCATGATCGACTTGCCCGCAATCGCTTCGTTCAGGCCCTTAAGAAAAACGGCGGGGTCTATGTCCACGCCCTGGCGGGCCAGATTGGTCCCGACCTGCATGCCAATGGCATAGCTTACTTTGTCTTTTTGCGTTGGCAGAGCGGCATCAGCCTGGTTGTTTGCCTTGGGACCATCCGGCAGCTCTTTTGCCTTGGCCGCCGGAGTTGGCTGGGCTTTTGCCGGCGGAGGTGGGGTTTTCGTCGGCGTAGATTTTTGCGCCACGGCATTGCCCAGCAGCAATATCCCGACGGTCAATATGATTCGTGCTGTTTTCATTGATTTTTCCATGCGCCTATTCTTACATTGCCCTCATAAAGTGCGCAAACTGGGTTGGACCAAAATAGGCTGGCCAGATGGGCGAAGAGTAGGTAGAAAAAGCAAAAGCCGCCGGTTGCCTGGCGGCTTTTGGGTAAACACTACTGGGTTAGTTGCTGTACAGTAGCAGCCCTTCGGTCTTTTCCGCTCCATCGCCGACCTGGCGATAGAACAACCGGTCGCCCTCAAGATATACGTCAATGAAGGCCGGACGCGTGGTGATGGTGCCCTGAATCAGCGCTTCGGACAGCGGGTCCTCGATATACCGCTGCAAGGCCCTGCGCAACGGACGCGCACCGTAGCTGCGGTCTACCAAGGTCTTTTCCAGGATCCATTTCTTGGCTTCGTCACTCACCGTGATGGTGATGTGGCGCTGGGCCAGGTTGCCGTTGAGTTGTCCCACCAGCAGTTCCAGGATCTGGATTAGATCAGCGTCAGCCAGAGCGTTGAAGATGATGACTTCATCCAGGCGGTTCAGGAATTCTGGATTGAAGGTCTTCTTCACTTCCTGACGGACCATCTCTTCCACTTTGTCTGAAACCAACTCCTCTTTGTCCATGGAGAAGCCGAGCCCTTTGCGCTTCATCAAGTGCCGCGCACCGATGTTCGAGGTCATCACGATGATCACGTTCTTGAAGTCCACCGTGTTGCCCAAGCCATCCGTAAGCTGGCCGTCTTCCAGGACCTGGAGCAGGATGTTGAACACATCAGGGTGCGCCTTCTCGATTTCATCCAAAAGGACGACCGAGTATGGCGACCGTTTGACGCGTTCGGTAAGCTGTCCACCCTCTTCATAGCCGACATATCCTGGAGGCGAGCCGATCAGCTTGCTGACCGAGTGCTTCTCCATGAATTCCGACATATCGAAGCGGATCAGCGACTTTTCGCTGCCGAAGAGGAAGTGCGCCAAGGTGCGCGCGACTTCCGTCTTGCCCACGCCCGTAGGCCCAAGGAACAGGAACGAGCCGATGGGACGCTGCGGAGACTTGAGCCCAGCACGGGAGCGGCGGATGGAGCGGGCCAGGGCGCTAATGGCCTTGTCCTGCGAGATCACGCGCCTGTGCAACTCTTCTTCCACGCGCAGTAGTTTCTGCGTTTCTTCTTCTTTAATCGAAGTTACGGGGACGCCGGTCCAGCGGCTGACAACTTCCTCAATGTCCTCGCGGTTGACGATGCCGGTGGCCGATTCGTCCAGGTGATATTTCTCGCGCAGGGCGCGCAGGTTCTCACGCTCTTTGCGCTCTTCATCGGAATAGAAGCGAGCCTTCTCGAACTCGTGGTTCGCGATGGCGTTCTCCATCCGGTGAACAATGAACTTGATCCGCTTCTGGACTTCAGTGATGTCGTCCGGCAGCGAGGTCTGGCGCAGCTTCACGCGCGCGCCGGCCTCGTCGAGCAGGTCGATGGCCTTGTCCGGCAGAAAACGGTCTGGGATGTAACGATTCGAGTGATACACGGCGAACTGGATCGCTTCGTCCGTGTAGCTTACGGCATGGAACTTCTCATACCGTTCCTTGATGCCATAGATGATCTTGACCGCCTGTTCTTCATTCGGAGGCGGAACTTTTACCGCCTGGAAGCGGCGTTCCAGAGAGCGGTCTTTTTCAATCGATTTGCGGTACTCGCCCGGCGTGGTTGCGCCGATGCACTGGATCTCTCCGCGGGAGAGCGCCGGCTTAAGAATGTTGGCAGCATCGAGCGAGCCTTCGGCCGAGCCCGCGCCTACCAGAGTATGCAACTCATCAATAAAGATGATGCAGTTCTGGCTCTCCATCAGTTCTTTCATGATGGTCTTCAGGCGTTCTTCAAATTGTCCGCGATACTTGGTCCCGGCAACGATGAGCGAGAGATCAAGGCCGAGGATGCGTTTGTCCGCCAGGAATGACGGCACGTCGCCATCGGCGATGCGCTGGGCCAGTCCTTCAACAATGGCTGTTTTGCCTACACCTGGTTCGCCAATCAGCACCGGGTTGTTCTTGGTGCGGCGGCACAGGATCTGGATCACGCGCTCCACCTCACCGTCCCGTCCGACGAGAGGATCGAGTTGCGTGTCCATGGCGGCCTGGGTAAGGTCGCGGGAGAATTCCGCCAGCAAGGAAGATTCACGGGACGAGCCGCGCTGAGGCTGGGCTTTTTCCTGGGTACTGCGCGCCAGTTCCTCGCGGATGGCGCTCAGGCGCAGCCCGCGTTCGTGGAGGATCTCAGCGGCAAAGCATTTTTCTTCACGCAGCAAGCCCAGCAGCAGGTGTTCCGTGCCGATGTGCTTGTGGCTCAGGCGCTCGGCTTCCTCCGCCGCGTACGCCAGTACCCGTTTGCATTCATTGCTTAAAGGCAAGTCCACCGAAGTGGAGACCTTTTCCCGGATCGTGGTGTGTCCTTCAATCTGCTTGCGGATGGACTCAACCGACGCATGAGAGCGCAGAAAGCGGTTCGTCAATGCCTTATCTTCGCGTAACAGGCCCAACAGCAGGTGCTCCGTCTCAATGTACGGAGAACCAAACTGGCTGGCCTCATATCTGGCAAAGAAGATTACGCGCCTAGCCTTTTCTGTATAGCGCTCGAACATATTCCCCTCACCCCGATGCCCCCAGTCACCTCTGCCAGAAGCATCTTCCTTCCTTCCTGGTCGGAACGTACGTAACTTCCAGGAAGAAACCCTTCATTCCGACGGCGTCCTCCGTCACGAGGACCGCGTATTACATCGCCGGACAAAAATCTAACTCTGCCAAATGGCAGACTATCCTAAAATGTCCCTCTCCGGACACCCTAATTCGCAAGCGAACGGGGTGACACCTCCTCGGCCCGGCCCTGATGCAACCGCAGCATGCGGTCACAGCGTTGGGCGAAGTCAAGGTTGTGGGTGACGATGAGGGATGTAAGCTGGTAGTCGCGATGAAGTCTCTGTACCAATTCAAAAACCATTTCCGCGGTCCGGTTATCCAGATCGCCGGTCGGCTCATCGGCCATCAGGATCTTCGGTCCCGTAACCAATGCTCTGGCCATTGCGACGCGTTGCTGTTCGCCCCCGGACAGTTCCCCTGCGCGATGGCGGCTGCGGTTTTCCAATCCTACTTCCCGCAACCATCCGGCGGCCTTTTCCATTGCTGGCCGATAACCGGTTCCTCGCATCAGAAGCGGCATCGCAACATTCTCCTGCGCCGTAAACTCCGGCAACAGATAATGAAACTGCCAGACAAAACCAATTTCGCGGTTACGGAAATCCGCAGCCGCATCGTCTGATAGCTTCGCTACTGGAATCTGGGCGCAGTATACGTCACCTGCGGAAGCACGATCAAGAGCACCAAGGATGTGCAAAAGACTGCTCTTTCCCGACCCAGATTCGCCGACGATGGCAAGCATTTCCCCCTTCCTCACCAGGAAGGACAAGTTTTCAAAGAGCACCAAATCTGTCTGGCCCGACTTATAAACTTTCTTAAGTCCCTCAACGCGAAGGATTTCGGGTACCGAATCCGCTTGAGTCATTGGATGCTTCTACCCTTCTGGAGGGTGCAAGCATCCAAGATTACTTGCATTTTCATGGCCTTATTGCTAGGCAACCCGCCTAGTCTATTAGAACCCGCGTAACCAAAGTTAGTCGTCACAATTGCCCCGCCTGAACATTTCATCAAAGTTCTTGATACTTCACAACAAACTTCTAGCAGGGGTATATCTTCTATCGGCAGCGCGAAGGCAATAATAAGGTCTTTCTCACTCATAGCGTAACGCTTCCGCCGGCAAAACCCGCGCCGCCGACCAGGAGGGATATAGTGTGGCAACAAAAGAAATCAACAAAGCAACGGCGGCAACCAATACGCCGTCCAGGATCCTAGGCGCGAAGGGCAGATAGTCAATGGAGTAAACCTCAGCGGAAAGCGCGATGAAGTGGTATTTGGCGCCGGCGATGGCGATTGAGTATCCCAGAACCAGCCCCAGCGTGGTCCCGATCACACCGATCAACATGCCCTGAAAAATGAAGATCCCGCGTATCTGCCGCCGCCGCGCTCCCATCGAAATAAGCACGGCAATGTCCTTGGTTTTCTCCATGACCATCATAATGAGCGAAATCAGTATGTTGAGCGCTGCCACAAACACGATCAGTCCAATCGTCAGGAAAGTTACTACGCGCTCCAGGCGAAGGGCGCGAAAGAGAGCGCGATTGTCGTCCATCCAATTCTTGGTCATGAACCCCGGCCCAGCGGCGGTCTGTAGTTCTTCACCCACCTGCTCTGCTTGATACAGGTCGTCGAGCTTGAACTCTATGACCGTGATTACGTCACCCAGGCTGAAGAGGCGTTGTGCGTCAGAAAGGCGAATGAACCCCCAGGCGCTGTCATAGTTATAGAAGCCGGAGCGGAAGATACCTACAACCTTGAACTTCTCAAATTTTGGCACAATGCCAAAAGGTGTCAGCTCGCCCTGCGGACTGGTGACGTTGATAACGGAACCCACGGTCGCTCCGATCGTCTCAGCCAGGTCTTTGCCGAGGACAATGGGCGGCAGCTCCGCTCCGGAAGCGGAAGGGCAGTTCTTGTCATCCTCAGGACAGCCGCGAACAGGGTTCAAGGGCGTCGCAGAACCCAACTTTATGGATTTTAGTAGCTCACTTACCCTATTTTCATATTCTGGAACCACGCCCTTCAGGAGCATGCCGCTGGCGCGAGCTCCCCTGGACCCCAGTACCTGGTCGTACATCGCGGGCGCGGCGCCGATCACATGGGAATGTTTCTCCAGGCGAGACATCAGCGGACGCCAGTCAGAGATCCCATCGTCTTTGACCCGCTGCAAGCTGACATGGGAAATGGCGCCCAGCAACTGGTCCTGTAGGTCCTTTTGAAAGCCGCCGTTGATGGACAGAGCAATCACCAGAGAAGCCACCCCCGCCGCCACGCCAATCACCGAGATCACGGTGATCACACCGATGACAGCCTGCCGGCGTTTGGCCCGCAGATATCGCGCCGCGACAAAGAGTTCAAACCTCACGCGGTCCCCTCGGCGCAACGCAAATGGCTCATGCTGATACCTTCTTATATCGATGAGGCGAGAAAGGGAAGGGAATTAGTGGAACTGCTCTTTTATAGTCACGATAGCTCTGTGCGAACCTCTTCTCCAGTTCCCGCTCCTCCAGCCAGATCATCAGCGGAAAGGTAAGAAAAAGGCTGATGGCTAAAAACAGGAAGCACACCCACAGGCCGCTGCCAACCGTCCAGCCGGCCAGGTTGCAGAGATGGGCGAAATAAATCGGGTGGCGCATGCGCGCATGCAGCCCGGTGATCACCAGCTGTTGTTCGTGTTCGTCAGGACGGAGTTCAGCTTCGCCGGTCAGCTTGCGTCCAAATCCCGAATGAATGCTGGCGTAGGTGCGGAACCCAAGAGCGAAGAATGGCAACGCCAACCCCCAGGTCCACGCTTGGGAATACACCTGCATGGAATGCCATGGCCAAGCGGCCCAGCCAAGCGCAAGGACAATGATGGTCCAAAGAGGAAGCAGGGCGCGGTACGGTGACTTGCTCATTTTGCGCCAGCGATCGGCAAAAGGATGGATGGCGAACCAGAAGAGCGGAATGCTGCCGTAGAGAATGCCCATGAACCAGGGAACCAACAGCAGCTTCTCAGCCATGCCGCGATTGTAACAGCCATGTCGAGCTTTGGTTTTACAATAGCTGAACCAATCTTGATTAGAATGCCACGCAAGCAAACTTCGGCCAAGAACCGGCAGCGAAAGACTGCCAAGCCCAGGGTCGCTAATTCCTGGGCTGTTAATTTAAAGACCGCGCCGCCCAAGACTGCTAGATCGAAGACTGCCAGATCAAAGCCCGTCAATCTGAAGATCGGCTGCGTCATCTTTGACTTGGACGATACCTTATATGACTGTTTTGTTCAGCGTCTCCGCGTGGCCCATCGCCATGCCGCACAGGCCATGGTGGAAGCCGGCCTCAAGGCGGGCGTTCAGGCTGTCTATCGCGCCCGCATGCGCTTCTTCCGCCAGGACCCCATGTTGCGCCACATTGATGCTGAAGTCTGCCGGCTGTTTGCGGCCGCCGATCCGGAAGCCATTGCGCTGGCCGCGCGCGAGGCGTATTTCAACTGTCCTGTGGGCAAGCTCAAACTTTTTGCCGGTTCGCTGTCGCTGCTGCGCTTTCTTGCCGCGCGCGGCGTAAGAAATTTTATCGTGAGTTTTGGCGAGCCCAAAACACAGCATGAAAAAGTGAAAGCCCTGGGCCTGGACCGCGAGCCAGTGGTGGAGCAAATCTTCTATGCTGACCGCAAAAATACTTTGACCAAAGAAGAGGCCTTCCGTCAGATTCAGAAGAAAACCGGATTGCCCGCCGAACAGATCCTGATCGTGGGCGACCGGCCTTCAAGCGAGATTCGCGCGGGAAAGAACCTTGGCATGCACACCGTGCGGATTCGCCGCGGTGAGTTTGCCACGCAGTCGCCCCAAGGGCCGGAAGAAGAGCCAGACTACGTAATAAGAAATATTTCCGAGGTCAGGACGCTGCCGTTTGCCTGGGGAATTAAAAATCGGGAGATCGGATCATCGGGTGATCGGGAGATCGAGCTAAGAAGTTGATTGGGTTTCAGATCACCCGATCCGCCGATCGCCGGATCACCCGATTCTGTTCACCGCACTATATACTTCGCCGTGGCCATGTTGTCATTGCGGTCGTAGACGCGCACCACGACTACGTGCTCTCCTGCCGAACCCGCATTTGGAGTTGGTTTGCCACGTTTGCGTTTTTGGTCTGCCTGCTCTTCCAGCGACGGCTGCGGCGCGGTGAGCACGACGTTGAAATCATAATTTTCGACCTTGGCGTCAGAGAGCGCGCCCACCGGCTCCACGTACTGCCAGTCGCCCGCGTCCACTGAGTATTCGGCGCGCTTGATGGGAGAAAAATCGTCGGTCGCGTGAAAGGTCACATGCAACTCCTGGGCTTCAACGCGGGCGGCCAGATTTTCAATACGGGGCGCGGTATTGTCCACATCAAAGCGCTGGCTTTCTTTTTCATCGGAGAGGGCGTCTTCGGCGCTGTGCGAAGGCGCGTCACTGGCGACGACCTTCAGCGTGTACCCGCCGTCGGGCAGCAGGCCGGAGTCAAAGGAGTAAAATTTTTCGGTCAACCCGGACTTAAGCAGCTTCCAGTCATGTTCGCTGTCACCGCGATAGTAGAGCGAGTAGATGAGGTTGTCATCGTTTTCATCGTGCGCACTCCAGCGCGTGGTGAAGTAAGAGCGGTCTTTGGTGGCGGTCACCGGAAGATCGACGTGTGATTGCGTCGCCTGAGACGCTCCCGGTCCCAGCGTGATCGTCTCCGGAGTGGTAGTGCGTGGTTGCGGCTGCACACGCGCGCCTGCCTGCACGGTGATCTCATCCACCATGGGGGCAACGTTCTTGGACAGATAGTTGATGCCAACTTCGTCAATCTGCGTGGGTGGATTTGCCGGCTTCAGCACCGCGCGCCACTGGATAAAGCGGGCAGCGGGGATTTCCAGCCGCGCATCTTTACTCAGATCAATACGCGACCACGGGCTCCAGTTGCGGTCTGGGTTGTCGACATTGCCGCTGCGCGCAAACAGCTCATAGTTGCCTCTGCCGCGGACCTCGGCGCGTCCCCAGCGGGAAAAAATATGGACATCCTGTACGTCGCTTTCGAACGAGCCTTCCGCTTCCAGCGCGTTGGTCATGAGAAAAATTTTACCCAGATTGCTGCTGGAACAATACAGGCCGCCAGAGGGGGCCTTGCTGAAGGCCGTCACCTGGTTGGCGCTGGCTTTCAGCAGGTCAGTGAAGTCGCCGTTTTTTTCAATCGCGTAAATGCGTCCGCGATTTCCCGTGCCGGCAATTAACCGCCCGGCGGAGTCGAATGCCAGGGCGTAAACAATGTCTTCGCGTGAAGACCATATCCTTCTGGGCGCTCCGTCCGGAGCGATGATGTAAACATCGGATCCAGCCAGATTCACGTTCCCCACGACAGCAACGCCGGCCAGTGCCTGCGGGACCGGCGGAACTGGAAGTGGCTGGCCAGGAGCATTGGCGTTGGCTGGTTGTGTGGCGCGTTTCTCGCCCGTGCCCGCGGCATAAATGTTGCCGACGGAATCCACAGCCAGCGCGGTGATTTCTTTCTTGGCGGCGCTGTACAAAACAAAACCTTCGCCCGCCGGTGATATGCGATAGACCAGCCCGCTGCCGTCGGAACCTGCAATCAGGTTTCCCTTGGGATCAAAGGCCAGCACGCGGATGTGCGCCTCGTCTGACTTGAAAAAGACCGCACCCTGGCCGCTCTTGTCGACGCGGAAGATCTCACCGTTGTCCCCGGTGGCAATGTACAGCCTGCCTTCAGAATCAAACGCCATGTCCCATATGTATTTGGTCTTGGGATCAAAGAAGGTCTCGGCGGTGAACTCTGGGCTGCCGGCGGCGGATGCAGCCTTGCCCGCTGCGCGCGTAATCTTGTACACCTTGCCATCAGGAGAGGTGGCCGCATAAATCGCACCGTCTTTGCCCAAGGCAATCGACTGGACTTGCAGTTCTTTTGGTTCAAAGAGGATGGTGGACTTGCCGTCGGGAGTGATGCGGTAGAGGCGCGCCGGCGCGCCGGTAGCAGCATAGACCACACCATCTTTATCGGCGGCGATGCTCCAGATGAAAGTCGAGGGGCTGGTGTAAACCGGTTTGAACCCGGGCGCAAGCTCTAACTGTCCGGTGCTGCGGATGGCTATGCCTTTGGTAGTGCCGCGCTCAAATTCGTCGTAGCCGGTTTCTTTCCACAGGCGAGTGCCTTCAGCAACCGCCAGGCTGAGGAATGCCAAGATAAAAAGTGCAGAGCATACTTTCTTCATCACGTATCAAGATTAACGCAAGCGCCCATTGCGCGCCTATTTAATGGTCAAGCTAATGATCTGGGCGCCGGTTACCACGTAACCCACCGGCGTGGAAGATTCGTTTACGGCCGACTCGTTAAAGACCACCATTTCCTGCGTGGCGCGCATGCTTTCCATCACGTTCATCACGGAGAGCGGTACGCCCGGCATCACCTTATCTTCCACTGTGGCTTGTGGGTTCGCTTCCAGCAGGGAAACATAGAGGTGATCGTTCAGGTGCTCCTTGTTGAGCAGTTCGATCGTGGAGTGCAGGTCCAACCGTCTGCTGGCCGCGGGGTTGATGCGGCGGGCCCGGTCCAGAGTCTCCGCGTCGCTTACCAGGATGCGCAGCGTACCTTTGGGAACGGAAGTGGGCACGCGCACAGGTACGCGGCGCACAATGCGATCACCGCGATAGGGGCGGAGCACAGCTTCAATCGTGATCTCATCGCCGGGACGCGCTTCCGTTACGTCTGTGCGGGCGCTCTCCAGCACCGCCGAGTGGCGTTCACGCTCCAGGTCAAATTCCAGCGTTACACCGCCGACGTTCGGGGTCTCAAACGGATTGTCATAGATGCGGCTGAAGTGTTCTCCCAGCGCGATGGCCACCGCATAGGCCGTAGGCGTGGCATCGACAGGAGAGAACATGTTGGTGAGGCGTACGTCAGAGAAGCCGTGGACCTGAATCCGTCCATTCATGCGATACGTGGTTTCTTCACCGTACTGGTTCATCCCCATCAAGGAGTTGTAAACGGTGGTCATCATCATAAGCGGCGTGAGCTTGGCATTGTTGAGCACTTCATAGTGGTATTCCCGTGGCCCGCCTGCTCCGTGCAGGCTGATGGTCACTGGAATCATGGCGGGTGCGCGGTCAAAGCGGCCCAGAATGCCGCTGTGGCGGTCCTGTACAAAAGCGCCAACCGGCTCTGTGGTATTGATGATCTTGAAAGCATTCAGCGGCGACGCCAGAGTGGCAACCACGTTGGCCTTGGTCATGGGCATATCCACCATGCCGTATTGCAGCAGCGGATGCCCGCAGGCCAGCAGATGGGTTTGATCCATGTAACTCACGGTGCAAGTTGCGGCCACGTCCATGTCACCGCGGACCAGGATGGCGCTTACCGCTGAGCCCGGCATAAGAGGCTCAGGTTGTTTGGCGTTGCTGGCGGAGCCTACGCCCATGACAGGGACCAGTCCGGCGGCGGCAAATTGCGGCGCAAACTCTTTTACTGCCGTTTCACTGAATCCGCTAAAAACAAATGGAGCGTCAATCGGCTGGAGGTATTGCGCGTAGCTCTGAAGCTCGTTTGCATTGGACGAACCAGGGCCGCTGGTTTTTGCCGCGCCTACGGGCTTAGCGGAAGACGCCGTGCCAGACGGCGGAACGCTGTGATCAAACTCGTTGATCTCCAGCATTTGTTCAATGGGGGTCACTCCGGCAATCGGTTCCTTGGAAAAAGAGCCAATGCGAAAGGCAACCGCACCCAGCAGTTTCCCGTCGATATAGACCGGGCTGCCGCTCATCCCGGCGACCACGCCGGTGTATTCAGCTTTTTCGCCCTGTAGCCGGACCAGGACCAGGTCACTGTGCGGGCCATTCAGATTTCTGAGCACGCCCAAAACTTCAACACCCATGGGTTCAGGATTGACGCCCTGAAAAACCGTGTAACTCATACCCTTCATGCCAGGGCGCACATCATCCACTTTCATGATCTCGGTTTGGGCCGGCGGCGTCTGCGGGACGGCTTGGCTGCTGGAGGGGGTCTGAGCAGGAGCCGGATTTGCGAAGATCAGGCCCACGAAGACGAAGAGAGTAGTGAACGAAAAGATGACTTTTTTCATACGGCTAAATTCCGGGGCGTCCGAGACAAAGTGACGATCCCGCTCCCAAAATAGGCGCACCAGAGCCTAAAAAAATGCCTCGTAAAAAGCCGGGTGCATGCATCTATACTAATGGAGAAACCCATAAAGAGGCAGTGTCAAAATGCTCTTAATACATTCAGCTAATGTACCTACGTCCACTAAGGTAATGCCCAGGCCAAAGTATCTTAAGGCCCTAACACTGATTGCCGGTCTGTGGCTGGCAGTTCCGCTGGGGTTCGCACAAAGCCCTGCGCAGAGCCCCAAAAACCAGCCGACCGCCACCCCCACGCCCTCCGGCCAGAACTCCGCGCCGGAAGCAGGCGGCCCGCAGGGGGACATCGGCCCCATTGCAATTCCTAAGAAAAAAGAGGAAGAGCCCAAGAAAGAAGAGGCCCCCAAAGGGCCGAAGAAGATCGAAGGTTTACAGCAGCCCTTCTCCTTGCGCGTGACCACGCAATTGGTGACGGTGGATGTGGGTGTACTGACCAAAGAAGGAATGTTTGTCCCTGGATTGAAGAAAGACAATTTCCGCGTCATTGAAGATGGAGTCCCCCAGAAGGTTGACGTTTTCAACCAGATCCAAGCGCCCATCACCGCGGTGATGCTGGTGGAATTCGCCAACAACTTCTACCAGTTTGAGGCTGACTCCATCAATGCGTCCGCTATTTTTGCCACTACACTGAAGAAAGAAGATTGGATCGCGCTTATTGCGTATGACATCAAGCCGCACATGCTGGCTGACTTTACCCAGGACAAGCGGGAAATTTATGGCGGCCTGAGCAGTTTACAGTTCGGTATGTCCGCGGAAACCAATCTCTTTGACGCTTTGTATGACACCATTGACCGCCTGGAGACGGTGGAAGGGCGCAAATATATCATTCTTGTTTCCAGTGGACGTGATACCTTCAGCAAACGCACCCTGGACCAGATGCTAAAAAAAATACAGTCCACGAAGGACATTGCTATTTACGCCGTCAGCACGGGGCAGGCCCTGCGCGAGTACGCGGAGTCCCACGGTTTGATGTCGTACCTGTGCCCCATCACTGACTTTAGCTGCCGGATGACCTACCTCCAGGCTGACAACCAACTGAAGTCCTTTGCCAGGATGACGGGGGGCAAGTCGTATTTCCCCATCTTCCAAGGCCAGTTGCGCGAGATTTATGCCGACATCGCGCAGACCATCCGCAACAAGTACAGCATTGCTTACCGGTCCACCAATACCAGCCAGGATGGTTCTTTCCGCAAAATCAAAGTGGAACTGGTGGATGAAAACGGCCAGCCTCTGCGCATGAGAGACGAAAAGGGCAAAGACGTGAAATACCAGATCGTTTCCCGTGAGGGTTACAAGGCCAAGCAGCAGGTGGAGTGAGGCTCAGTGGAAGAAGTGCTGGAGTAGCACCAGAAAGCCCACGCCTAGAAAGACCACCAGCGCCATCTTGATACCCGGCTCTTTGTTGACTTCCGGGATCAGGTCAGAGGCGGCCACGTAAAGCGTAACGCCCGATGCAAGCGGCAGGCTGGCGTTCAGAGAACGGGAAAAGACCGCCATCGTCAGCACGCCGGCCACGGTCGCCAGACCCAGGATCGCGGAAGCAAACCAGGCCACGGATTTGCTGCGTCCGCTGGCCAGCATGATGGAGGCCGCGGTAAAACCCTCCGGCACCTTGTGCAGAATGACCGCTAGAAAGATCACCCATCCGAGCCATCCGGAAATCAAAAATCCTGAAGCGATTGCGATCCCGTCAAAAAACGTATGGATCATCAGCCCCAACAGCACCGAGAGGCTGCGATGGGGACGGACAAATTCTTCCGCATGCGTTTCTTCGCCAAAATGAAAATGGCCGCCGACCGTGTGCTCAAAGAAGTGGACAATAAAATATCCCACCAGTATCAGCAGCGGCGCTCGCGGCCCCGCCAGTCGGATGCTCTCCGGCAGCATTTCCAGGAGCGCCGTGCCCAGCATGAATCCGGAGCCCAGCGCGATGAAGTAGCGCAAATAGCGGCGGTCCCAGTTCTTCTGCACGATCACGGCGCCGCCAAGGCCGTTGGCCATGGCAGCGGTCAGACCCAGCAGAATACTTGTGGTAATTGGACTCATGGGAGGAAAGCCGAGAATAGCAGATTCAGCCGCTGTGGCGAATATGCATTACGTCTCCATCCTTCACGATATATTCTTTGCCTTCCAGGCGCAGCTGGCCCTTGGCGCGTGCGTTGGCTTCCGAGCCTGCTTCCAGCAAAGTGTCCCAATGGATGGTCTCGGCGCGTATGAAATGCTTTTCCAGATCAGAGTGGATTGCGCCTGCCGCGGACTGTGCGCGTGAATTCCGAGGCACGGTCCAGGCGCGGCACTCATCTTCCCCGATGGTGAAAAATGAAATCACCCCCAGCAATTCATAGGTCTTGCGAATGAGCCGGGTCAGGCCGCTTTCCGTAAGGCCATAGCTGGAAAGGAACTCCAGGGCCTCTTCATCGCTCATGTCCGTTAGCTCGGCTTCCACTTTGCCGCAGATGGCGGTCGCTCCGGCATTTTTGCGCGCCGCCAGCTCCTTGAGATTGTATTTTTCCACCGCATTCTCCAGGTCAGCGCCCAGGTTGGTGGACTCATTCACGTTCAGCACGTAAAGAATGGGTTTCTGGCTCAGGAACATAAAGCCGCGGATGCGCTTTTCATCGTCAGCGGTAATCTCCATCTCGCGCAGCGGCAACTCACTCTCAAGGTGTACCTTGGTCCGCTTCAGCAAGTCGAGCTCGCGTTCCAGTTCCGCGGTCTTCAGCTTCTTCAGGTCTTTTTCCACGCGCTCCATGCGTTTTTCGACTTGGCCAAGGTCGCTGACAATCAGGTCAAAGTCAACTTTCTTGGCGTCGCGCAGGGGATCGATCTCACCGACGTGCGCGATGGCCGGATCATCAAAGGCGCGCAGCACGTGGGCCAGCGCGTCCACGGTGCGAAGCGCGGTGAGGAACGCGGTCTCCTTCAGTGCTTCCTCGCCGATCGCGGCCACGTCAGAGTATTCCACCGTGGCGTGGGTAAGTTTCTTGGGGTTATAGATCGCGGCCAGGCGGTCCAGACGGTCGTCCGGGACCTTGGCGATGCCCAGGTGCGCCTCACGCGGGTTGGAGTGCGTGCGGTTGGAAATATCCACCTTGGTCAGGATTTTGAACAGAGATGTCTTGCCCACCTGCGGCAGGCCGATAATGCCTGTTTTCATGAGTTAGAAGTTAGCCTTTAGTACTTGGTTGGTGTTCGGTACCTTTAGAGATTGTACATGTTTGACACTCACTGCTGGCCGCCTTTAGACTTGCCATCCGCGTCACAAGCAGCTCTTTGTGGAGCATACTGAAGATTCTTTCTACATCCTGGGCGCGACCATCTGGCGCAGCGGCCGGCATTCATTTCAAGAACCACTCACCGGAGTTTGTCCTATGGCTTCTTATTGGAATTTCCGCACACACTCGAAAAACAGAGGAGAACGCTACCATGTCCAAACGCACAACCAAGATCCTGATCGCCCTGACTTTGGCCACTTGCGCCCTGGGATTGGGGGCGCAAATGCTGCCTAACCCTTACGGACCACCTATCGGCGTGGAGAACGCCAAGAAAGCGGCCGCCGCGGCACTGGCGGAAGCCACCAAGAACCACTGGAACATGGCGGTAGCCGTTGTCGATCCCAGTGGCACACTGGTGTATTACGAAAAGATGGACAACACGCAGATCGCCAGCGCCAACATTTCTATTGAGAAGGCCCGAACCGCGGCGCAGTTCAAGCGCGCCACCAAAACATTTCAGGACGCACTGGCCAAGGGAGGCGATAATCTTCGCATCCTGGGATTGCCCGGCGCAGTGCCGGTTGAAGGTGGCGTTCCGATCATTGCCGAGGGAAAGATCATTGGCGCCATTGGCCTTTCTGGCGGCACCAGTGACCAGGACGGTCAGTGCGCTCTCGTTGGCGCGGCGACGATCAAGTAGTAAGAAGTGAACTTAGATCCAGGGCTGCAACCCCAACATTGCAGCCTTTTTTATTTTGTATAGCATAGAGTGAGAGCGGAGCGGGTGGCATGTTGATTGCATTCATCGTTGGGTTCCTAGGCCTTCTGGTACTGCAAGCAGTCTTGCAGACCGTCTGCGTCCGGATCGACGCGCGCAAATTTCCTCCGCCTGGGGACATGGTCAACGTGCCGGGTGGCCGGATGCACGTCCAACGTTCCGGCTCAGGTGCTCCCTCGATTGTGCTGGAGGCGGGAATCGCAGCGTCGTCTTTGAACTGGGCTTTGCTTCAGTCCCGGATGTCGGCAGTGACGGCCACTTACAGTTACGATCGCGCTGGCTTTGGCTGGAGCACATTGGAAAATCGCGCATGCACGCTGCGGCGGATGGCGGACGATCTTCACGAACTGGTGAACCGCATGGAGGTACCCAAACCTTATGTCCTGGCCGGACATTCGTTTGCCGCTTATATTTTGCGTGTTTATGCCTCCCGCTTTGCCGATGAGGTGGCCGGCGTGGTGCTGGTGGACCCGCTTACACCCGAAGAATGGGTTGCGCCGACCCGCGCGCAGCGAGCGCAACTTCGTCGTGGTGTGTGGTTCTCACGCGCAGGCGGCATTCTAGGCGCGGTAGGCGTGGTCCGATTTTGCTTGTGGCTCTTGCAGCGGGGAAAAAGTGATGTACCCCGGCGTGTCCTGAGTGCGTTTGGGGCGAGAGCAAAAGAAACAGTCGAGCGAATCCTGGGCGAGCTGGCCAAACTTCCGCCGGACGTGGTGCGTCTGATCCGAGAGCGTTGGAGCAATCCAAAATTCTTCTGGACCATGGCCGCCTACATTCGCGCGCTGCCTGCATGTGCAGTCGAAGTCTCAGGCTGCGATATTCCATCCCATATTCCAGTCACTGTGATTTCAGGAGCGCACCAGCCTGCGGTGCGCAGGGCAGAACACGCGGCCCTTGCTGGCCGTTCGGTGCAGGGGAGGCATATCATCGCCGATAAGAGCGCGCACTGGATCCACCTGGACCAGCCAGAACTGGTGGTCGAAGCCTTCCGCGAAATGACGCAAGCTCTGCCCGCTGAACGATGAAAAGTTGCCACGGCAATCTACCCACCCCTAACACCATTTAGAATGGCAATCCGGAGCCGAACCGATTCATGAAAAAAGTTGTTGAGCGTGAGAGAAATAAAAACTACTACCGCGTACTGCACGTCCCTATATGGATATGGGCTTTCTGGATTCTGCCCGGCCATCTCACCGCTGACTTGTACGCGCACGGTCCGGACCGGCGGCACTGGATATGGCTGGCCGTGGTGACTGCGGTTTGCGCGTGGCGCGGTTTTGCCGGACGCCTGCCCGGCGCCGAGCCCCAGCCTTACATTACGCACTACGGCGAGGACAAGCCGAACCTGTGGTACCGCGTGGTCTGCTACACCACGGCGTGGATCGCGCTGCTGGTGCCGTTCACCATCAACCTTACGGGGTTAGTGATCAACTTCTTCACCGGCAAATGGATGATTATCAGTCTGTACCGCAACCTCTATTATGTGCTGGCCGGGGCGATTATTCTGGCCACGGTGGCCGACTTCACTCCACGGGCGCGGCGCTCCACGCGCGGTGAGGGTGCGGAGAAAGGCTGGTTTTATGTTGCCGTCTGGATGGTCGTACCCACGCAGCTTGCCAGTTGGGGCATGTGGCGGCTGGGCCGCTACTTTGATCTTTCCGCCACCAGTCTGGGACACGTTCGACTGGTGAGCTTCATCGTGGTTGCCGGACTTTTTTTCACTCTGGGGCTCTTGGGGAAGTTCCCCCGAACAGAGCGTTATCACATTCCTAAAGGCACGATTTCCGATATGGTGGTTTCCGGTGGAGCTTAGGACGCACGTAGCTTAGATTGCGGACTCCAAGATTGTGAACTTGCGAAACAATGACGGATGAGCTCAATCCGCCAGACAGAAAGCCACAATCGTGCTCCCGCGGACGCCAGCTGTCTTCTCTAGTTTCTTGAGCAGCTTTGCTTCCAGATTGTCCGGGTCGGACTTCATCTCGCACGCGGCAATTTCTTTATCGGTGGCGCCGTGGTAACAAAGCTCGCACACGCCTAATCCGCCTTCCGCGCCGGAGCGAACCGGTGGACCGAAAGTCCGGCAGGTCATAGGCCGTGCGGAGTAAAGATCGCACATGCCTGTGCCGGGATCGAGAGCAGGGCAAGGCTCGTCATTAGCGAAGTCAGCAAACTGCGCTTCCGCATCCTCGCCTTCCGTCAGCAGCCCTGTGTTCGCGTCGCCGGGAAAATCAGGTGCGAGCCGGGCAACGGCCTGGCGAGCGCGCTGGCGCACGCTCCAGGCGCGCTCCGGGTCAATGTTCTCAAGCTGAGTAAGGCCTTGACGCAAACGCGCGGCATCAAGTTGATTAATGGGAAACGGCCCGATGCAGCATTGCGTGCATCCTGGACGGCAAACCAGCCACTCTCCGCTTTTGCGCGCGGCGTCGGCCAGAGCAGCGTCAACGATCTGGACGAGACGCTGATCGGCTGGCGGCACAAAAGAACGCATGATGACAGCATAGCGCAACGATGCGTTGCTGCGTCCGAATGTTTGGCATTGCGGAGTTTCAAGCACAGACTGTTGCGCTGGCCGTCTGCTTACCCTGCGACCTGAAGTGTTCAGGCCTTCATCTTGGGCGCAAATTTCTGCTGAAACTTTTTAACCTTGGGCGCGACCACCATCTGGCAGTATGGCTGGCTTCCGTTGTTGGCGAAGTATTCCTGATGGTAATCTGCGGCGACGAAAAACTTCGTTGCGGGTTCCACTGCGGTCACCACCGGATCAGGCCAAGTGTGTGCCGCGTTCAACTCCTCGATGGCCTGGGCGGCCACGCGGCGTTGCTCTTCAGAGTCATAAAAGATCACCGAGCGGTATTGCGTGCCGGTGTCATTCCCTTGACGGTCCAGCGTTGTTGGATCGTGGACGGTAAAAAAGACATCGAGCAACTCGCGGTAGGTGAGCACAGTGGGATCGAAAGTGACGCGCACGACTTCAACGTGTCCCGTGTTTCCCGTGCAAACCTGGCGATAGGTGGGGTTATCGACATGGCCTCCCATGTAACCAGACTCAACTGACGTGACGCCTTGCAAGCGGTCAAACACCGCTTCCAGGCACCAGAAACATCCGCCACCAAGTACCACTGTTTGAAGATTTGCCATAGATCTCTTAGATGCGTTGGAAGGAAGAAAGTTCCACCACACACAGGAACAGCTTACTTTGAACCGCCAGGGCTGACAACTCTGATGGACGTCCCTTTTCCATCCGTGCCGGGTGCAGCACGCACCGGTAGCTCATGTACCAAAGCTATTCGTCCCCAAGGCACTATTTCAGCAGCGAATCCTGGTTCCAAGATATTCTGGTCTTATGCCACTGGCCCAGCTTTGGTCCGGACGAAGATCAGCTTCCTGGCGAGATAAGGCGAGACCATGCAATGCTCCAAGTGCAACACTGATTTACCTCCTCAACAGAGATTTTGTCCGCATTGCGGTACTTTTACGAAGGTGCAGCAGCCTCGTCGGCAGTCTCTCGGGGCCAGGAGGCCTGCGCTGCTAATTACAGTTTGCCTGCTGGTTCTTTTGGTGACAGTGGGCTCTGCCGCGTATGGCGTCTATCTGGTGAAGCAAAGCAGGTCCACAGCCGTACCACAAAGCAACTCTTCCCAGCCCAGCTCTCCTGAACATCACTCTCCTGAGCCGCAGCCAGTTTCGGCAGAACATGTTGTAGATCATGGCGGCGTGGTGCAGCCAACCGAGTTGCAGGGGCACGGCACCCTCTATTTCGTTCCTATGGGCCGCCAGGCTATACCCGCGCAATCTCTGGCGGATTACTACGAGCAGAAATTTCAGATTAAGATCACCATGCTTCCGGCCGTCGACGTAGAAAGTTCCTCGTGCGAGCCCTCACGCAATCAATGCAGTGCGGAAGCGATGATCCTCCAGGCCAGGCATGCCTACCCGCAAATAGCCCGGGCCCCTGATTCGGTGATGATCATCCTGTCGGACGAGGATATTTATCCTCGTTCCTTTGGGTGGAAATTTACCTACAGTTTCCATGCTGGATACCGCTTGGGAATCGTATCCAGCCGACGGATGAACCCCGCTTTCTGGGGCGATCCCGCCGATCCCGCAAAACAACTCGCCAGCACAAAGCAGATGCTTACCAAGTACATTGCGCTGATGTATCTCCATGTGCCTGCAAGCTATGATCCCAGCAGCGTCATGTATCAGCCGCAGACTCCGGATGGCGGCCCCGATGATCTCTATGAGTCTGACATCCATTCCGAGGAGTCGGCCAACGGCCTCCGCGGATCGGGATGGCCCTGCCTTTCGTTTACCTACTCCTATGCGACTGGCAAATTGAAGCCGCTTTCTCCTTCGGCTGTGGATTGCAACATGGTTCCTCAAGTGCGCTCAACCGACGAAGCAATTCTTCAGACCCAACTCAGTATTGGGCAGTTTGTCGAGAGCAGCATGGATTTCCAACTTGACTCGGTTCCTCCCATTGAATTTCGCCGCGCGTACCTGTCCGGATATGTTCACCCCATGGCGTTGGGATTTGGGACCAACCATAGTTACAACAGCTCGTTGTACTCTGACGGCGCCGCAAATCTTACTTTTATGGACATCATTCGCGAGGACGGCGACCGGGACCATTTGGATCGGATTTCTCCTGGACGAGGGTTTTCGAGCAGTGTGGTTTTTGAAAGTCATGAGGATTCGGAAGAGATCTACGGTGCACGTGTGACGTGGGAAGAGGGCCACTTCAAACTTCAGTTTCGCGATGGCTCCAGGTCTACATTTCTCCCGTGTGACGACGGGCGCTGCTATTGGTCCGGTTATCAAGACGCGCAAGGCAATCCATTGCATTTCAGTCGCGGACTGAACCTGGAATTGAAACGACTCGACACCAAGGACAATCAGGGCATTGAATTCCAGTCTGACCGGCAGCAGCGGATTGTTGATGGCGTCGACACGAAGGGCAACCATGTCACGTACACCTACGGTGAAGACGGTTGCCTGGCTCAGGCCCATCGCGTCGATGGCCAAACCACGCTGTACACATATGATGCGGCACACCACATGACCGGCATCTCGGTCATCCGCAAAGCCGGAACGGTTGCCCGCCGAATCCTGACCAACGAGTATGATGCGTCAGGACGCGTCATACGCCAAACGCTCGCCGATGGGAGCGTATACGAAATCAAATACGGCCCGCTCGCCGGTAAACATGCCACAAGCGTCAGCCTCACGGAACCGTCAGGACGAATCCTGCATCTGCGCTTGTACGAGTCCAGTTACGGAGCCCGCACAGATGTGGTCAAGTACCCGGCAAGCGAATCCAAGCCCTGAGCAGTTAGAGCGGTTCCTACGATGGTGTACCCTAAATTTTATAGTGTCTAACCCCAGCGGCTGGGCCACAAAACTTTCGTTGTCCACGGTGCTTGGTACTCCGAGAGCCGGCCAGTCGTTGTCTAACCAATCTTTACTCCAGCCAATCAAAAGACCGCGTGACCGCTTTTTTCCATGATTGATACATACGGTCCCGGCTGGCGTGGTCTAATACTGGGTCCCATCTGCGTCCGGCGGCCCACTGGGATCGGAGTTCAGCAATGTCTTTGAAGAAACCGACTGCCAATCCCGCAGCGTATGCGGCGCCAAGGGCCGTAGTTTCCTGGATCAATGGCCGGACCACCGGGCGATCGAGAATGTCCGCTTGGAATTGCATCAGCAAATGATTGCTTACCATTCCTCCGTCCGCACGCAGCATGGCGAGCCTGATTCCGGAATCCTGCTCCATGGCATCGAGAACGTCGCGCGTTTGAAACGCCGTGGCTTCAAGAACGGCGCGGGCGAGATGGCCTTTGCCGGCAAATCGCGTCAGCCCAGCAATCACGCCGCGGGCGGTGTCTTTCCAGTAAGGCGCATAGAGTCCGGAGAAGGCGGGAACAAAATAAACGCCGCCATTGTTTTCCACCGACGCAGCAAGTTCTTCGATCTCCGCGCTGTTGGCGATCAGGCCAAGGTTGTCGCGTAACCATTGCACCAGCGCTCCGGTGATGGCAACGCTGCCTTCCAGTGCATACGCGGCGCGCGCCGTTCCCAGTTTGTAAGCTACCGTGGTAAGCAGTCCGTGTTGGGAATGTACGGGGCGCTCACCGGTGTTCATGAGCAGGAAGCATCCGGTGCCGTACGTGTTCTTTGCTTCGCCGATGGCAAAGCAGGCTTGTCCCACCAGCGCTGCCTGCTGGTCTCCCAGAATGCCTGCCACCGCCGTTCCCTGAAGCACGCCTTGAGCGACGTGGCCATAAACCTCACTGCTGGAACAGATGCGGGGCAGAATGTGCCCGGGAACAGAAAACGCGCGCAGAAGTTCACGGTCCCAGGAGAGCGTTTGCAGGTTCATTAACTGTGTGCGGCTGGCATTGGTGACGTCCGTCGAGTGAACGCCTCCGCGCGGGCCTCCGGTCAGGCGCCAGAGTAGAAAGGCGTCAATGTTTCCAAAAAGTATTTCTCCTGCATCCGCGCGCTGGCGGGCTCCGGGAATATTTTCAAGCATCCACCGGAGTTTGAGCGCACTGAAATAAGTGGAAAGTGGCAGCCCGGTGCGGCTGCGGAAAAAGTCCTGCCCAAGGTCGCGCGAAAGCCTGGCGACGTCCTCGGCAACGCGCGTGTCTTGCCACACGATGGCATGGCCCACAGGATTGCCCGTTCTTCGGTCCCACAGGACGGTGGTCTCCCGCTGGTTAGTGATCCCAATGGCTGCCAGGTCGGTTGGCAGCAATGCGCCACGGGCCATCGCTTCATAGATGACCTGTTGCGTTCGTTGCCAGATCTCCTCCGCGTCATGCTCCACCCATCCCGGCTTGGGATAAACCTGGGCGTGCTCCTTCTGCGCCTGGACCACAACTCTGCCGGCCCGGTCAAACACGATGAACCGCGTGCTGGTCGTGCCCTGGTCAATCGCGCCGATGTACTTGGCATTTTTCATGTCTTCACGTGTGCGCTGCAAAAGTCCTGGGGAAGCTTACATGATAAAGGACGCATTTGTGGCCTGCTTCATTTCCCGTGCGCGGTGGAGGACGAGATCTTCCTGCCGAGCTGGAAATATGGAGAAGATGAAGATAGAGTTCTGGCATGGCATGGAAGAAAGTGTTCAGGGCGCAAGCCGATTCGACGAGCGCATCTTGCGTAGGAAGAAAAAAGTCCAACTGAAAACTCTATTTGACTGAAGTACTGTTGCGCCCGGAACCATGCTGCTTCATTTGAAGGGGAGTTCACTCACAGCTCTTCAGGGCAATTTGATTTTCGTTGGATCCAACGGATCTGGCCATTGGAACTCATTTCTACAGCATCAACCGGACCACCGAGATCTCTCGAGTTCGTGTTCTTGAGGACAAAATTCGTCGCCCAGACAGTCATCGCACCTTCCCATTCCGCTCTGCTCATGCCCGCCAATTGGGTTTTCCATCCTGCTAATTCCTGCCGGGCACGATCGCTTTTTCGAAGCAGGAGTTCGTCGGCGGTCTCCGTTCCTTCCTCCGAACCAAACCTTCCCATGGAAACTCCCAGGGGAACCGACTCGTTAGGACTTGCCGGCGTGACATTGAGAACAGCACGTTTCTGGCGTCCGGAGCAGGCACAAAGCAACTGAACGCTGTATGTAACGAGTTCACCCTGGCCGGCAGGGCCTGTAAACATCGCGTAGGTAAGAACATCAGTTTTTTTGTCTCGAAGAATGGGTTCAGGGTTTTTGGTGAGCTCCTCATCAATGTGTTTTTCCATCCACTCGCCCCAGAGTGTGGCCAGCGACTTTATAGGATTAGGAGAATTTTTGGGGACTGTATCAACCAGTTGAGCGGCGGCGCTATAGCCATCCCAGGTAGCTCCATTGCCTAGAACGTGTTCATATCCATTCAGGCCGCTGGACGCGAAGATGAATTTTTTGCTGACGGCGCGGACCTTGCATGCATCATTGCGCAAATAGACCATGCTCCCCGTTATCTTGATGCGGCTATCGGCAGCGAAGACGACCTTGTCCTTTGAATGTAATGTCAGAACGATTGTGCCAGACTTGGCTCCTCTCATATGCGATGCAGGCGAGAGACACGCAATCAGTGCGAGTAATCCCCACTTTAGTTTTCTCATCATGAGTTTCCGCTCCTGAAAAGCCTACAATGATGACGGAGGCCACGGGGGGGTTCCATAAACATGCGGGTCCGCAAATTATAACGCGAGACACGTTAGATGAGGTTTTGGTGCGGGTGAGTGCGAGAATCGGCCGCGCTTGCCGGTGGCTGGATTTATTTTGCATCCATCTTGTTCACACGGCATCTATTGCCCGGTAAGTTCCATACGCCAAGAGAAACTAAGTATTCCCACTCCCAAGGAGAACTATGGACAAACCGCAGAACCTTGCCAACCACGTGAGATTCGATCCGCCCTTTCACTTCCTGATGGTCCCGGTGGCCGCGATTACGGTCATTATGGTTGGCTATTACCTGGTGCGTTTTCCTCATTGGCTTGGCGCATGGCTGTTTGTCGTAAGTCTGGCGGCCATGGTGGCGGTCTTCAAGATCCGTTTGTATGCCTTGCGGGTGCAGGACCGCGTGATCCGCTTGGAGGAGCGTCTGCGCTTGACGTCACTGTTGCCGGAGCCTCTACGCTCACGTATTAGTGAGCTTACGGACGCACAGTTCGTGGGCCTGCGCTTTGCTTCGGACGAGGAATTGCCTGCGTTGGTACAACGCGCTCTCGACGAAAAGCTCAGCACCACCGATATCAAGAAAGCAATTGTGAATTGGCGCCCGGATTATTCGAGGATTTAGGCCTGGCTCTGGTTCTTGATTACGATTCGTCAGCGCTTGGTCCGTAAATCGCAGGCACCGTTGAACCCATGGGGCGCAAGTAGGTAGAAAGCTGACCGCGGTGGTGGATCGAGTCGAGCAGGAAGCCCCACGCATATTCATGTCCGGTCTCCTTCATTACTTCCTGTCCGCCGAACAGGAACGGCATGGACCGTTCCCATTGGGATAGGTCAAGGCTCTCCATTGTCTTGGTGACGTTGTCGTGGTGGCGATCGTAGGTGTCGAGAATCTCCTGGACGGTGGCTGGAGTAGGCACCTCCACCCATTCAAAAATACCTTTCTTGAGTCCTTCGGCCAGCAGGATTTCTTCGCGAACAATGAGCCATGCAATTTCACGGGCGCTGCGTGCTTTCGGATCGGCCCTGTAGTCGGACCGCTCCTGGGGTATCCGTTGGATGACTTTGCGGGTAGCCGTAGCTTCTTTCTTCCAGTACTTCAGGAACAACGCTGTTTCGTCCATGTTTATCTCCCGGTTAGAATAGCCGCCTATTTTACTCGCTCGGAAATTAATATGTCTTGGGCGGTCCGCGATGGGTTTTCATTTTTTGTGCCGCTATTTCACAAGCTACTTTGTTGGTTGACGATTGGCTTTCATCGCTTCTTGAATCTGCGGCATCAGAATGTCTTTAACGTAATGCCAATAAGGGACCAGTTCCAGTGCTGAACGCGCATTCTGCTCCGCAGCGGTCACGTTAGGTGTAGTCTGGTTGAGGTTGGACCAGGCCAGGTTCATCAATAATTCCGGCTCTCCCCAGGTTGGTTCCAAGGGATCGTTGGTAACGGTTTTATTTTGCCGGATTGTTTCCAGCGCTTTCCCGTACATTTCAATCGCTTTTGCCGGACCTCCTCCACGCTCTGGAGGTGTGTTCCAAATCATTGGGCCCATTACCCAAACCAGACGCGGATTCTCCGGTGCGGCGTCTTCGGCGTCTTTCCGCCGTTGCTTGGCCTGCGCCATCAATTCAGCGAGTCGGGGACTCTTCGCGTCTTGCTGGTAAACGGCATATGCAAGAAGGCCCACGCAGGACAACGCGCCGATCTTTGCATCCGCGAAGGTCGGGTCTTTCCGGCCTGCCTCGTCAAATTCGACGATTGCCTGCTTTAAGTCCTCTTCCAACTCGGCTGTGTCAACGTGATCATTGAACCCATTGATTGCCCTGCGCCACAGCGCAAACCCGCGCCAGTATCGCACCCACGCCGCCAGGTCTTTGTTCTCCACAAAAAATGTCAGATCTCCATAAAGACGCTTCAGGGCTGAGCGATCTCCCTCATAGTCAGCGCGTTTTATTTGCGTAACGATCTTGACTACCTGTTCGCGCGAATGATCAGCCGCCAATACGCACAGCGCCGTTGCCAGTGCAAGGAGCAGAATGGCCGATATTTTCAGCACGCATCTCCTGTTGCACCTCGTGAAATTTTCCGCTTGCCTCAAAGTCCTTTTCGCCATCCACGGCGGTCTAATTGCTCTTTTGTTTCCCGACATCTTGGTTCTCCTTTCGCGCTAGTTCCCAAGGTAGTCCCATGAAGTCCTTGAAGCCACGCGCTTTCGGTGAACCGGCAGTCTCCTTCGGCCAACCGTTCAGGGGCATGTTCCCGGCGGTGTAGGATATCGAGTTAAGCAGGAGGACGCGCCAATGAATGCAGTCGATTTCCGGCGGATTGCTCTTAGCCTTGAAGGCGCCGAAGAAAGTTCACACATGGGCCAGCCCGATTTCCGCGTAGGTGGAAGAATTTTTGCGACACTCGCCTCCGCCAAACAGGGATATGGGAACCTGGTGCTCGATCTGGAGCAGCAGGCGGCGTTCGTAGAGGAGCTGCCCGAAATTTTTCTTCCCATTCCGGGTGGATGGGGGCGCATGGGAATGACCCATATCCGGCTGGCTGCGGCAAAAGAGGACGTGCTGGCCGGCGCTTTGCATACGGCGTGGAAGCTGCGTGTGGAGAAGAACGCAAAGTCAGGTCAGAAGAAACGCCCTCCGGCGGAGCAGCGTTTGCTGCCCAGGGTTCGTGTAGCGAAGCCGCGCGTAACGAAGACACGTGCAGTGAAGGCCCGTCGTAAAAAGCGATGAATGACTACCGTCTTGAAAATTCGCTGTGCGGTTTGAACCACCAAGCATTTTGATCGCTGGACCGTACCTCTGACGGGTTGCAGGAAGTTAAAGACCCCTCACAATAGCCCTTGCGGAATCTCGGTGAACCGGCAGTCTCAGTCGGTCAACAGCAAACCGGAGCCTGGCAAAGCTGCGATAATTTGAGCGCAATGATTCGCAAGGCCATCACGCGCTACGCGATCGTGTTAGCGGCATGGTTGCCGTTCTTCGCGTTGTGGGTTTTGTTCGCGATGTCGTATGCGCATGATCGGATCTCCGCGGTCCTTGTCCCCAGCCTGATCTCGATGGGAAGCGCGGGTCTTCTTGGAATCGCTGTTTGGCACATGTGCCGGCGCTGGCCGTGGCCTCTTGGGTTCAGCCTGCGCTTCTACTTACTGCAAATCTCCTTCGGTTTGGGGTACGCAGCGGCCTGGACTGCCGCGGTCTATGGGTTGGAGTTCCTACGCCGGGGAGCCGCGGTGCAGGGTTTCTGGTCATGGACCGTCCTTTGCCGGCAACTCCTGATGGGAATCTGGTTTTATGCGCTGTTCGCGGGCATTTCTTATGCCGTGCAGACCCGGAACCGCCTGCATGAAAAAGAAACGTTGGCCGCGCGCGCGGAAGCGCTGGCGGCAGCGGCCCGTTTGGACGCGGTGCGCGCGCGCTTGAATCCACATTTCCTGTTCAATGCTCTGCATACTCTGGCAGCGCTGGCAAAGTTTCGTCCGGCGATGGCGGAAAACGCCATCGAGCGTCTTGGGGACATGTTGCGCTACACGCTGAAAGAAGATGGCCGCGACTTGGTTGAATTTGCAGAGGAATACGAGTTCACGCGCCAGTACATTGCCTTTGAGCAACTCCGTTATGAGGACCGGCTCAAAGTCAACATGGAAGTTGACCCGGAATCTTTCAACTTTGACGTTCCGGCGTTTGCAATACAAACACTAACGGAAAATGCCGTGCGCCATGCTATTTCCATCCGCCCGGAAGGCGGCTCCATCTGGATCAAGTGCTCCTGCCAGGACGGCAGACTGAGCGTGACCGTTCGCGATGACGGTCCGGGAGACAGCGCGGCTGATCCTGTCCAGTCTCACCAATTCGGTTTGCGTTCCTTGCGCGAACGTCTGCGGGCCGCTTACGGGCCTTCTTTTGATCTCCGTGTTCATAGCGGGCCGGAGGGTTTCGAAGCAAATTTTACGGTTCCATCCTCGGAATCACCCGCGCGTGATCGCGAATCAGTCGGTGAGAGTTTATGACCGGTTCCATCTTAATCGCTGACGATGAGCCGCTGGCGCGACGTACTCTTCGGCAACATCTGCTTGATCTCGGCTGGACAGGGCCGATTCATGAGGCCCCTGACGGCGCGACAGCGATTGCCGTCGCAAACGGCCAACGGCCTGAGTTGATATTTCTCGACATCGTGATGCCGGGCGCGACGGGTTTAGAGGTCCTGGAGCAGCTTGACTATGAGCCTAATGTGATCTTCACCACGGCCCATGACCAGTACGCAGTTACGGCATTCGAGCTTGGCGCGCTGGATTATCTGCTGAAGCCATTCGGGCGCGACCGCCTTGAGCGAGTGTTGCGCCGGGCTCAAGCGCTGCTCAACGGACCGTCAGCGCCATTGTTGTCACGCGCAAGAGAATCGCTGGAGCCGGTACGCACGCTCTCAAGGATCTTTGTCCGTGATGGTAGCCGCATCGTCCCCATTCCGCTGGCCAGTCTTGAGCGCGTGCAAGGGGCGGATGACTACGTAACCATTTTCGCCGCTGCAAAAGAGTATCTCGTGAGTCTGCGGTTGTCTGATCTTGAAGGCCAACTGCGCGGAGCAAATTTCTTGAGAATCCACCGCTCCCATCTCATCAACCTCGAATACGTGACATCCATTGAGCCATATGATGCGGCGCGTGTACAGGTTGTGATGAAAAACGGCGCGCGGATCGTCGCCAGCCGTACGGGTTCAAAGCGGCTGCGTGATTTAGCGCTTTGAATGCCGACACCCTTCTCCAGGCCAGCGACATTTTGGCCTAGTCGGCATTCTGGACACAGTTTCCTAACTCTTATGGTGCCTTGAACTCCTCTCATTTACAATTTGCGGTGCCTTTGCAACACCCCAAGGAGCTTCCGATGCGCCGCATTCTCATGTCCGCGTTGCTTTGCCTGATTGCCATGCTGCCGCTTTCCGCGGCGAACACTGAAGAGCAAGCGCTTTACGGGTTTACCGCCGCCAGTTCGCGCACCGAGCGCGATTGGGAAAACAAGATGCGCGCCATTCCCGACGCCAAGAGGTTGCGTGACGCAATGCAGCGTCTGAGTGCGCGTCCGCATCACGTCGGCTCGCCCTATGACAAGGACAACGCGGAATGGATACTGGCCCAGTTCAAGTCCTGGGGGCTGGACGCGCAAATTGAAACGTTTGACGTTCTCTTCCCTACGCCGAAGGAGCGCGTGCTGGAGTTGGTTGAGCCCACGCATTACGCGGCCAAACTGCTGGAGCCGCCCGTTGCTGGCGACCCGACGTCCGGCCAGCAGAATGAGCAACTGCCCACCTACAACGCGTATTCCATTGACGGGGACGTGACTGGGAAGCTGGTCTACGTGAATTACGGTTTGCCCCGAGACTACGACGAGTTGGACCGCCTGGGCATCTCCGTGAAAGGTGCGATTGTGATTGCGCGGTACGGCGCTTCCTGGCGCGGCATCAAGCCGAAAGTTGCCGCTGAGCATGGCGCCATCGGATGCATCATTTATTCCGATCCCAAAGACGATGGCTACGGCCAAGGCGATGTCTTTCCCGAAGGCCCCATGCGCAACGAAAACGGCGTGCAGCGCGGCAGCGTGCTGGATATGCCGCTCTATCCCGGCGATCCGCTTACACCGGGCGTCGGCGCCAAGGGCAATGTGAAACGACTGGCCATCAAAGATGCGGCCACCATCACCAAGATTCCCGTGTTGCCAATTTCCTACGGCGACGCCAAACCGCTGCTCGCAGCGCTGAAAGGCCCCATGGCGCCGGAGAGTTTTCGCGGCGGGCTGCCAATCACATATCACGTTGGGCCAGGGCCGGCCAGGGTTCACTTGAAGCTGGCGTTTAACTGGGACATCAAGCCGGTGTATGACGTCATCGCGAAAATTCCAGGTTCGGAAGCGCCTGACCAGTGGGTGGTCCGCGGCAATCATCATGATGGTTGGGTCAACGGCGCGGAAGATCCGATCTCCGGCCAGATCGCACTGCTGGAAGAGGCGCGAGCGCTGGGCGAACTGCTCAAGCAGGGATGGAAGCCCAAACGCACTATTATTTATTGCGCGTGGGACGGTGAAGAGCCCATGCTGCTAGGATCGACCGAATGGGCGGAGTTCCATGCCGACGAACTCAAACAGCACGCCGCCATCTACATCAACTCGGACGGCAACGGGCGCGGTTATCTGCAAGCCCAAGGCTCGCATTCCCTGGAAAAGTTTGTGAACGGCGTGGCCCGCGACATTACGGACCCGGAGAAAAACATCTCCGTGTGGAAGCGCAGCCAGGCGGCGCGCCTGGTGGGAAGAGTGGATGACAGAAGACCAGACGACAAAAAGGATGCGCGCAGCCGTCCTGATCTGCGCATGGGGGCCCTGGGTTCAGGCAGCGACTACACGGCGTTTATCGACCACCTGGGCGTGGCTTCCTTGAACGTTGGTTACGGCGGGGAAGATGACGGCGGGATTTATCACTCGATCTATGATGATTTTTACTGGTACACGCATTTTGCTGACGTTGATTTTGTGTACGGGCGCACGCTGGCGCAAACCGTAGGCACCATGGTCCTGCGCTTTGCCGACGCCGACGTGCTGCCCTACGATTTCAGCGACTTTGCCGACACGATCCACAGATACTCTGATGAACTCAAGACACTGCTGAAGAACAAACAGGAACAGGTCCGCGACCAAAATCAGGACTTGGACAACGGTGTGTACAGCGCTGTTTCTGATCCGCGCCGTCCCACGCTCGCGCCGCCGAAAGAGGAGATGCCTCCGTTCCTGAATTTTTCTCCACTGGACAATGCCCAAGCCGTTCTGGACCACAGCGCAGAGCGTTATGCCAAAGCGGTAAAGACATTTACCGCGGGAACAGGCAATGCTTCGTCGCTGCTGGAACTGAATGACAAGCTGATGCAAGCCGAGCGCCGGCTGACGAACCCGGACGGCCTGCCGCGGCGTCCGTGGTACCAACATCTGATCTATGCGCCAGGTTTTTACACCGGTTACGGCGCCAAGACGCTTCCCGGCGTGCGTGAAGGTATTGAAGAAAAGCGTTATCAGGAAGCGGAGAAAGAGATTGCCCGCGTAGCCCAGGCGCTACAAGGCTACGCCTCAGCGATTGATGCGGCCGCAACGGAACTGGAGAAGGCCGCGCACTAAAGCGGCTCCAAGGTATACCTTATACAGTCTTGTGGCAGGCGCGCCCCCACCTGTGAAGCAGCAGCACAGCCGAGGGCGGCTGTGCCACACAATTTTCGCTGTTCATGATGTTTTGTGCTTCGAGAATTCTGTGGCCGTGCCGGCAGACCTGAAACTGCTGTGATCCATCGTGCACACACAGACAAAATTGTGGCGTTTCCGCATATCAGTGTCATCCGTGCCAATCAGTGGTGAGATTCGGCTTACTGTCCCGCCCCCCAGTTGAAGGAGATCTTGGGGGAGCATCCTTTTGCCTTGACGGTAACATCGCTCACTCCCGTGGTCCTGCCTTTAACAAAGGGTGTGTACCCTGCCTGAAACTGGCCTTGCGGGCTGGCCTTCACCGTTTCATCGTGAATGTCCTGATAGGACTGCATATGAAGAAGGAGGTCATCTCCTGGTTGAAATCCACTGCCACGAATGACGACCAAGCCGAACCCCGGTTTCAACTCCACCACTTCCAGACTGCATGCCTTGTCTGTGGTGAGAATAGGAAAAGGAACAAAGGAAAAGAAAATCTTGGATTTCTTGTCCGCCGAAATAAGTGCGTGCCGGTAAATTTCTCCGATGCCAGGAGAATACGTGAGCTGAAGTTCAGCGCCTTTCATGTGCTCGGCACAGCTCATGGTTGAATCCTTGGGGCAGCCGATCGTGCCGTCCGCCGCGATAGCCAGACCTTCCATCATCGTCGCGGGTTGCGGGAACGTCACCGGCCATGCGATGAGAGTGTACGGCTGGTTATGCGGCGCTCCGCTTACCTTGAAGTGATATTGCGTCACGGGCTTGCCATTGGCATCTTCTTTTTTGAGCAGAAGCACTTCGGCTTTCATTCCCGGAGAGCTTGCTTTCTCCCAGTCGATGGTAGCCGTTGCCGCCTGCGAGAGCTGCGCCTGAACTTCATCTTCAGAGGTTTGCGTTGCTTGAGTCGGCTGCGGTGCTGGCGCTGTTTTTGTGCTCTTCTGCGCCGGCTTGCTTTGTGGAGTTGCCTGGCTGGTCGCGGCACAACTCAAACTCAGAATGATTGTAAGAATCAAAATATTTCGCATGATGACGAGGAGAATATCACAAGGGTGCGCCCCGGCAGCGGTGGCGCTTGCCGGTAGAATAAGCGGTCTGTATATTGGGGGCCGAATCCAATGGGGAGACAGGGAATGGCTAAGATCGTGAGACGGTTTGTTTTGCTTGTGTTTGCTTGCTTTATGTTGGCGTCGATGGCGGTGTCACAAGTCGCTGCGCATCATCACACGAAAACACGTACAACTGAGATCAAGCCGCCCTCTGCTGCTGTGGTCCATGCCCTGTTTGCCGCCCGGACGTTCGGCCAGGTTGCAATATCTCCCAACGGCAAACAAGTGGCCTGGGTGGAGAAAGTTGCGGGAGGATCAGCCATCTATGTTTCCACAGCCAGTGGTGGAAAGCCCGTGCGGATCACTGCCGGCGCGGCTGTGGCTGGGCGATCTGAAGATTCGGTTGCTTGGTCGCAGGACAGCAAACAGATTGCCTTTTTCTCCGACGCGGCCAAGGCCGGCCAGCCTCAGCTCTACATCACGAATGCTTCCGGAGGTCCAGCCAGGAAGCTGACGAACGTGAAAGGATTTCTGGCTACACCCGGGTGGTCTCCGGATAGCAAGACTATTGCCGTTCTTCTTACGGAGAACGCGGAACGCGCGGCAGGCCCGCTGGTGGCGGAAAAAGTCCAGACCGGCGTGATTAAAGAAGCAGTTACCGAACAGCGGCTGGCGCTGGTAGATGTTGTGACGGCCAAGTTGCGCCAGATCTCGCCGACGGACATGTACGTGTATGAATATGATTGGTCGCCGGACGGCAAGCGCTTTGTCACCACCGCGGCGCACGGCAATGGTGACAACAACTGGTACATCGCGAAGATCTACACCATCGCCGCAGCCGGTGGAGCAATGGAATCCGTTTACAAGCCACCGGTTGAATCGCAGATCGCCAATCCCGTGTGGTCACCGGATGGAAAGTCAGTCGCATTCATTGCCGGCTTGATGAGTGACGAGCCGGTCGTTGGCGGCGACATCTTTGTTATTCCCGCAAGTGGTGGAGAGGCGAAGAACGTCACGCCGGGAATGAAGGCGTCCGCAAGCTGGTTGGCCTGGACGCTGGGCGGAAAAATTATCTTCGGCGAAGATGTGGACGGAGAGAGCGGCGTGGCGACGGTGGAAGTTTCAAGCGGAAAAATCGAGACCCTGACGCATGGCGCCGACCAACTCGCCATCAACGGCTGGGGCACCGCGATCTCAGTGTCCGCGGACGGAAAGACCGCGGCGACCATCCGGAACTCTCTTGCTCATCCGCCTGAAGTGTGGGCTGGCGCAATCGGCCAATGGAAGCAGATCACGTCAGCGAACGCCGGTCTCAAACCCGCATGGGGAGAAGCCAAGAGCATTCACTGGAAAAACGACGGGTTCAATCTTCAAGGCTGGCTGCTCTATCCGCAAAATTTTGATCCGGCAAAGAAATACCCCATGGTGGTGCAAGTGCATGGTGGACCTAGCGCGATGGCGCGTTCCACCTGGCCCGGCTCGCACAGCTTCGGCGTGGCTCTTTCCGCCGCAGGATACTTTGTGTTTCTCCCCAACCCACGCGGCAGCTTTGGCCAGGGCGAAGCGTTCACGCGCGCCAACGTGAAGGATTTCGGCTATGGAGATTTTCGCGACATCCTCAAGGGCGTGGACCAGGCATTGAAAGAAGCTCCGATTGACGAACACCGCTTAGGTATCACCGGCTGGAGTTATGGCGGTTACATGACCATGTGGGCGGTCACGCAAAGCCACCGATTTGCCGCTGCTGTGGCCGGCGCTGGGCTGGCCAACTTCCAGAGCTACTACGGTGAAAACCAGATTGACCTGTGGATGATCCCGTTCTTTGGTGCGTCCGTGTATGACGATCCGCAGGTGTATGCCAAGAGCTCGCCCATCACGTTTATCAAGAACGCAAAAACGCCCACGCTGGTCCTGGTGGGCGACAGTGACGGCGAGTGTCCCACGCCGCAATCGTATGAATTCTGGCACGCGCTCAAGACTCTGGGCGTGGAGACTGAATTAGTTGTCTATGAGCATGAAGGGCATCAGTTCGCCAGTCCGGCGCACCAGCGTGACGTGATCGAGCGGGCGGCAGCGTGGTTCAACCAGCATTTGAAATAAGTTGAGCACGCCGACCAATCATATGAGATGTTCGCTGACATACGTTGGCGTCGGGCTGATTGCCGTTTTTACGAATGCCGTTCCCCAAAGCGGGTTTTAACGATCACAAATAAACTGGTTGCGCTATTGCATCGGGACAATTGCAATCCCTGCTGGAGCGCTTCCGCCGGCGCCAAATGGCGATCCGGAAAGTGGCATCAGGGCACCGGTTGATGTGTTCACCGAAAACGCGGAAATGTTGTTATCAACTTTATTCACCACAAACAAAAATTTGCCGGAAGGATCCAGCGCAACGCCGAACGGATGCTGGCCGGTGGACATGGGTGCTCCAATCGCAGACAGAGATCCGTTACCGACGTTGAAAGCCGACACGCTGTTGGCGCCCACGTTGGTGACGTAGACGAATTGGTCCATGGGATGGACGGCCAAGCGCAACGGATTGAGATGGCATGAGGACGAACAATTTGGAGCGGTTGCGGGTGGGCCGCCGATTCTACTCAACGCACCGCTGGTCGAATCAATGTTGAATGCCGAGATCGTATCGGTCATGTGGTCGCCTACGAACAGGAACTTGCCGGCGGTGTCGGAGTGAGCCCGATCGGCGTAGTTCCGGTCGGCAAGAGAGACCCGGCAACCGCTGTAAGAGCGCCGGTTGTGCCATCCACGCGAAATGCGGAAACCGTGCTGGTGTTCACGTTGTTTACGTAAAGAAAGGTCCCCGCGGGGTTCAGAGCCAGTCCAAAGGGGCTGTCAATTCCCGTGAAAGGCGATCCTGCAATTGGCGTGAGCGAGCCATTCGCGCTGTTGATGCTGAATACAGAGATACTGTTGTCATTCTGGTTGCCCACAAAAGCAAACTTTCCCATCATGTCCACGGCCACACCATGCGGCACCGCGCCGGTAGAAAAGTGAGCACCGGGAACGGGAGTCAGCATCCCGGTGCTGGTGTTGATGGAAAAGGCCGAAAGGTTGTTTGCATCCTGATTACTGACGTAGAGAAACTTGTGGACCGAGTCCACCGCCATAAACTCAGCACCCGCACCGGCCGGGAAAGGTGAACCGCTTACAGGTGAGAGCATGCCCGACGTGCTCATCGCGAAAACGGATACAGTCCCCGAGCCGGAATTGGCCACAAAGACAAATGCTGAAGTTGCGCCCATGGAATTCATGGAAGAGCGGGACATGCTGCACCCGCTGATCAGCAGAAAGGAAACAACCAGAACGAGAAACAAACCTGATCCCTGAAATGCCGCGTGCAGGGCCCGAAAGCGATTTGCTCCTGAGGTCATTTCGACACCCCCAAGAGAGAATTGACAGACGCAAATATTGTAACTTTGCTGCAAACCGTGGAATCATTCGCGAACAGAATAATTTTCAGCCACGGTCCATTTCGGGAATTGTGTTTTGGAGGTCAGGGTGTAGTTTTTGCCGCGGCTTGGGGCCTCCATTTTTCCAGAAACCCAATCACGTCTTCTTCGCTCATAACGCGTGCTTGCTCGAAGTCGAAGGTGGAGTAAAGCACGGTGGCGTGCACGTCCAGCACAGCAAGGGAAGGCACGCCATTTTCCAGGTTTACGCGATACTTCTTTGCCAGATCCAGGTTCTTGTCATACTTGCCGATGTCCACGTGGACCACAACGAAGTTGCTGTTCAGCAGCGGTGCGATGCGCGGCTGGTGGAATGCATTGTCAAGCACATGGCAGTCCAGGCACCAGTTTCCGCCAAAAACCAGGAGTACGCGCTTATTCTGTTTCCGCGCTGCTGTGAGGGACTCACGAATTTCTGCGGCGGCATTAGCCCCCGCCGGGTACAACTGAAGGTTGGGCCGGGCAGGCGCTTGCAGCGGTGTTTTTTTCCACTGGGCATAGCTCAGAGTGCTTATGAGCGCCGCCAGCAGGATAGTAAGCTTTTGCATCGTCTTCATCATTAGACAGAGTCCTTAGAATATTGTAACCGCTTACAACCGCAGGCCGATCTAGAGGGTGGTCTGGCCTCAGGGGCGACGCATTTAAATACCGAGTAATTTGAGCAAGTAAGAATGATCCCAGCCGGCCTTAAGACGTTTGCCTTTGATGCCCCGCTGGGAAGATTTGTCCTGTTTGAGGAGGTTGAGTGCG
>Ga0137407_10000077_pt1 | contig 74685 bp, 73 predicted proteins | sample CZOMad2_2_16fung_FD_108410 | JGI IMG/M metagenome (GOLD analysis project Ga0137407, IMG submission 108410) | Vadose zone soil fungal communities from Angelo Coast Range Reserve, California, USA - CZOMad2_2_16fungal (Illumina Assembly) | ecosystem: Environmental > Terrestrial > Soil > Vadose... | reverse complement strand
GTGGAGCCGGGCGGTGTGCAAATAATGAGTGCAGGCAGTGGTCTGAAACATGAAGAGTATAATATCGGCCAGGATAATGTAAATTTTTTGCAGATCTGGATTCAACCCAAATTGCAAAACATCATTCCACGCTACCAGCAAAGAAGTTTCCCGAAGGAAAAAAGAAAGAACCAGCTAAAAACAGTGGTATCAAATAAAGAAGGCCAGGAACATTGCTGGATCAATCAAAATGCAAAATTATCGCTTGGATATTTTGATAAAGGGAAAGAAGTACAATACAACCTGAATCCCGTCAATAAATGCATTTTTATTTTTTTGATTGAAGGAATGATCACAGTGAGTGGAAACAAACTACCGGCAAGAGACGCATTAGGTCTTTGGGATACTGATACTTTTTCTATCTACTGCGAAGACGAATCAGATTTCTTAATTATTGAAACGCCTGTTAATCAGAAATAAACCTCACCCTCGTTCCCTCTCCGCCAGCTGGCGGAGAGGGAGGTCGGGCTGAGAATAAATTTCAGCAGTTGTACTAACACATCAGATATATAACTATACTCAACAAGAATTATCGACCGGTAGGAGATTCCGATGATAGTAATACTGCTGAATAGAATTACAAGTGATGATATGTCATTTCAATTGTTCAATTATTATTCCAATGCCAGACCTCCCTCTCCGCCAGCTGGCGGAGAGGGAACGAGGGTGAGGTTTACCTGTTCAAATCCGGACAGTTTCTTATATTAAACCGTACAATAAAGAAATTTCTCCAATTAAAATATATTGATAATCAGTAGAAAGAAATGCTGGTATTATATTGGTGAGGCTTTAATGATTTCCAGTTTAGCAAACTGCATATTGTAAATATTCCAACCATGTTCAAAAATTATTTTAAAACAGCCTGGCGTGCTGTTAGCAGGTATAAGGCATATAGCATTATCAATCTGCTTGGACTTAGTTTAGGAATCGCATCCTGCCTGATTATTTTTTTAATTGTGCGTTATGAATTGGGTTATGATGCATTTCACAAAAAAGCTGACCGGACCTACCGGCTTACCTTACACGCTCTTGACTATAATCCCTGCGTTTCCCTGGCGATTGTTCCCCGGTTACGCAATGACTTTCCTGAATTAGAGCAGGTATCACAAGTGTGTTATCAGGGATCTGGAGTAGTGAAGATAGGAGCAAATCGCTACAATGAGAAAGGGTTTGCATTTGTCGATGAACATTTTCCAATGATATTCGATTATCATTGGTTAGCTGGCAATCCGGGCACTGCACTTGCCGAACCCAATACAATTGTACTCACCGAAAGCATTGCCAAGAAATATTTTGGCGAAAAGAATCCTGTCGGACAAATCATCAATCTCTATAATCAATATAATCTGAAAGTAACAGGATTGATCAGCGATTTGCCAGGCAATACAAATTTGCCATTCCTGTTCCTGGTTTCTTTTGAGACAATAAAAAAAGAATTAGGTGGAGCATTGCGTGAATTCTATTGGATCGGCGGCGGAAACTTTGCCTATTTTGTAATCCCGGAAAAATATTCCATTGAACAATTTAAAGGAAGGATTCATGAATTCATCAGTAAAAACTGGGGAAAGGATATTGCCAAAGAAGCTACACTAATACCACAACCACTCAAAGACATTCATTTTGATCAGCGTTATCTCAATAATACGATCAGCCCAACCACTTCCCGCGAAACTTATTGGGCTTTGGCTATTGTGGCAGTTTTTATCATTGTCATTGCATGCATCAATTTCGTCAATCTTGCAACGGCACAGGCAATCCGGCGCGCAAAAGAAGTCGGGGTCCGGAAAACATTGGGCGCAAACCGTTCGCAATTGATAGGACAATTCCTTGGAGAAACCACATTGATCGTTTTGCTCGCATTGATATTGGGATTGATACTGACTGCTATTTTCCTTCCGCAGGCAGAAAAATGGCTGAATATAAAAATCGATGCAGGACAGTTGGGTCAGCCGATCGTTATCGGGTTGCTCGCGTTATTAACACCATCAATTATTCTTCTTGCCGGATTATATCCTGCATTTGTACAGTCAGCTTTCATGCCGGCAATTTCTTTGAAGAGCTCAAAATATATTTCATTCCGTGGACTAACACTTCGCAAAAGCCTCGTGATCGTACAGTTTGCCATTTCACAAATCCTCATCGTGGGAACATTGGTAGTAGCCAGCCAGATGAATTTTTTTCAAAACCAAAACCTGGGATTTGATAAGGAAGCAGTAATCAGTTTTGGCATTCCCGATGAATCCAGGCGGGAAGTTTTGAAGGAACAATTGGTCTCAAATCCTGGTGTAAAAGAAATCAGTTTCTCCTCGGGAGCGCCGGTGTATAATAATAATTTTTGTCCTTTCCGTGCTCCGGAACTCGGAATAACAAAAGATGATGTAACGGAATTGAAATTCATTGATGAAAAATATACGGATATGTTTGCGCTGAAAATGCTGGCTGGGGAAAAGATCAGCAAAACAACCAAAGGCGAAAAAGATACTGCGTATAATGTAGTCGTTAATGAAACCCTGATTCATAAATTGGGTATACAGGATCCGCATGCAGCCATCGGTAAACATTTTATGATGAATGGAAACTGGGATGCAACCATTATCGGCATTGTCCAGGATTTTCAAAGTGAATCAAAACACAAAAAAATCAGGCCCTGCATCCTGATGTACCGCCTGGATAATTTTTATATGGCAAGCATAAGAATGCATCCCGGAGCAATGCATGAAACGCTTACACGCATTGGCAAATCATATGCTTCACTTTTCCCAAATAATTTGTTTGACTATGAATTCATAGATACACATATCGCTAATTGGTACAAGCAGGAGCAAAGGACATATACTGCCTTCAAATTATTTTCTTTTGTTGCGATCATTATTGGATGCCTTGGATTATATGGATTGGTTGCATTTGCTGCTGCGCAGCGCACCAAGGAAGTGGGTATCCGGAAAGTATTGGGAGCATCATTGATGAATATCATTTCGTTATTCGCCAGGGAATTTATACTGCTGATTGCCGTCGCATTCCTGGTAGCAGCTCCTATTTCATACTTCGTCATGCATAACTGGTTGGAGAATTTTGCATACCAGGTAAATATCGGAGCAGGAATATTCCTGGTTGCCATCGCCACATCTTTCATCATCGCCGCATGTACCATTGCATACCAGGCAATCAAGGCAGCGGTTGCCAACCCGGTTAGGAGTCTTAGGACAGAATGAGAAATAAGAAATGAGGAATGAGGAATGAGAAAGGGATTGAAAATTTGGTAACATTCTGACTGGTAAGTCTCTTGCTTAACCGCGAAGACACGAGGAACGCGAAGTTGCGCGAAGGATTTCCTCGCGTAACCTTGCGTACCTCGTGTCTTCGCGGTTAAGCGAGAGACTTACCATATCAATAAACCAAATAATCATCGACCCTTTCTCATTCCTTATTCCTCATTTCTCATTTCTTATTTTTTAGCTTACATTCAATCACAGATTGAAATATATGACTACACATTTCTTCCTGTTGGCAGGAACTTTACTAATAGCAATTCCCGGTCTTGGTCAGCACGTGGATGATTTAAAATTAAAGGACTATCATCCCATTTCCATTTACAAAATACCAAATTCAAAAATTGCAAAAGCAAAATACCCGGTAACGGATTTTCATTCTCATGATTATCCAAAAAATGATGCCGGAGTTGATCAATGGGTCAAGACAATGGACGAGACTGGTATCGCAAAATCGATCATCCTTTCTTATACTTCGGGCGCAGGATTTGATTCGGTTATGGATAAATACAAACGTTATAAAGACCGGTTTGAAATCTGGTGCGGCTTCGATTATACCGGTTATGATCAACCGGGATGGTCGCAACGGGCAATTGCAGAATTAGAAAGGTGTTATAAAAAAGGAGCCAGGGGTGTAGGTGAATTGGGTGATAAAGGATTGGGAGAATTATATTCAAGACCCGTTCCTGGCTATGGTTTGCATATTGATGACCCGCGAATGAAACCTCTCATTAAAAGATGTGGTGAATTGCATATGCCAATAAGCATTCATGTTGCGGAAGATGCATGGATGTATCTTGAAGCAGATTCAACCAATGATGGATTGATGAATGCCGCTACCTGGAAAGTGGATATGACAAAAAAAGGGATTTTAAATCATGATCAGTTGGTTGAAACACTCGAAAATGCAGTGAAAGAAAATCCACAGACAATTTTTATTGCCTGTCATCTTGCCAATTGTTGCTCGAATCTGAATATGCTTGCAGCATTATTTGATAAATATCCAAACCTCTACGCTGATATTGCTGCACGTTATGGCGAAATTTCTCCGGTGCCACGTTATACAAAAGCTTTTATGGAAAAATATGCCGGCCGGTTGGTATATGGAACTGATATGGGGACTGGAGAGGAGATGTATCGCATTACATTTCGTATTCTTGAAACGGCAGATGAGCATTTTTACGAACAGGAACATTTCAATTATCATTGGCCTTTATACGGATTGGAACTATCTGATGCAATGCTGAAAAAGTTATATAGTGATAATGCAAAAAAAATTCTCGGGCACTGAGCAAATCAGCTTTGAAAAGTTGAGTGTTGAATATTGATTATTGAATATTTTTTGATGACGCACCTTAAAAACATTCAATAATCAATATTCAACACTCAATATTCAAGGATACCTGGCCTCGCGGCATTTTGTCAAATATTACCTTGATATTAAGACTTCAAAACCAGTAAATCCATTTGCCGGAAATCTTAAATTTACAATGTTGATATTTTTGGGTTAATATGTGCGGCATTTATTTGATCACCCCCGTCTGACCGTCCCGGTCTGACGGATTAGCTGAATGAAAGAGTAGTTGATTGATTGAGTAGTCGAAAAGCTGATTTGCTAAATAAATTGATTTATCGATATATGTGGGAAGAAGTTTTCGGCATTCAGCCTATCAACTTTTCAGCCTATCAACTGCAAATCAAAAATAAAACCAAATGAATATTTCAACGCAGCCTTTTTTGGTAAATGGTAAAACTTATAATCCTCCGGCACAACCGATCGTTGTGATATGCGTGGATGGATCGGCTGACGAATATTATAATACAACACTGGCGCATGACAGGATGCCGAACCTGAAGAAAATGATTGTAAAAGGTTATCGCGGATTGGTTCGCGGTGCCCTCCCATCTTTTACCAATGTAAATAATTCATCTATTGTTACAGGAGTCACACCTGCAATACACGGCATTTGCGGAAATTTTTTTTATGATGAGTCGAAGGATCAGGAAGTAATGATGAACTCTGCGGAATATCTTCGTTCAGAAACCATTCTCGCTGCAGCTGCAAATGCCGGCAGAAAAGTAGCGGTGGTAACTGCAAAGGAAAAACTTCGCGATATTCTTTCATACAAAATGAAAGGCATCGCCTTTTCTGCAGAAAAGGCTAACCAGGCAAAAAAAGAAACGCATGGAATTGATCAGGTGGAGCAGGTAGTGGGTCATCCAACACCTGCCATCTATAGTCCCGATGCAAGTCTATTTGTGTTGCGTGCCGGAGTAGCGCTGATCGAAAAAGAGATAGCGGATTTTTTATATCTGTCGCTCACCGATTATATGCAACACACTTACACGCCTGATGCGGAAGAGTCATTGGCATTTTATCAGGCGATGGACAAAGAGCTGGGAAAATTATTGCAGTTGAATGCCATTATCGGCACAACTCCTGATCATGGAATGAACGCGAAAGTCGATAGTAATGGAAAGCCCAATGTATTATTTGTTGAAGATATGCTGGAAGAAAAATTCGGAAGTGGTTTTCGTGTTATCTGTCCGATAACTGATCCTTACGTAAAACATCATGGCGCGCTGGGTTCTTACGTGGTTGTACATGTGCAGAACAAATCCATTATACCTGGTGTAAAGGAGTGGCTTACCAGGCAACATGGAATTACGGAAGTGCATGACAGGGATGAAGCGGTATTGATGTTGGAACAACCTGCAGACAGGACCGGTGATCTTGTCGTACTTTCTGCGAGAGATTTTGTTTTGGGGCGCCGACCGCAATACCACGATTTGTCGGCACTGGACGGAACGCTTCGTTCACATGGCGGCAGGTATGAAGAAATGATTTCGATGATCATATCACATCCGCTGAATCCTGCATATAAAATGAAGGCTGCAGGAGATCCTCGCAATTTCAACATTTTTGATTTTACAATTAACGGAACAAATAAAAACTGAGACAACATGCAGCCCGTCGTTCATAAAACCAGTTATATTGCCGGCGTGCCCATACGGTCGGACCAGTTATTAGAAGTGCATAATCCATACAACGAAAATCTTGTTGGTACTGTAACGATGGCCAATGCCAATGATGTAAAATCTGCAATTGAAAAAGGATTGGCAGGAGGAAAAAAATTATCCCGTTATGAGCGTTATCAGATCCTGGAAAAAGCCCGTCATTTATTGATGGAACGAAGAGAAGAGTTTGCGCAGAGTATCAGCATGGAATCAGGCCTCGCGATACGCGAAGCCATTTACGAAACCGGGCGCAGCCATGACGTATTGATGTTTGCTGCTATTGAAAGTTTGAAAGATGACGGACAAATTTTTTCGTGCGATATTTCTCCGCAGGGAAAGGCCCGGAAAATATTCACATTGCGCGAACCATTATCACTCGCGCTTAGCATTACCCCTTTCAATCATCCGCTAAACCAGGTAGCGCATAAAATCGCACCTGCTATTGCTGTGGGCACACCGGTTATTTTGAAACCTTCCGAAAAAACACCATTGACGGCAATTAAATTTACAGAGTTATTATATGAAGCCGGTCTTCCTCATTATATGCTAAGCACCTTACTGGGACCTACTGCCGAAGTTGCTGAAGCACTTGTTAAAGATCCGCGTATCGACCTGGTTTCTTTTACAGGAAGCATAGCAATTGGCAAACGCATTGCTGCTACTGCGGGATATAAAAAATTAATATTGGAATTGGGCGGCAATGATCCGATCATTATTATGGAAGATGCGGATATGGAAATGGCCGTGCATCTTGCGGCGGAAGGCGCTTACCGGAATAGCGGGCAACGCTGCACCGCTGTGAAGCGTATCCTGGTGCACGAAAAAATTAAAGATATTTTTATAGAGAAATTTGTCGAGAAGTCAAAGCAATATATATGCGGCGATCCGTCAGATCCTCAAACCGTAGTTGGAACGGTCATTGATGAAGCTTCGGCTATTTACCTGGAAGACGTCGTTAAAAAAGCAGTTGCCCAGGGTGCAAAAATTTTATTGGGCGGCAAACGTAAAGGCGCATTGCTTGAACCGACTGTGATCGTTGATGTGCCCCGCAATGCAGATATGGTGATGCATGAATCTTTCGGGCCACTCGCACCCATTCTCGCTTTCAAAGATATTGATGATGCCATCGCCTTGTCGAATAGTACAGTTTATGGTTTATCGTCAGGGGTCGTTACAAAAAACATGGAATATATTATCCGCTTTGTGAAAGAACTGAAAGTAGGTACTGTAAATATCAATGAAGTGCCGGGATATCGGATCGAAAGTTCTCCATTCGGCGGCGTCAAAGATTCCGGATTGGGAGTGAAAGAAGGCGTTATCGAGGCAATGAAATATTACAGCTTTGTAAAAACTTTTTCGTTGCCTTGGTAAATAGGAATGTGCGGATGTGCGAATGTGCAGATGTGCGAATTCTTGGTAGTGTCTCAGTTTCCGATTTCTTTACCACATAGTCACATAGGGACATAGGTTTTTAGATAGTTTTCTATAGTGAGAATCTATGTTCCTATGTGACTATGTGGTAAAGAAATCCGAAACTGAGACACTATTGAGTTCTTTAGGTCGATCGCCTAAAAAATTCGCACATTTGAAGGTTTTATAAGCAACTATCCCGGAGTATTTTCATATATGCTTCTCCTTTTTCCCGGGCGAAACGGATATTACGCTCAGGTATTTGTTCAGGATGAGGGTAATTTGATAAAGCCTGTTCCATGCGTTCTTCGCGCAGCAAATGCAACATGGGATATATGGAACGGTTAGTATAGTTCGCAGCATCATCGGATGCTGTACTGGCAAACATATACAAAGGATGAAAACTGGCTACCTGGTAGATACCTTCATAACCTTTTTCTTTCAATAATTTTTCAGCATAAGAAACCAGGTCCAGGTAATCGCTGAATTCACGGAATGCATTGGGAAAAATTAATAGACTGGTTTCGCAGGTCTCATCACCATCGAGGTATATACATTCTTCAATAAAACGTTGCAGGCAAACTTCCAGGTCCGTCGACATTTCGACTTTATAACGCACGCTGTTTTTTTTCATTTCCCTGGCAGCGAATGGGCAGAAATTGCATCCCACCACTATTTCCATGATCCATTTTTTTGTTTGCTCAATAACCTGCGAAGACTGATGCATTTTGATTTGATCTGAATGTAGCGCAAGGTAAGCTTTCATAAGAGGTATCTTTGCAGTGAAATAAAATTTTGCATGAAGACAATTGTTATTACAAAACCTGGTGGTCCGGATGTATTGGAAATGCAGGAAAGACCAATGCCGGTTCCCGGCTCCAATGAAGTGTTGATAAAAATCATGACAGCAGGTGTAAATCGTGTAGATATTTTACAACGTGCCGGTCATTATCCTGCACCGCCAGGTGTGGCGCCCGATATTCCCGGGCTGGAAGTAGCAGGTGATATCGTGCAATGCGGTGATAAAGTATCGCGCTGGAAAACGGGTGATCGGGTTTGCGCATTGCTTGCAGGAGGCGGATATGCAGATTATGCGGCTGTAGATGCCGGTCATTGTCTGCCCGTTCCTAAGGGCTGGGATTATGCACAGGCAAGTTCACTTCCTGAAACCGTGTTTACTGTATGGCATAATGTATTCCAACGGGGACGTTTAGCCGATAATGAAAATTTGCTGGTGCATGGCGGAAGCAGTGGCATTGGAATCACTGCCATCCAATTGGGAAAGGCATTTGGTGCAAGAGTATTTGCCACCGCAGGATCCGGCGAAAAATGTGCTGACTGTATTGCATTGGGTGCGACAGATTGTATAAATTATAAAGAGCGGGATTTTGAAGAAGTGCTGAAGGATGAAGGAGCGGATATTATCCTGGATATGATCGGAGGCGATTATATTCCTAAAAATATCAGGCTGCTGAGGCCGGAAGGCAGACTGATTTTTATCAATGCCATGAAGGGAAATAAATTCGAACTTGAAGTAAGAACGATCATGCAAAAAAGGCTGACCATTACCGGTAGTACTTTGCGTAGCCGTGATATTGCTTTTAAAGCGGCGCTTGCGAATGAGGTTGAAAAGCATATATGGCCGGTAATTGAAAGCGGGAAATTCAAACCAGTTATTTATAAAAAATTTCTCATGAATGAGGCTGCTAAAGCGCATGCATTGATGGAAAGCAATGCGCATATCGGGAAAATTATTTTAGAGAATTAAAATCTGTCCACTCTATGCCCCGTCGAATAAGTTCCCGGATATGATGGTTCTTTTGTACATTGATTAATAAATGTAAAATCTGATGGCAAAAAAAATATCCCCCTGGTTCTTAATTTTTTTAACCGTCCAATTGATGAGTTGTGCAACTTATCATGTTTCTACCCAAAGCTTAATAGAGCAATTTGCAAATAGCAGTACCGAAAAAAAGAAGATAGTGTTGCCAATCTTTCCCTATACTTTCTTTATAGATCCTGTCAGCGGGAATGACCTAAAAACGATAAAATGCCTGGATAAAAGCGAGCAGGAAAAAATTATTCCCGTTACTAACCGGACGGGAATCCGGATCACTCAAATCAATAATTCGAGGACGACATTTTATTTCAATACACTTTTATTGAAGGACAGTACGATCACCGGGAGCAAAACTCATTTTTTCAACGCGCAAATCACTCCTATAAAATTTACTGATATTTCGAAAATAGAAATACAGAAATAAAGTCATCAACTAATTTTCAAGCAACAAATAAGCCAATATAACAGCACTCAGGCTACAACTCGTTAACAGCACCGAAGAAGAGGCACGCTTTATGTATTGGAAACATTAGTATATTTAATGATGAAAAGTTATTAATATTCCAATCAAATATTTTCTTAATAATAAAAACAAGGTTATGATTATTGTTCACGATACTTTTATTTGCAAGCCCGGTAACGCTTCGAAACTCGCAAAAATGTTTAAAGAAGCGATGACTGGTAACAGCGAGCTGATTAACATCATGACTGATATGACAGGTCAGTACAACAGGGTATTAATGGTAAGCCAGTATGAAAATCTTACCGCATACGAGAAAAGCTGGGACAAATACAAACAGGACACTGAAGCAATGAAGAAAATGAACGAAATCATGACAGGGTACCAGGACATGTACCTTACTGGTTCACGGGAAATATACCAGGTTTGGTAATCCTGTACTTCAGTGACGGATTTAATAATTTCTATTTTTTCTTTTTCATTTTCATTTCTGCCTTTTCCAAATTTTCTTTTACTCTGAATGCGACAATTTTGGTTATTAGTTGTATAGGAAGAGGTTTGTCGAGCGGAAATTGAACGGACCCCTTTGCGTTTTTAAAAACGGATAGTTCTTTCTTAAAATATTCAATCCCCGAAGGAGTTGGATAAAATCCAATATGATTTTCATATGCCGCAAAATAAACCAGCATCCCATGGTACTTATAAGCAGGCATCTGATAACTGATAACTTCTTCTGCTTTGGGTGCAGCTTTCATTATTGTGGCCCGAAGCTGCTCCAAAAGTTTTTGGGTGTCTTTTGGGAAACCTGCTATATACTTATCAATGTCATTTATTTTGGCTGTTTTGGTATTCATAATTTATCAACTTTAGTAATTAATGATAATGTTTTTTAATGATCGCTACCAAAATCCATTTCTCGCGGTAACTGAATTCTATAAGTGAACAAAAATGCTCGCTTTTAGATATAAATTTAGAATATTCCTCATATTCTTATTCCAAAACCTGGCATGCCCGGTTTATTGGGATTATCCGGGAATGTGCAACGATTTACATAAATCAAGTGTCAATTAGATGTCGCATTTTATGCAAAATCAGAGCTGAATGAATGCTTTCAAAAAAACAATGATTTGTGTTGGAGCAATAGCGATCGTAAGCTGCTCAAAAGACAAAGCCATTAAATCTATTTTGATTCCAAACGGTGATTTTGAAAATTGGAATAATTTGTTCCTGCCCTACAACTGGACTACCAATAGCTGCCCGGCTTGTGTTCCCGCTTATAAAACTTATATGTTCAACAGGATTCGGCTGCATACCATGGACTATTCGCTGCAAAGTTTATTTACAATAATGTTTACCCTTCCCGGGCTGAGAATAAATTTTATATTCCATATCATCCTGTAAATTTGAAAGCATTTGTAAAATGCAATCTGTACGGGGACGACACAGTGTCCATCAAAATACAATTATTTAATAATGCGGTAATTGTTGATAGCGGCCAATGGATTGGCACATCCTCCATTCCGAACTACACACAAATAGTTATTCCTATTACCCAATATTCTTCAAACGTTGATTCGGCAATGATTTCAATCCAGGGAGGACATCAGATCGGCTATCCTGATAATGATACTGAATTTTGGGTCGACTATCTAAGACTGGAATAGTCCGATCAAAAGTTTAAGACCACAACTATAAGTGATCATTCTTACGCTAAACAGTTTTTGCCTTTGAAAAATTTAATAAAATCTTCATTGCTTTATCAGCATCTTTTTTTGCAACAAAAATATGATCGTGATAAACAGCAGCCACAACATTGCAGCTGATATTTTCATCGGATAAGGCTTTTGAAAATGCTGCAGTCAGTCCAATTGCCTCTAAAGAAGAATGTATGGTCAAAGTAATCCAGGATGCGATAAATGAATACTTTAAATTGAACCTGTCCGCATATTCCTGTTTTACTATTACAGCCAATCCTTCTTTCTCTTTGAATGTGCAAATTGCATCCTTCAAATCAATATCTGTATCCTTCGCTAATGTGCAAAAAACATAGTCACCTTCGTTTAATTCGGGTTGCATTGATTCTAAAATCGTGGCTAGGTTAGTTTCACCTTTCATGTGGTTTTAAATTGAAATGGTCAATTTTATTAAATCTCTCTGCGCACATCAAATCGAGCGACAAGTTACAAAAACCTATTACGTTTTATATATCACAAATCAAGGTTGCTGATTGGCTGCTACAATTAAGTTCAAACTATTCATATTCAGTATTAGAAAGTTTTATACGACAAGATTGCAATACATTCTCTCTTTCCCTGGAGCAAAATTGGTTTTAAAATTTCGACTATTTTCAACTATTTTGTACTGGGACAAAATATAGAAGGGAAAATATTGAATCAGTATTGAACCGGCCCGGAATAACAATACCAAACTAACTTATTATGAAACGTATCCACAGTATCGATTTTACCAGGGGACTGGTAATGGTTATTATGGCATTGGATCATGTGCGCGACCTGATGCATATTGATTCACTCACGAATGATCCTACAAACCTGAGCACAACTACTCCGGGATTATTTTTTACGCGTCTGATTACTCATTTATGTGCACCTACATTTGTTTTTCTTTCCGGCACTTCGGCTTATATTTCTTTTAGAAAAACAAAAGATATTGCTGCCAGTAAAAAATTTTTGCTGACAAGAGGTATCTGGCTGATGGTATTGGAATTTACAATCGTGAATTTCGGGTTGTATTTTGATATTCATTTTCGCATGCTGATTATGGAAGTCATTTGTGCTATTGGATTCGGTTTTATTGTTCTTTCTTTTCTATTGAAATTTCCTGCGCGCAATATCGGCATTGCCGGCCTGGTCATTATTTTTGGGCATAATTTATTGCAAGGCATCTCTTTTCCTGCTTCACCCGGGCCTAATTTTTTTGCATCGGTATTATTCAGCCTGAATATGTTTCAGATATCTCCCGACTTTAGTTTCCTCGTGGGTTATCCCTTGATTCCATGGCTGGGTATTTTACTTGCCGGGTTTGGCTGCGGACAATTATTTGAACTTTCTCCCCAAAAAAGAAAAAAAATATTTTTGCAAATTGGTGGCGCCGCCTTATTGTTATTTTGCCTGATTCGTTTCACCAATATCTATGGCAATCCTACAAAATGGGCCGTACAAAAAACAGGATTATTCACTTTTTTGTCTTTCATCAATATCACAAAATATCCTCCGTCATTGTTATTCGTATTATTCACACTGGGTTTTATGTTCCTGTTCTTATCTTTTGCTGAAGGAATTTCAAACCGGTTTACAAATTTTTTCGTCGTGTATGGAAATGTGCCACTTTTTTATTTCATTATTCACATTTACCTGATCCATATTTTAATGTTCATAATGGTATTTATGCAGGGATTCGGAATAAAGGACCTGCAATTCGGCGCCCTGAAGTTCGGCCGGCCGCAAACAGGCTCCGGTGTTGAACTTCCTGCTATCTACCTGATATGGATTGGAGTTGTAATATCATTATATCCCTTGTGCAAATGGTATGGGAATTATAAGGCAGCGCATAAGGAAAATAAATTACTCAGGTATTTGTGAGAAGGCTTGGGGTATAAGGTGTAGGGCATGTCATACCTTACACCTTATACCTCACACCTCTTCATACTGCCCGATTATATTTGGTCCTGTATTGTACAGGCGATAATCCGGTAATTTTTTTGAAAGTGTTACGGAAAGCTTTATTGTCTGTATATCCTACTTTATACATCACTTCATTCACGTTTTCTCTCGATGACTCCAGGCTCATTTTTGCAGCTTCAATTTTTACGCGTTGTATATATTCAACTACAGTATTGGAAGTGGCTTTTTTAAACCTGCGTTCAAAATTTCTCCTGCCTATTGAAAACTTGCTGGTTAGTTCGTCGATTGTTATTCTTTCCTGGTAATTTTTTTCAATAAATTCCTGCGCTTTTTTTATTTCTTCATCCTCATGTTCTTTCTGCCCCTGAAAAATGACAAAGGATAATTGATTTTGACGATCCAGTTCTATCGCAAATACTTTTGCAGAAAGCACGGCTATTTCACGACCTGCATATTTTTCAATCAGGTATAAAATAAGATTCAGGTAAGAAAATGCGCCGCCGCTCGAATAAATGCCCTGCTCGTCCGTGATGATTTTTTCAGTCACCAGCTCCACGTCAGGGAACATTCTTCTAAACTCATTCGCAGCCATCCAATGTGTTGCGCATTTCCTCCCTTTTAATAAACCTGTTGACGCAAGTATAAAAGCGCCAAGGCAAAGGCTCGCAATTTCCGCACCTCCATTATATTGCTCTATCAGCCACGGAATAAAATCCTGGTTTATTTCTATAGCTTTCCTGATATCTCCATCGACAGCAGGTATAATAATAAGATCAGTCTTTTTTATATCTGCCAATAGTAAGTCTGTATTAATAGTATACAAACCGCCACCCAACGAGGTTTCTTTGGAAAGTCCTACCAATTGCACTTTAAATAATGGTGGTTCTCCTTTGGCTTTAAAAAATTCATTTACCTGGGTAAACAATTGTCTTGTGCCTTCCAGGCTGCCTAAGATCGCTCCCTTGGGAACTAAGATGGATATATGTTTCATAAATCAAAATTAAGTAAACCTATTGTCGCAATCAACACCTTAGATTGCCGCATTTACACCCCATCCAATTTGAAGAACGGCCATAAGTTTACAGTTCATAAAATTATTATGATATGGAAATATTCGATTTGGCACATAATGTAAAAACTTTTGGATTCCAGGTAAAAACCTTTCCACTGGGAATCGGTGAAACTTTTGATGCATTGATGAAAATACTTCCTTCCGGAGAAAACCGGTCATTTTATGGAGTAAGCTGGTTTGCAAAAGATGGCAGTATCCTGTACTATGCCCTTGCTGAAGAAATCTTTGAGGGTGAGGAAAAAAAATATGGGGATTATAGCCATGTCATAAAAAAGGGAAGATATTTAACTGAAAAGATAAAGGATTGGAGAAAAAAGACAGACTGCATTAAAGATGTTTTCAGGGAAATCATGAAAGATGATCGTATTGATAACAGCAAAATTGATAGCAGCAAACCCTGCGTGGAATGGTATAAAAGTGAGGATGAAATGCTTTGCATGATTCAAATTTAAAAACCGGTCAGACGGAGACCGTCAGCCCGAAAAAAAATTTTGTGCAACCAAAAGGTTTCATATATTTGTGAAACCTAAAGGTTGCATTTTATTTTATGCGAAGAGATGTTTTCCAGGCGATAGCCGATCCGACGAGAAGAGAGATATTAAATATGATTGCGCACCAATCGCTTAATGTGAATTCAGTGGCAGGGCATTTTGATGTTAGCCGCACAGCGATTTATAAACATGTGAAAATACTTACGGAATGTGGCCTGGTAGTTATGAAACAATATGGGCGTGAACGCTACTGTGAAGCAAGGCTGCAGAAGTTGAGCCTGGTATCGGATTGGGTAGAACAGTATAGGAAAATATGGTCAGCCAGGCTTGATAACCTGGATAATTATCTGAAACAATTGCAAAGCACCATGCAGGTCTCGACTGCTGAAGCAAAACGAAAGCAGTCATCAGCCACCGAAACGAAGCAAAGGCGATCTTCGACCGCTGAAACGAAAAAAAAGCCACTCAGTCAGATCAAAAATAAAAAACATGCTAAAAGAAAATAAGCCCATCAACGATATTTCGGACAGGGAACTTATATTTTCCCGGATTTTCAATGCACCAAGAGAACTCGTGTTCAAAGTATGGACCGATCCGAAACATATTGTACGGTGGTGGGGCCGGACGGATTTACTAATACCATCATGGAGATGGATGTTCGCCCCGGTGGTATTTGCCGCCTGATTATGCATGGACCTAACGGAGTCGACTATCCGAATAGGATTATGTATACTGAAGTTGTAGAACCTGAACGACTGGTTTACATGCACGATTCGGATATAGAGAACGATCCGGCGCAATTCGAAACAACAATAACTTTTGAGGCAAAGGGAAATAAAACCCTTCTCACCATGCGTGCGGTTTTTGTATCTGCTGAAGAGCTTGATGAAGTGATTAAAGAATATGGCGCTATTGAGGGCAACAGGCAAACAATGAAGCGTTTGGAAGAATATTTGTCAAACATGCAGGAAAAGGAACAGCAATGAACAATCAAAATGCAATTACTGTATTGAACGTCCAGGTAATTATTCAGAAAAAATGAAATGGCTAACATAAAAGTATAAGCGAGAATAATCCTCGATAGATCAGGCCTTTGTTTTGTAAATGTTTTCAATATATATTGTGACTACTGCATTACCCGAATGAGATTTAATATAAGTTTGTATGATTCAAATGCAGAAAATCCTGTCGCAATCAGCCCCTAATAATGCCGTATTTGCACCCCTTGAAATTGAATTAATGCTGGTAGGTTTGTATCGTCAATGACAACGAAATTAAATCATCATTAAAACAATAAGATTATGCCAACGAAAATTTTTGTCAACCTGCCGGTTAAAAACCTGGATCAATCGGTAGCATTCTTTACTAAACTTGGCTTTACATTCAACGCACAATTTACAAATGAGAGTGGCACTTGTATGGTTATTGGCGAAGATATATTTGTTATGCTTTTGGTAGAACCATTTTTTAAATCCTTTACTAAAAAAGAAATTTGTGATGCAACCAGGAGCACCGAGTCGATCATTTGCCTTTCTGCTGAAAGCAGGGAAAAGGTTGATGAAATGATCAACAATGCTATCAACGCTGGTGGAACCACACCTGGTGCAAAGCAGGACCAGGGATTTATGTATGGACACGGTTTCCAGGACCTCGATGGTCATTTGTGGGAAGTAATGTATATGGACACAAGTGCGAATGCATATGGACATGAGTGCGATACCCCGGAATTAATAGATCAACTAAATATTTTTATTACTAATTGATATTTTTAACGAAAAATAATTTTTAACAATTCAAACTTAAAAAGATGATAACGATAAATCCTTATTTGAACTTCAACGGCAACACGGAAGACGCATTTAATTTTTACAAATCAGTATTCGGCGGAGAATTTACCAGTTTGCAACGCTTTAAAGATACTCCTCACGGAGAACAATTGCCGGCAAGCGACAAAGAGAAAATCATGCATGTTGCATTGCCTGTCGGAAAGGGAGTAATTCTGATGGCAACGGATATTTTGGAGTCAATGGGACAGAAATTGAATGCCGGAAATAATTTTTCACTGACCATTCAGCCTGAAAGTGAAACAGAGGCGGAGAAATATTTTAATAAACTTTCTGCGGGCGGTACTGTCACCATGCCACTGGAAAAAGCCTTCTGGGGTGCTTACTTTGGAATGTTAACCGACAAATTTGGCATCCAATGGATGGTAAATTATGAATATAGCCAAACAAAATAAAAATTTAAACTCAAACCAAAAAAACGATTGATCATGAAAAAAACAAAAATTTTGTACTGGGTCTTTACAGGATTGCTTGCGGCATTTATGCTGTTCTCTTCAATCCCTGATATAATGGTTGTTCCTGATGCCATTTCAATAGTCACAACCCATTTGGGCTATCCAAAATATATCATTGCCTTCCTGGGGGTTGCTAAACTCTTAGGAGCTATTGCAATACTTGTTCCGGGATTTCCAAGATTGAAGGAATGGGCTTATGCGGGTTTTGTTTTCGATTTGTCAGGTGCGATGTATTCAAGTATTGCTGTGGGTGATCCTGCAAGTGCGTGGGGATTCTTTCCTATATTTTTTGGTTTGATTGCATGCTCTTATATTTTCTATCACAAAAAACAAAAAGCTGTTGCGCTGGCTAATGCCCGATAGCAAAATGAAAAATTTAGTAAAATACAATCATTTCAAAAAATAGGTATGAAATACGAATCGCTTACTCTGTTCTTTTTATACTTATTTTTTGAATGATGATGTTTAATGACCTGCAAATAACACAAATAAATACGCCTGCGAGATGATGGTAGAAGTTTTTAAAACAAATGTTGAACAAAGGTCTCATGCGAACATGCTGATCGATGAGATACATCAAACCTTTTCCGGTTATGAAGCCAATTTTGACCTGGAAGATTGCGATAAGATCCTGCGTGTAAAAAATGCAAATGGGCGGGTAGAATCTTCTTCGTTGATTGATCTATTGAAACATTTTGGATTTCATGCCGAAATCCTGCAGGATGAAATCATTTCAATCAAAAAAGTTCGAATTGCGGATGATTCAATAAAAAATTGATATAGTCTGCAGATGCCTATTCTCCACTTATAATCTTTTTGCAAATTCCTGCATATCTTTTGCGAGCAGTGTATCACACAACTTTCAACAGGAAATCTGCATTCACATGCAATTGCTGATGGACTGCTTTCAGAAAACTCACGTCAGGCTTTTGCTTCCCACTCATAATTAAAGAGAGCTTTGCATCGCTCACCTTTAATTTACGGGCTAACTCTTTTTGCTTTAGTTTCATTTCATACATTTTCATTTCAATGATCCCTGCCAGCGTGCTGGGACTCTCAATTTGATATTTGTTCTGTTCGAATTGCTGAGCCCAAAGCGCAAGTTTACGGATTTGAGCAAGTTCGCGCTTAGTTACATTTTTGCTTCCCTTAGTCATTAGGGAATCAATCCTGGACATTACATTTTTGTAATCGTTTTCGGTTGCTATTCTTTTTGTATTTGTCATGATTTAAATTTTATTATTGCCGTAAGCTGCAGATTTAATGTGTTATTCTAGATTAAAGAGCAATTGATCTTATCATAGTCCTTATGAAGCCCGACATAGCGGATATATACAGTCCTTATATCAAAAAAGATCATCGCTACAAGCCTGTAAGTATTACCACGGATACTAAATACATAACGATCATTGCCCACAGCATCCACAGAATTATACATCTCTTTCATTTCATGATAATTGTTCCAATCTGCAGAAATTGTTAAACGGTACCAGTTATTTAATGCGTCTTTTGAATCAGGATAGTTTTTATAATACTCCCTTAATTTTCCATAGCTGATAACTACCATATTGGATTATTAATTATCAAAGGTAAACTTATTTTTTAGATTTTCTAAATTATTTTTAGATAATCTAAAAAATAAAATCACCATTTTGGTTATGAATTATTTAAAATATTTTTCTTATCTTATATACTAACATCAAACTTATGGGCGAATCTGAAAAACTAAAACGGATTGTAGAGGCTAGGATGAAGCTGAAATCCCGTTTTGAAAATAAAATGAAACTCACTCCATCTGTTGCAGATGATAAGCCGATGGGTTTTGGAAATCCCAATCGCCATGGGATGCCTGTAACGCCAATCGGACAAACCCTCACTATAAAATGGCCGGTGCTGGATCTCGGTACACAGCCGGAAATCTCATTGAAGGAATGGAGATTGATTGTTGATGGAGAAGTTGAAAACCCGGTTACTCTCACATGGGAAGAATTCCTGGAGCTTCCGCAAACTGAGGATGCGTCTGATTTTCATTGTGTGACTACCTGGTCAAAACTTGATATGCATTGGAAAGGAGTCCGGTTCATGGATCTCGCAGCATTTGTACAACCCAGGGAAACCGCCACTCATATCATGTGTTATGGGTATGATGATTATACAACAAATGTTTCGCTGGAAGAAGCACTGAAACCTGATGTGTTACTGGCTCATACTGTTGAGAACGCTCCGCTGCCGAGAGAACATGGCGGACCGGTGCGCATGATCACACCACAATTATATGCATGGAAAGGTTCAAAATGGATAAGCAGGATAGAATTCATGAAAAAAAATAAATTGGGTTTTTGGGAAAAAAGAGGTTACTCAAATACTGCTTATCCATGGAGAAATGACAGGTATAGTTAAGGACAAAAAGAAGATTGTTCCATCCAAAAATTTAATCTTCGACAACTGTATCTCCGATGGTATTTATTCCTGTAAAAGTGAATGGGACGCTATTTCTTTTTAAAGACAAAAGAACATAGCTGTGGGATCTTACTTTTGTCTTTCTTATCAAACCATTCCTGTATATCCACGCATATCAAACCACTTTTTTTTGCGCGTTGGAAGAATTCAGACAAGTGATGTATAAAATATTCGAGATTTACCAGGCCCTCATCAGTTTCAAACTTAGCCCTGCTGCCCTGCAACTGTCTGAAAGGATGTAGCTCGCATATGTAAAATAATCCTTCATGCCTTAAGGTTTTAAAAGCCTGTTTAAAAATAAAAGAAATATTTTTAATATGCTCCAGCACCAGGCTGCAGGTTATTAAATCAGCTTTTTTAAACGACCATGGTTTTGTGATATCCGCCTGCTGAAAATATACATGCGATAATTTATTTTTTTGCTTTGCAATTGCCATCATCTTCTCGGAAAAGTCAACGGCTGTCAGCTTCCTGGATTTTTTGGCAAGCCATTGGGTATTTTTTCCTGTACCACACCCGATTTCGAGGATCTTGTCAAACTTTTTATTTCTTAAGATTTTCCTGGCGACAATGCCCTCAAGATCTCTTGTTCTATTTTCAACAGCATCATAAGTATTTGCCCAATGGTTGTATGCTTCTTTTGTTTCCATGAAATTTATTTAGTAGGGTGTAAGGTTTGGGGTTTAGGGCATGAAATACCTTAAACCCCAAGCCCTAAACCCTTCACCCTGCTGATGGAATTATTTTCTATTGAGCCACCATCCCAGCCATATTCCACACAGAGCCCAGCTTAAGAATGCATCAGCCATATGACTCATAATATCCGCTTTCGGATACCAGATATGAACAGTATAAGGTGAGTTAATAAATGCAATAACACCCATAAGAAAACTCGCTACGAAAATAACACCGAAACCTGAAGGCGATATTTTCATTAGTATCCAGCAGGCAAATGCCACCATCAGAATATCCACAATCAGGCCTCTGAATATATTTGCCCCCATATTCATATTGAGGGCCTTATGATATTGAATTTGCGCCCACGGTTTTCCCTTTCTATCTTCCATTAATTTGGACATTTCCTCGCTGCTTGCTCCTTTTGGAGCGGAGATCATGTAGTAAGAACCATCTTCAGAAAACTGTGAGTTTAGAAAATTCAAAATGCTGTCTTGCTTAGGAGTGTAATCCTGGCTGGAACGATGCATGTCAAGCACCGTCCACGAAAGCGTTTGCCATATAAAAATAATAATGCCGCCAACAATGGCGCCGATGAGTAATTTTTTCATGTCAATCGTTTTAGGTTAAGTAGAAAAGTTACGTAATATTTATGAAACGCTTCGATGGATGAAGGATTGATAAAAATGATAATAACAATTTGAGGTTATTCATTCATGTTAGAGGTGACACATGATATTCACAACGATCCCGTTCGGGTCTTCTACAAAAAACCGTCTTACGCCCCAGGCTTCATTGGTTATCGGGTAAACAATTTTCTGGCCAAGGGAAATTGCTTTTGCATATACTTCATCAATATTTTCCACTTCGATGCTAATAGAAACATTTTGCTCAGCATTTTGTGAAGGATCTTTTTGTAAAATGCTGATCTGTGCTGTTGGATTCGATACCGATGCAAATGTCCGGATCCATTCCATATCCATGACTAATTTTAATCCGATAAAATCAGTATAGAAAGCTTTGCTTTCTTCCATTTTTTCCGAACTGATATTTGGATTGATCCTTCTTATGTTCATGATATAATTTGTTTCGTGAAATAAAACCTTCTATTCCCGATTTAAAATTAAATAACGGGGCGCTTATAATCGCTGAAAAAAATTATTGCTTCCAATATAAATCAAGCCTTAACTTTAATCTCCTTTTTAAATCATTCAACTTTTAAAAAAACAATCATGTCAAAAACCACCCCGGGTTCCAGGAGGAAATTTCTTCAGCAAATCGGTAGCACCAGTTTATTATTGGCAGCGAGTCCACTAGCGGGTTTGGCTGCCGCTGAAAAAGCAGAACAACGAACTATTTTTTATGAAAAAAAGATCGGGCCGAACGATAAGGTCAGGCTGGCGGTGATTGGTTTCGGCATACAAGGACATATGGATCTTGCCACCGCTATAAAAGTTCCGGGAGTTGAACTGGTTGCTGTTTGCGACCTGTATACCGGGCGACTGGAAAATGCGAAGGAATTATATGGCAAAGATATTTTCACAACAAAAAATTACCTGGAAATCCTTGACCGAAAGGACGTGGATGCTATCATCATTGCAACCAGCGATCACTGGCATGCACGCATTACAAAGGAAGCTTTGAAAAAAGGAAAGGCAGTTTATTGTGAAAAGCCAATGGTGCATAAGATCAGCGAAGGCGCGGGTGTGCTGGAAGCACATCGTGCGAGCGGCAAGGTTATGCAGGTGGGTAGCCAGCGTGTGAGCAGCATCGTATATGCCAAAGCGTTGGAACTGATCAAGGCCGGCGAAATCGGAAAGCTGAATATGGTGAATGCTGTTTATGACAGACAGAGTTCCATTGGCGCATGGGAATATACCATGCCCATTGATGCATCGCCAGAAACGGTTGACTGGAACCGTTATATTGAAAGCATGAATAAAATTCCTTTCGATCCCAAGAAATTTTTCTGGTGGCGCAATTACCGCGATTTCGGAACCGGTGTCGCCGGCGATCTTTTTATTCACCTGCTTTCCGGGACGCATTTTATTACCAATTCAAAAGGCCCGACTAAAATATTTTCCAGCGGACAACTTTCCTATTGGAAAGATGGCCGCGATGTGCCTGATGTGATGACCGGGATATTGCAATATCCTGAAACGCCCGAGCATGCTGCTTTCCAGCTTACCCTACAGGTGAATTTTATAAGCGGAACCGGCGGACAGGAAATGATTAAAATCGTCGGAGAAGAAGGTACTATGGAAATAAAAGGAAGAGGACTGAAAGTGCACCATAGCATTTTACCAAAAGCACCGGGTTTTGGCGGCTATGATGCCGTATTCACTTATCCAAAAGCCATGCAGGATAGTTTGTCAGATGCCTATAAACAGAAATATTCAGATGATGAAAAAAGAAGCCCGCAAAAAGCAGATATAGATTTCTCGGCACCGCAGGGGTATAGCGAGCACCTCGATCATTTCACCAATTTCTTTGATTCTGTCAGAACTGGAAAGCCCGTGGTAGAAGATCCGACATTCGGACTGAGAGCTGCTGCTCCTGCTCTGTCCTGTAATGAAAGTTATTTTCAACAAAAAATTATTACCTGGGATCCGGAAAAGTTGCAATTGGGGAAAAGCTAAAGTAAATGTGCGGATGTGCAGATGTGAAAATGTGCGAATGTTTGAACCTTGATTGAAGGATTAAATGATGAAAGGATTTTACAAAATTTATAAATTTTTCATGATAATCCTTTAATCGTTCAATCAAGGTTCAAACATTCGCACATTTTCACATCTGCACATCCGCACATTTCTTGTATGCCGTAGTCAAAGCATCTTTAAACATATCCTTTCTCACTTTTTTAAGATCAACGAAAGTGGCGCCTTTTTTACCCCATCCTCCCGGGACAGGAAAAAATATGGTGTTGTCATATGCGCAAAAAACCGATTGATCGATCAGTGATAGTTTAAGCATTGCCCTGTTATGCTTTTCATGATAAGTCGCAAAAATTTTTTTCTTCACCCTGAAAGAAGTCAGATCAAAATGCGGCAGCTCCACCGTATCCGGCAGTGAAAGCGCTAGTTGCCTGAAGGTTTTAATATCGATCATAAATTTGATGTGCGGATGTGCGAATGTGCAGATGTGCGAATGCTGTCAGGCAGATTGCTTTAAAGAATTCGCACATCTGCACATTCGCACATCCGCACATCAACTCATTCCGTTTTTAAACTCTTTACCGGGTTTGCCATCGCAGTGCTTATAGCCTGCGAACTCACTGTAAGCAAGGTAATAATAATTGTGCCAAGACCTGCTGCAGCGAAAATCCACCAGGGAATTTCTGAACGATACTGGTAATTTTGCAGCCAGTTGTTCATAAAATAATAAGCAGTGGGCATAGCGATGAGCAGTGAAATAATTATCAAAGCCAAAAAATCTTTTGTCAGCAGGCGCCATAAATTAAAAACTGAAGCACCCAGTACTTTTCTCACACCAATTTCTTTGATGCGTTGCTCTGCTACAAAAGATGCCATACCGAACAGGCCGAGACAACTGATGAAAATTGCGAGCATTGTAAAAGAACCTGCTAATTTGCTGATACGTTCTTCATTACCGAATTTTTTTGCATACTCTTCATCAACAAATTTATAATCGAATGGTGAAGCGGGAGCATATTTTTTGAAAACTGATTCGATCTTACGCAAAGCTTCCCTGAAGCTGATCGTTGGATTGATCCTGATATAAACAAAACCCTCACGATGTTTGGCAGTGTAAAAAATGGATGGCCTGATTTCCGCATAAGGAGACTCTGTTACCATATCTCTGATCACACCAATAATTTTAAATTGTTTTCCAGCCCAGGTTATTATTTCGCCGACCGGTTTTTTTAAATCCATAAATTTTACTGCTGATTCATTCAGGATCATCCCGGATGAATCTGTAGAAAATGCGCTCGAAAAATCCCTGCCCTCTTTGAATTGCCAGCCAACTGTTTTGCCATACTCATAGGTTACACCTGTTTTTCTGAAGTTTGCAGTCATATTTGAATTTTTTCCCCTCCAGTCGAGATCACTGGTTGTTGACCAGAGTTCTGTTATAGGACTTCCCGATTCCGCCATTTCAATCATTGCGCCTGATTTTTTAAGTTCATCCCGGACAATATCAAAATGGTTATGGATATCACGGGTATTCGTACCTATCATAATTAATCCTTCACGATGGTATCCGATAGGACGGTTTTTTGCAAATTGAATTTGCCGGAAAACCACAATGGTGCCGATGATCAGAGTTACAGAAACTGTAAATTGTATCACTACTAATATTTTTCGTGGAATTGCTGCAAAACGGCCGGCTCTGAAATGACCTTTCAATACTTTAACAGGTATGAATGAAGATAAATAAAGAGCCGGGTAGCTGCCCGCAATCAATCCTGTAATAATAGTGCAACCAATACCTGATATCCAGAACAAAGGATTACTCCATAGTATAGACATTCTTTTATCGGATATTTCGTTAAAAAAGGGAAGCGTAAGGTGCACTAAAAACAATGATATCATAAATGAAAATGCAACTACCAGTAAAGATTCTCCAAAAAACTGGTAGATCAGCTGTACACGCAAAGAACCGATCGCCTTTCTGATACCCACTTCTTTGGCACGTTTTTCTGAGCGGGCTGTGCTCAGGTTCATAAAATTGATACACGCAAGCAACAAAACAAAAATACCGATAATACCAAAAAGCCAAACGAATTCAATACTTCCACCAACACTCATTCCATTTTTAAATTCTGAATACAAATGCCATTTACTCATTGGATGCAGGAAAATTTCGGGCTTATAAATTCTCGCATATTCCTTATCAGTTTTTTCAGATATTATATTCCTGATCTTTGCCGATACCTTTTCCATATCAGCATGCTCGTTTAGCTGAACAAATATTTCGAGGAAATTATTTCCCCAATCTTCTTTGCCTTCTTTTGACCTGAGATCCGGGTTGAATGAAACAAATAAATCCAATGGAGCTATAAATAACAAATCTTTGAATTGAGAATTGTAAGGCAGATCTTTATAAACCCCGGTTACTTTTACATCATGCCCATTATCAATTTTCATGATTTTACCTATCGGGTTATCATTACCGAAATATGTTCTTGCAACAGATTCGGAAAGTAAGATGGAAGATGGATCGCTTAATCCTGAACGCACTCCCCTGAGCATTTTTAGTGTCAGCATTTCCGGCGCTTGTGGGTCAAGGTAATTCCCTGTCCTGGTAAAATTTTTTTCGCCAAATGATAAGATATGATTTTCTGTTCCGGAGGAGAGCATGATATTTTTAAAATCGCTGCCAAAATTATTATGCAGTTCCGCTCCAAGGGGAAAAGGAATATATGGCTGAGTTCTGATTTCCCCATTGGAAGATTTGTTCAGCATCACCTGGGCGATACGATCATAGTTTTGGTGGTATTCATTAAATGACAGCTCATCCCAAATCCAAAGGCCGATGAGCATACTCAACATCATACCAATCGATAAGCCGGCAATATTGATGAATGACTGAATTTTGTTTTTGATCAGATTGCGCCATGCGATTCTTAAATAGTTTTTTAGCATGATATTTTTTTTGACTGAATGGATAATATTAAAATGCAAGTGGCTTATATTCAACCAAAAAAATGCCACGTTATTCTTAATTGATAATCAATTTATAAAATTGCAGTACCATTTTTACCTGTCCGGTTTTGATATACATGCTGTACGATTTTAGGGTAGGAGGTACCAGGTTTAATGTGCGAATTTGCTGATGTGCAAATGTGCGAATTCTTTTTTGCAAGCGGGTTTTAAAAAATTCGCACATTTGCACATCAGCAAATTCGCACATTAAATTATGGCAAAAGAATCATTGGAAATCAATCTGGCGGGTATCAGGCTTTCAAAAAATTCATCAACTCCATTATATTCCCAGGTTTATGAGCAGTTAAGAACAATGATTTTAAATAAACGACTCCGTCCGGGCGACAGGCTTCCTGCAAGCCGTAATCTGGCAAAGGATCTGAAAGTATCGCGTGTAATTATCAGCCAGGGTTATGAGCAATTGATGATAGAAGGATATTTGATCGGTAAAACCGGCTCCGGAACTTTTGTGGCTGATATTCTTCCGGATCATTTATTGAATGCTGCTAAAATTGATTCAACTGCAGAAAATAATCATGCTCCGGCGCCAATTCCAGGTGAAATTATTTCTTCACCCGGTCACTATAAAACAGAAGTGATGCCATTCCAGATTGGCACGCCTTCGCTCGATTTTTTTCCATATAAAAACTGGTTCAATGTCGGTAATAAAGTTTTAAAAGGATTGAAAGGATTTCATCTTGGTTATGATGATGCCTTGGGTTATTGGCCACTTCGAAAAGCAATTGCGTCTTATTTGCGACTTTCCCGCGCAGTAAAATGCGAAGCCGAACAGGTGATTGTAGTTACTGGTTCGCAACAAGGATTGAATTTAATCGTGAAATGTCTTTTGAAAAAAGGAGACCGGGTTTGGATGGAAGATCCGGGTTATCCGGGTGCCAGGATTTCATTCCAAAATGCTGAAGCGAATATATGTCCTGTGCCGATAGAAAAAGATGGATTAAATATTGCTTATGCCATGAAACAATTTACAGATGCTAAGCTGGCTTATATCACTCCATCACAACAATTTCCTCTGGGCTATACTTTGTCACAGGCAAAGCGATTGCAGTTATTAGAATGGGCGGGACGTAAAAAAATGTGGATCCTCGAAGATGATTACGATAGTGAATTTCGTTACGAAAGCAGTCCACTCCCAAGTTTGCAGGGATTGGATGATGCGGGACGTGTAATTTATTCCGGAACTTTCAGTAAAGTATTATTCCCCGGTTTGCGACTTGCATATATTGTTTTACCTTCTGTGGATATGGTGGATGCATTCAAAAAAGCGAAAGAAAATACCGACAGGCAATCACCTGTTATGGACCAACTTATTTTATCACGGTTTATGGAAGAAGGATATTTCCTCAGGCATATCCGTAAAATGCGTTTGTTATATGCAGAACGGCAAAATATTTTAATCAAACTAATGAACGAAAACCTGGAAAATTATTTCCGTCTAAATATTTCTCCATCCGGCATGCACCTTGTATGCTGGCCCTCTGCCAGTATTGATATAAAAAAATTCCGTGAAGAAGTAAAAAAACAAAAACTCGCTATTTTTTTTATCAATGATTACACGATACAAAATCAATCAGATGCCATTGCATTGGGTTTTACTGCCTTTTCAAAATATAAAATAAAAACCGGGATTGAGAAATTAGTAAAAGCTGTTCAGCAATCTCTTTGAATTTTTAAACGGGGTTTAGGGTGTAGGGTTTGAGGTATTTCATGCCTTAAACCTAAGCCCTGCTCCCTAATAAAATCAACAACCTCGAATTGGTCTAATCATATTGCACATAATGGATATAATGAGTTTGCTCCCGGCTGATTAGTTTTGTTCTGTCAAAAACAAATATGAAAAAAGGAGCAACATATATTCAATTATATCTCCGGCTTGCATTAGGTATAGATTTCATGGTGCTCGCATTGGACAGGTTTGGCGTTTGGGGAAAGAATGGAGCCTCCAATGTAAGCTGGGGTGATTGGAAACATTTTTCTGATTATGCTCATCAGCTGATGTTTTTTTTACCATATTCTCTCTCGGAAATATTGGCTGTCGTCGCCACTATTTGTGAATTGAGTTTTGGAGCATTGCTGATAATCGGCTTGTTTACAAGATGGGCCGCTATAGGTAGTGGATTGCTTACATTTCTTTTTGCAATAAGTATGATAGCTGCATTCGGTATCAGCTCTCCCATCAACTATTCTGTTTTTGTTGTGAGTGCAGGCAGTTTTTTACTGGCAACACTCGATCAGTATAAATGGAGTGTTGACGAATGGCGTTCAATGAATAAAAAGTAAACAATTATCAAAAAAATAAAAAATGAAAAGAAGATTAAACATAGATGCAGTGGATACTGCAGCATATACGGCAATGGATGCGCTGGATAATTATGTAACTAATTCAAGTATTGACCCGGTACAAAGTGAATTCATCAGGATTAGAGCATCGCAAATCAATGGCTGTGCTTATTGCGTAAATATGCATTCTAAAGACGCAAGAAAAGCCGGTGCATCAGAGCAGCGTGTTTATTTAGTCAGTGCCTGGAAAGAATCAGGAAATATTTTTTCGGAGGAAGAGAGACTGGTTTTGCAGATGACAGAAGAAATTACATTGATTCACCAGCATGGGCTGAGCGGTGAAACCTATGATCAGGCGATAAATGTTTTTGGTGAACAAAAAACAGTTAAGATTATGATGGCCATCATCACCATCAATGCATGGAACAGGATCGGCGTAGCTACGAAAATGAAACCACCGGCAGAGAACTTCTAAGGAACTTCTGATTGATCCCACATTGACTATACTCATGGCCCAAATGATTTAAATGATTTACTGTGTGGGAATTTATGATAAAAGTATTTATTTCGCAGAAGAAAGGGAGAAAAAGAGATAAGGAGAAATGAGATAATATGCAACTTCACTTTTCTCCATAAGAACTCCACATAGTAAATCATTTAAATCAGAAAGCCTGAGAAGTTCAGTTAACTCAGAAAAAATCAGAAGTTCTATGACTAATTACGAAATTTTTTATCAGCTCCATTACCAGCAGGAACCTCTGTTGCTGGGAAATGCCTGGAACGCTTACAGTGCACAGCTTTTTGAAAAGAGCGGATATAAAGCCATTGGCACATCAAGCGCGGCAGTCGCCATTTCATTGGGTTTTGAAGACGGGGAAAAGATATCATTTGAAGATTTATTTTTTTTCGTTAAAAAAATAATAGCCAGCGTAAGCATTCCGCTTTCTGTAGACATGGAAACTGGTTATGGCGATAGCGTTGATGCAGTGATCAGCAATATTGAAAAACTTTACCATGCCGGCGTAGTAGGAATAAATATTGAGGATTCTGCTCTGGTCAATGGTAAACAGCAAATGCTGCCTGTTGATATCTTCAGTAAAAAACTCCGTGCTATAAAAAATCATTTGACAACGAACAATATGAAAATCTTTATCAATGCGAGAACAGATGCTTTTTTACTCAAGTTGGCATCGGGTATTGAAATAACAACCGAAAGAATAAAGGCATATGAAAATGCGGGGGGAGATGGCATTTTCGTTCCCTTTATTGTAGATCAGGATTCAATCAAAAAAATCACGGCCCTTACTTCATTACCCATAAATGTATTAAGTACGCCCGGGCTTCCGTCATTTGACAGGTTAACTGAATTAGGTGTGCATAGAATAAGTATGGGAAGTTCCCTCTTTAAATCCGTTTATAGCCATGCGGAAACTTTGATTAAGAATATCAGCAGGAGAAAAACTTTCTCTCCGCTTTTTTAGGGTGTGGGGTAAGAGGTGTAAGGCGTAAGGTGAGACATACCTTATGCCTTACACCCTACACCTTCTTCAAGACTTTCACCGTAACCAGCAACTGCCCTGTATGCCGCATCGTGTGTTCAGCCGCATGAAATAATAATCCCATTACGGTGGATGGCAATTGCTTTCTTCCCACTCCGCGGAATTCGGTTAAATTTTTTGGATCTGTTCCTGATAACTGTATGAGCGAGATATCCACCTGCTTGTTCAGGCGTTCCAGCAATATATTTATATTGGTACCCGGAATATTTTTTCCTTCTTCTGAAAGTTCTTTTAACTGTTGTGGGTTGAGTTGTTCTGATCTCGCATAAGCGAATAATCTATCCAGCACACCGGCTATATGTTGCAGGTGAAATGCAGGCGATGCAACACCCGCAGGTTTTACCCATAATAAAGTTTCCGGAAAATCCTGCATCAGTTCATTTATTTCCGCCCTTGCCTGCAACAATGCATGAGCCACCGGTTGCAGCAGCGCAGGAATGTTTTCAACAGGTCCCCGCATCCAGAATTCAGGTTGTGATGTTGACATAAAGAATCAGGTATGAGGTAGAGGGCGTAAGGTAAAGGGCATGAGGTATGGCTTGCCTTTTACCTTACGCCCTCTACCGTTTTATAAAGAATTAGGTATAAGGTGGAGGGTGTGAGGTAAAGGGCATAGGGTATGCCATGCCTTTTACCCTTCGCCCCCTACCGTTTTATAAAGAATCAGGTATAAGGTGGAGGGTGTGAGGTAAAGGGCATAAGGTATGCCATGCCTTTTACCCTTTACCCTCTACCTTTTATACACTAAGCTATTTTATTTTATTTTGGGGGAGAAAATTTTGTGCGAAAATTAAATGCATATTTACCCGGCCCGTGTTGGTTTATATAATTGAGCTTTTCCATTGCTTCTCCTATTGATGGAATATGATTTTCGGGAATATACCAGATTGCATAAATTATCTGATCAGGCTTTACAAACCACTCCTGCCTTTGTTTAAGCAGGTCTCGGTGCATGCTTTTATAAACAAAAATTTCCAAATCTTCCACTGTTTTCCAAACCGACATATTCACGATGATCTTTTCATCATCGTAAGGATTGAGACTGGCAGCATTTCCATTTTCATCACGCAGGCGCCATACGAATCCCTTAGAGTTATCGGCCAGCGCATTGATTTCATCAAGCCGGTCGACAAATGTTTTCATAACCGGGTCGTTGATATTTGTACCAACCATCTTTGCAATATTAATTTGAGCAACATGCCATTTTATTGAATGCATTTTTTTTGTTCAAAGCTAAATGTAGCGGGGTCGTCAAACAATAACTTACAAATGGTGGTGGTTTATTTTTTGGCTTGTAGATCTTTTTTGTAATGAGTTTCTCCCCAATCCCACATGTCTTTTATAACAGAACATAATGTATATCCATAATCTGTTAATGCGTATTCTGTTTTTAACGGCGGCTTTAAGCCTGTAATTTTTTTTGATAAAATGCCATCATTTTCGAGTTCTTTCAATTGCTTGATTAAAATGCGTTCACTTGCTTCAGGAAATTTTTTTCTTATCTGGTTATATCTTTTTCGAGCATATTTTAAATAGATCAGGAGAGGAATTTTGTATTTCCCCTTCACGGCATGAAAAAAAGATTCGACAGGACGATATTTAGAATGCATGATAGATTGAATGTGCAGATGTGCAGATGTGCAGATGTGCAGATGTGCGAATTCCTCAAGGCAATTTACGTTATAGCATTCGCACATCCTGCACATTCGCTAATCCGCACATCAGATTTATTTTTTCTCACCCAGCCAGATTATGGCATCTTCAATCATGCGGTTTTGGGTGGAGTCGGTCATAACTAGGTCTCCATGTCCCATATTCATATAAAGCATTTTGTATTTTGTATTCGTCCAAACCACGGGAAGATCCCCATCGCGGATAATATCTTTTTTCCCCAACGGATAATTGGATGAATCCAGCGATACCAGCACATGAACATCTTTATTTAGTCTTGGACTTGGTTTCCACTGGTACCATTCATTGATCGGTGAAATAAAACTGGCGGGTAAATGGCGGGTGACCGGATGATTGCGATCGTCAACAATCAGTTTGGCGCGCAACGGTGGCCAGTTATTATTATGAAAAACCGCACCTCCTAAAAAATCAACAAACCATGGCCAGTTGGTTTCTTTGTCATTATAACCGGAAACATGAAAGCCCAGCCATGCGCCACCTGTTTCCATATATTTTTTAAATGCTTCCCTTTGTACATCATTATGTGGAAATTCATTCACCCAGATTACCAGTTGATAATTTTTTAAAAAATCATCGGTTAAATTTTCCCAATGGGTGGTGGAGTCGATGGAAAAATTATCCTTCTTTGAAATATAGCTCAGGAAATGCAAAACATCCCGGGCGAAATTTACATGATCCCTTTCTACAGTGGTTGTATAAAAAGCGATTGCTTTAAATTTTGGTTGCTGGCTCCATGATGTCGATGAAAATATTACTCCAAAAAGAATTAAGAAACAAAAACGAATCAGCATAACGTGATTTTTTTTCATATCGGTTTTCGTAAATAGTTGACAGATGACAGATGGAAATTGATAATTTATAGAAAGGAATAGGGACAACCGTCAACTGTCATCTGTCAACTGTCCCTTCGCCGGCTGCCCAAAAAATACTATTCCGGAACAATGTTGTATATGCGCCGTTTTGAAATAAATCCGGTGAATGCCCCATAAAAATATAGATATTCCTTGCTTTATAATTTTCGTTGGTCCATATTACCGGGTGATCGCCCATTTTTATTTTTGAATCCGGATGATAGGAAGATTCATCCACGCTGGCAATGACATGCACATTTTTGCGAGGGCTCCTGTTATAAGTATACCATTCGTCTTTTTGGATGATGAATGACGTGGGAATATTTTTTACACTTTTATGCAAACTATCTTCAATAACTACCTTGGCACTTGCAAATCCCGCTATATAATCGGTGTAACGGATATCACCCATAAAATTGGAGAACCATTGCCACATCGGGTAGCCATCGAATTCACCGAGCAGCGTAGCATGATGAAAACCGATCCATCCACCCTTGCCTCGTTCTATATAATGCTGAAAGGCCTGCTCGGCTTTTTCGCCCCAGGCATATGGAGGATAGTCCAGCTGTATAAAAAGCTGGTAGTTATCCAGCAAGGCTTCATCAATCGAAGAAGTATTTTGGATATAATCGATGGAAAAATTGCTGTCAGCCGCAAGTTTATCGAGCCATGGTATGGCAGCTTTAGAATATAAAATATGGTGCCCTCCATTTTCGTAGAGCACCAATGTTTTAAACTTTTTTTTGAATGATCCGTTGTGAGCAGACAAAAAAAATACTGCAACAGCCAGCATATATATGAAACGGTTCATAAAAGTCAGCCACTTTGTAGGGTTCTTTAGCCAGGGTTTGCAGCGAAATGATCAATAACGATTGCGGTCCTTATTAAAGCCGCCGCCTTTATTATAACCACCTCTGTTGCCTCCGCCACCACCGCCGCGATAACCACCGCCGCCGCCACCACCTGAACTTTTGCGGTCTTCAGCTACTTTCACTGTAAGGGTTTTTCCTTCCAGTGAAGCTTCATGAAGACCCTGGATTGCCTTTTGTGCCTCAGCATCATCAGGCATTTCCACAAATCCAAATCCACGGCTTTTGCGGGTTTCTTTGTCAAGTATCACTTTGGCAGAACCAACAGTCCCATATTCTTCAAATATCTGTTGCAATTCCTGGTCATCAACATCATAAGGTAAACCGGCTACGAAAAGATTCATGTTATTATAATTTTGGTAAAAATAAGGTAGTCAAACTGAAATGAAAAATTCAAATATTACGATAGCATAAATAGGGAAAATACGAGCGTTCCAAACGAATATTGAGTGTTGAGTGTTGAATATTGAGTATTCCTGTGGTTTAGCAGGGAATACAACATTCAAATGTCTGAACCTTGATTGAAGGATTAAATGATTGAAAGATTTTACTCAGCTTATAAATCTATCATGATAATCATTTAATCCTTTAATCAAGGTTCAAAATCCGCACATTTGTCTTCGTTTCATTGCTGTTTTTATACGCTTAAAATAATTTCCTGCCTTATTCATCCGGATAGATTTTTATTTTTTTGTAACATGATAGATTTTTGTGAAAATAATAGCAGGATTAGTAACCTGCTTAAGTAACATTTGAGAAAACAAGATGACTGAAGAACAAAAAAACCTGGTAAAAAATAGCTGGAAGATTTTCCGGAGCATTGATCCATTACTGGTACGGCGAAAAATATATTCTTGATTTTACTACACTCGAAGAAATAGAGGAACTACTCGATCCGAAAAGGTTTTACCGTGCCAACCGGCAATGCATCATCAATATTGAAGCAATTCAAAGCGTAAAGCCACACGAAAATCAAAAATTGGTGGTTCAGTTGAAAGCGCCGATGAAATTTGAAGTGGATATCAGCCGCGAAAAAGCGCCTTCATTTAAAAAGTGGTTTGACCGATAAACTTCTGATTTATTCTGATTAATCTGATTTGACTTCTGATTTATTTTGAGTGAAATGGTTATTTCTGATGAGAATTAGCTTCAAACTTTGCTGAAATAATTAAAGAATCAGAAGCCAATCAGATTAATCAGAATAAATCAGAAGTTCAGTTCTTGCCGATTAAACTCCAAATAATAATTGCAACGATAAGCAGGCCGATGGTCAATTGAATGGCCTTCATGACTTGTTCTGCTTTCATAGATTGAATTTTTAAATGCATCTTTAAAATACAAAGAATATTTTACCGACACAACCCTTATTTATCAACATAAAATATGATTCATCTAACTGATTGATCAACATTTATTTTAGATTGGATGTAGTTTTTATTATTTTTTATCAACTAACATATAGTGATTGGTATGTAATAATGAATGAAAATCTCAAAAATGAATTTTTAAAGGACCTAAACCGGCATACGGGTATTATACACCGGGTCTGTAATAGTTATTGTAGTGATTCACACGAAAGACAGGATGTTTTCCAGGAAATCGTCTACCAGCTTTGGAAGTCATATGAATCATTCAAAAGAGAGTCCAGATTTTCTACATGGATGTATAAAGTGGCATTGAACACGGCCATCCTGCATATGAGGAAAAAAAGCAAGGCAATGCAAAAAGAACCATTGAGCGATATTTTTTTACAAATCGCTTCGATTGAAGAGCCCGCTTATTTAAAAGATGATTTGAAATTGTTGTATGCTGCGATCAATACATTGACTGATATTGATAAGGCGATTATTTTATTATACCTGGAGGAATATAGTTATGAGGAAATAGCAGGCATTACAGGAATAACTAAAACAAATGTAAGCGTCCGCCTTGTGCGGATTAAGAAAAAACTGGAAGAGAAATTAAAAAATCAATACTAAATAAACATTTATGAAATCATTCGACGAAATACAAAAAAGCTGGAGAAAGCAAACAGATGTTTCTCATGAAACATTTATTATGAACGAAGCAATACTGACTAAACTAATCCGGTCAGGTGTAAAAAAAGAACAAAAAATGGTGTGGGAATATTGCATCGCATCCGGATTCTGGCAATGGCTGATATATGCATCATTGACGCATTTTATCATCCGTTTTTGGGGTGATTGGCAGTTTATGATTTCATGTATTGCCATTATCCTGTTATACATCCCTTTTACAATGGTGTTTATAAAGAAATTCAGGAATATGCGGATGGTGAAATTTAATAAATCCGGTCTCCGGACTCAGGATATTTATACAACGTTGAAAATGCAATATAAAATGCTGAATGAATTCTTCATTTTCAAGAAACGGTTTGATTGGCTGAATGTTCCGTTTTGTTGTTTTATTATAGCGATGATTTTGTACAAGTATGATATGATACCGTCATTCCATGAAAATACAATGCCAGGGCTCATTGTATTCCTGATATATGCTTTATTATTTGTGATAGCAATTTATGTTGAGAACCAAAAACGCTTTAAAGGTCCTTTGGAAAAAATGAATATGGTTATTAGAGAGATGGAAGAGAATGTGGTGTAAGGTGTAAGGTGTAAGGTGTAAGGGTGTGGGGTATGTCTTACCCTATGCCCTACACCGTATACCCATGCCTGGATTTACAATATTAGCCCCATCAAATATTCATCATAGTACTCACCGGTGGCAGCCAGCATATAACTTTTTTTGACTACTCCTTCAACCAAAAAACCCATTTTTTCATATAAAGCGATCGCCGGCATATTGTTTAAGTCTACAGTCAGTTCAATTCTTTTTTTACCTTTTTCTATTGCGGATTTTTTGATTGCCGATAATATTTCTTTCCCCAATCCTTTTCCCTGCATGGTATTTTTTATGGTGAGTCCGCCGAGATAGTAAGTGTGCGCCTGCCTGTCAGATTTCCCGATCAGCCGATACGTTGCAATGATATTATGATCGGTTTCGACTACATAGAGCGTTTCCGTTTTCAATAATCCGGCATATATTGGTTTGAATGTTTCTTTGCTCATGGGGTCATAAGTTAAATATGGATTGGCTGTTTTATCCATATATAAATCATAAACAGCATTAAAATCTTTTTCGGATGCAAGACGGTATATCATGTCGGCACTGTTTTGTTTTTATGTGTTAATCGAAATCCGGTTAAGGCGTATTGCTATTTACAAAGTTTTGAATTTTCGGTAACACATCAGCCCAGTTGATTCCTATCAGATCGTGATCAACACCTGGTAGTGGTTCTAATTGCGTAGTTACTCCCAGGCTTTTTAATTTATTATAGGCTGAAACGGATTGTTGATAAGGAACTGTATGGTCGTTCGTACCATGGATAAAAAATGTGGGCGAGGATGCAGTAGAAATATAATTGATTGGACTAGCATCCTGCCATGCTTTTAAGTTCGTCGTGATTGGTTCACCGATAAACGACTCAATCAAATCTTTCACAGACAAACCTCCAATATCAGCGATTACGATAGAAGAATCCGTCAAATCAGTAGGACCGGATATTGAAATAACAGCCTTCACTTTTTTAGCGGCATCGTATTTATAAGCATAAAGCAAAGAGAGGTGAGCGCCTGCACTGCCTCCAAAAAAAGCGATCCTGCTGTCTGTTATACTCCATTCTTTATTTTTTCCTGCGATAAAATCGAGCACTTTTCCGATATCCGAGATTTGAGCGGGGTGAATATTATTTTCCGGAGTCCGGGTCAGCCGGTAATTGATACTGATAAAAGTGTAACCTTGTTGCTGAAAATAAACTGCTCCTTCTTTAATCTCAGATTTGTCGCCACTATACCATCCCCCGCCATGAATGAATACAATTATTTTGGTACTGGCATTTCTGTTTTTGGACAGATACACATCCATTTTTTGCTGCGGATGATTTCCATACGCAATATCAGTAAGTGTAATTTCTTCATTGGGGAGCGGAGTCACTGTCTTTTCGTGCTCCTGTTTGCAACCGGGAGCGGAAACGACGATTGATAAGCAAAGAAATAAGGCAAACTTGTTCATGTGTTTATACAAGTTGAATTTCAATAATACTGGTGACTTCAAAAAATATAATCAGGATATATGCAATTCTTAAGCCGTTAATGACCGGGGTAACCGCTGGCCTTACACCTTAAACCCACACCATACCTCCCCCTGGTTCTCCGTGATTTTTAAGTTAATTTAAATCTATCTTTTCCCAAATCGGGCCATTCAACCAGAAAACGAGTATATTTATATTGACTTTATAAATTTACCTTTCTAAATGCGATAAAATGAAGCTTTTTGTAGCAGCTCTTCCTTATGATTTTGATGATGTTGATCTAAAGGAGATGTTTGAATTATATGGCGAAGTTAATTCCGCCAAAGTAGTCCTTGATAAAGAAACCGGCAAAAGCAGAGGCTTTGGATTTGTGGATATGCCGATTGAAAGCGATGCTAAACTGGCGATCGAAACCCTGGATGGTGCAGGCATCAAAGGGAAGAAATTATCTGTTAAAGAAGCAGAAGAGCAATCGAGAGGTGGCGGTGGTAATCGTGACCGCGGTGGTGATCGCGGCCGCGACCGTGACAGTCGTCCTCCCAGGAGATATTAATCAACAATCCCTTTTTAATTCCCGAATATTGAATATTGAACAAGGAATGATGAATGATGAAGTTTGATATAACTTTCACTTCATCATTCATCATTCCTTGTTCAATATTCAATATTCATATCTGTGGGTCTGACTCAAAATAAAAAGGATCATCATTGATGATCCTTTAAAAAATATTTTATTTCTGCATATCTATCTTACGAAAGATCCTTGTGAAAAAGATCGTCCATAACGTTTACCACCACCCGGACTCCGCTTCCCTCTAAATGAAGAAGAAGATGATGAAGATGCCTGTTGAGCAATCGGCTGTGTACTGGCATGCATCAATGGTACATTATATGGATGATCGCTGACAACAGGTATTGCCCTGCTTATGAGTTTCTGAATATCCCGCAGGTATATTTTTTCCTCATAATCGCAAAATGAAATTGCCAGGCCTTTGGCGCCAGCCCTTCCGGTTCTGCCGATACGGTGTATATACGTTTCGGGAACATTGGGCAGTTCGTAGTTAATCACGTGAGTAAGCTCATCAATATCAATACCACGGGCAGCAATATCCGTAGCAACAAGCACCCTTGTTCTTTTTGATTTAAAATTATTCAATGCGGCCTGACGGGCATTTTGTGATTTGTTGCCATGAATCGCTTCGGCCCTGATTCCTGCACGACTGAGATCTTTGGTTATTTTATCGGCGCCATGTTTGGTGCGGGTAAATACCAGTGCGTTTTGAATAGCACTGTCTTTCAGCAGGTGAATCAGTAATGAACGCTTATTTGTTTTCTCGGTATAATATAAAGATTGCTCTACTGTTTCTGCAGTGGAAGAAGACGGTGTTACTTCTACTCTTGCCGGGTTGTTCAGTAATACTTTAGCCAAATGTTGGATTTCAGGAGGCATTGTGGCTGAAAAAAACAATGTTTGTTTTTTGGCCGGAAGTTTTGCGATGATTTTTTTTACATCAACTACAAAGCCCATATCCAACATCCTGTCGGCTTCGTCTAGTATAAAGAATTTAATATCATGCAAAGAAATATGGTGTTGATTGAGAAGATCCAGCAAACGGCCCGGTGTTGCAACAAGGATATCAACTCCGCGACGAAGCGCATTTACCTGGTTAACCTGTGAAACACCACCATAAACGACAAGATGTTTCAGGTTCAGGTATTTTCCGTATGCCTTAAAACTTTCTTCTATTTGTATGGCCAACTCACGGGTAGGCGTAAGTACCAATGCCTTGATACGGCGTTGACCCTGGGGTGCCTCTTGTTGTTGCTGGTGCATTAGTTGTAATACGGGAATGGCGAAAGCGGCTGTTTTGCCGGTGCCTGTTTGGGCGCAACCCAGCAGGTCGCGCTGTTGTAAAATGATCGGGATGGCTTGTTCCTGGATAGGGGTAGGCGTAGTATAGCCTTCATTGGCTAAAGCCTTGAGTACGGGCTCAATGAGCTGTAAATTGTTAAATGACACTTGTATAATTATTTGATTAAAAAATGTGGTAAGGCTATCAACTTGAACACTGATACTTTACCTGCCTTACGTTAAGCAATCACGAAATTCGAGTGGGATACACTAAAGAGACGGAGAGAGCAATAACATATAGAAACACGAAGATACTCTATTTTTGGGAGACTAAGGGAAAATATTTAATGTGCGAATGTGCTGATGTGCGAATGTGCGAATTCTTTAAGGCAATCTGGTTTAAAGAATTCGCACATTTGCACATCAGCACATTCGCACATCAATTTATTTGCTTCCTAACTGCGTCAGAAATTTTTCTGAATTAGCTTTTACAGCAGGAGGTGGATTCAGGCTTAAAGATTTCCTGAAATTAATGATTGCATTTTTTTTGTCGCCTTTTGTCGCATAACCCTCACCGAGACTGTCCCATACATTCGGACTTTTAGGATTTCTCTGGGTATTCAATATGAATATTTCAATCGCTTTATCCTGCTCACCATTTGCCATCAATTGATATCCATAAGTGTTAAGCTCAGCTTCATTCGCTAAAACAAGCGCGTCATTCATGATCTTGTCGCCCTCTGCAGTTTTGCCACTTGCTTTGAGAATATTAGCCTTAAGACTTAAAGTGGGAAAGCTGTTATTCATTGCTATGGCTTTGTCGGTCCATACCAATGCCTCGTCATAGTTCACTTTATTTTGCAAGGCATATTGCGCGGCAGAATTATAACCAATCCAGTTGAAACCAGTCGCTCCCTTTAATTCAGCTTCAGCATTCGCCATCACAATATCATCTACTGCAAATTCTATTTTCACAGGGAACTGTTTCTTTTCCCAGTTAAGTACAAGCTCCCCGGAATTCTTGGTCAGATTTTCAAAATCGTAAGTCAGCATTTCTGTCTGAGGTATGGAGCGCAGTTGAATGTTCGCTTTCATTTCATCGTTTTTGGCATCATAAAAAAAGCTTCCCCAGGATTTGTTGTCTTTTGATAATATCACTTCTCCGCTGGTATTATCACTATTGATAACGAAGAATAATCCATAAGTCCCCGCGGGAACTTTATGTCCTTCCACTGTTACATCATGTGAAAATTTGATGACCGTGTTTTCATTTGCCCCTGCTCTCCATGGGGCAGAATTGCCCGCTCCGAATCCCTGGACGTTCCATCCATATGGAACCAGCTTGCCCCATACTTCACGGCCTTTGACAGATGGTCTTGAATAATTTACAGTGACCGTTGAAATTCCTATGGTTTGTGACATGGAAGCTGCCGGACTGGGCACTCGTGGAGTAGTAACCTGTGACCATGCCACTGATGATATCAGGGCAATTAACAGAACCGGCGAAAATCTTATAGAGATTAGCTTAAGCATCGTGTGATAGTTTTAGTTTAGTAAATTATTGTCACGTTTAAAGTACGATTTACTGGAATAATCCCGGAAACTAAACTACTCAAGCGGTTATTCGGAAGGCTGAAGGGTGTTTTCTGAAGATTCTGAACTTCTGATTTGTGCCGGAATTCCTAAGTTGTGAGTTCATCTGATTTAAATGATTTACTATGTGAGACACTATACGAAATTTCACATAGTAAATCAGTTAAATCATTTTAATCAGAAGTTCAGGTTTTTTTTCCTGAGCTTTGCAACTACTTCTACTGTAGGATCTGCTACTTCGGCAATGCAATATTCAACAACCGATCCCAGCAGTATACTGGCTTCTTCTATTGTCAATTGATATTTTTTTTGAAGCCAATCCAACAATCCGGCGTTGGCTATTTTGAATGCATTATCCAGGCTTTTATCAAGTCCGACTGCCATGATATAAGTAGCGTCTTCAATCATCGGCATGGATATTTTATGCTGTTCCCCTTTGAGCACCTTTACGGTGAATTCAATATCCATCGAAGTTTCAAGTGCATCTCCATTCAATTCGCCATCGCCTTGCGCCGCATGTGCATCACCGATATACAATAAACCTCCGGGATGAAAGACCGGCAGATAAACAGTAGCAGATTGCGTGACCAGGCTGAAATCCATATTGCCACCAAAAGGACCTGCAAAGAAAGTCAGCACTTCTTTATCAGACGAAGATGCAAGTCCTACGCAACCCAGCATAGGTTTCAATGGCACACTGAAATGCTGCAAATGTTCATGTTGCACAAAAGGAGTAGCGGTCATTTTCGAAAAATCAAAATTCCATCTTACAAGAGTTGTTTTTTTTGATTTTTTAATATATGATTTTGGAAGAGCCCTTGAAACAAAACCTTCGGCACTTGTTGCGTAACTGCGGTTCAGGGATAGCTTTGTCAATGTAACGGCAACCACATCTCCGGGTAATGCTGTTTCAATATAAAATGGCCCCGTCAGTGGATTTCCGCCCTTCACACGATTGACGCCATTCTTATCAATGCCCATTGCGTCTACACTTTCTGTGTGTATGGTATCACCAGGGAATATTCTCAGAACAGGCGAGGTATCTGCAGAAAAACTATGATAAAATAAAGTTGGATTAAAATCAATTCGTTTCGGATGAGAACTGTCCTGTGCAATTAATGACTGAACTACACCTGATAAAATGATGGTAAATAATATTTTCATGAACTTCCGGTTAAACGATTGTATATCCTGGATTTATTTTGCAGCTTAAAATTCAACCAAAAGTATAAATCCAGGTTCATATAAATCAATTATCTTCAGGAATCATTTTTATCATTGAAAAGTTATACTCATGAAAAGAAAAATCAAACTATTATTTTCTTTCACATTAATCGTTTTTGTTTTGATCGCTGTTTCATATAAAACAGGACATCGTGCGCCTGTATATAGGGTGCTTATTGTAGCTTCACTCGCCAAGGATCACGTGAAAATGATCGACAGTGCGAAGCCAATGTTTGAAAAGCTGGCAGCTGAAAATAATTTCGCATTTGATTTCACAAAAGACACCAGCGTAATCAATGATGCCAACCTCGCAAATTACCAGGTATTCGTTCAACTCCATCTTGCACCTTTTGATATGTCGTACCAGCAGCAGGATGCTTTGCAGAAATTTGTTGAGCAGGGCAAAGGCTGGGTAGGAATTCATGCAGCAGGACTAACAGGAAGACAGTTCGCTCCAAGTAAAAAATATTGGGAATGGTTTGAAACATTCATGGGAGGTGTTACTTATTCACCACATCCAAAATTTCAAAAAGGCACGCTGATCTTTGAAGATCGTAATAATCCAGCTACCAAAAATATGCCCCCTTCCATCGAGATCTCCGATGAATGGTATGAATGGGATAAGAGCGCACGTGGCTCTGTTCATATATTGGCGCGTGCGGATGAGTCCACATATAAACAGAATAAACCTATGGGCGACCATCCACTGATATGGACCAATGAAAAATACAATATGATTTATATTGGCGTTGGTCATGATACGTCGCTCTGCGCAAATAAGGACTACCAGGTGTTGGTCAGGGATGCAATTGCCTGGACCGCTTCCAGGGCAGCGGGAAAAAATAAATAAAGAATCAGTATCCGGATTTTTATTTTATGTATTGGGTGCTATAGCATATATAATCATTCAAACCAGGCAATAAGCTGCGTAAATTATTTTATATTGCTGTATGTTCATGCGTAGCATATTAGTGTTAGCTTTTTACATGATCAGCCTGCCTGCATTTAATCAAAACGAAGATTACAGGTTTTCCAGGTTGGATATGCATAATGGATTATCTCATAACCTGGTAAATTGTATTTACAAAGACGTCAATGGATTTATCTGGATTGGAACAATGTCGGGCTTAAATAAATTCGACGGTTATACCTGCAAAATTTTTAAATACAATGAACTCGATTCTACTTCCATATATGAAGATGAGGTTTCCGGGATTTTTGAAGGACCTGGCAGAAATTTATGGATAAAAACAAGAAACCGGTTTAATATTTTAGATCCGTCAACTGAGAAATTTGATCGTCGGCCGGAATCATTTCTTCAACAACATGGTTTGCCATCAACTGGTTTGAATTCCATCTTAAAAAACGATAACAGTTATTTTTTTATTTATGCAGACAAAGGCGTTTATCGTTTGGATAGCGGAATAGCAGCTGCATTTCTTTTATCGGGAACCGGAGTTTCTGTATTGGCGCCCAGCTTTATCGCTGATGCCCAATTTGATTCAAAAGGTTTTTTATGGGTAGTTTTTCAAAGTGGCTTGCTGAAAAAACTGGATATATTAAAAAATGAAATTGTTATTGAAACACAGAAATTACAGCAACTGGATACCAGATCCCCTTTGTACTATAATATGTTTATCGATAATAGTGATGAATTGTGGTTTTTTGCAAACAGCAAATTGGAAGGTGTTTATTGGTATGATCCCTTAAAAAATGCAATTAAACATTTTACAAAAGATACAGGTCCGTGCAGATTGAATAATGACCTTATAAGAAGTATAATGCAGGACGAGCGTGGCCTGATTTGGATAGGTACAGACCATGGAGGTATAAATATAATCGACAAGGAAAAACAGTCGATAACTTATGTGACCAACAAAGAGGGCGACGAAAAAAGCCTTTCTCAAAATTGCATAATAACACTTTACAGGGATAATCTCGGTATTATGATGGCAGGCACTTTTAAACAAGGCATTAATTTTTATAGTAAAGACATCATAAGATTTCCTCTTTACAAAAAAAATTCATCGAATATTTCGAGCCTGCCTTATAATGATGTGAATTGTTTCGCCGAAGATGAAAAAGGAAATTTATGGATTGGTACAAATGGTGGAGGCTTGATTTTTTTTGATCGCAAAAAAAATATTTTCCGCCAATACAAGCACGACCGGCATCATGAAAACAGTCTCTCGAACGATGTCATTGTAAGTTTGTGCATCGATCATCAAAAAAAATTATGGATCGGAACTTATTTTGGCGGAATGCAATGTTTTGACGGAAGAATTTTTAAGTCCTACCATCATAATGATGCCGATCCGACGAGCATTGCAGATGAAAGGATTTGGAGAATTTATGAAGACGATGAAAATAATCTTTGGGTGGGCACTTTCGATGGAGGGCTTGACAGGCTGGATAGGGGAAAGAATATTTTCTATCATCATAACAAGTCCATGAGAAATTCAATCCGATCTAATTATATTTCTTCAATTGCAGATGACAGTAATGGCAGGCTATGGCTTGGAACGGATAAAGGCATAGAATTATTTGATAAGCGAAGTGGAAATAGCGCCCACTATACCAATGCTAAACATAAACTGGTTAATGAGAATGTGAGTTGTTTACTATTGGATCACAAAAAAAATTTGTGGGCAGGAACCCGGGAAGGCCTGGCAGTATTACAACCAGGAAAAAAGGAATTCAGTTTTTTCCGGACCAGGGAAGGTTTGCCAGATAATGTGATTCTTTGTATACAGGAGGATAAAGAGAATAATTTATGGGTGAGTACTCCAAACGGTCTTTCAAGAATTTTGGTGAACCAGGAAGGATCTGATATTGCGATCACTTGTGCCAATTACGATAAATCAGATGGATTACAGGGACGTTCGTTCAATGAAAAGTCATCATTCATAACAAAAGCAGGTGAACTTATTTTTGGAGGAGCGAATGGATTTAACCTGTTTAAATCATCTGAGATTAAATCCGGGAATAATATTCCATCCATCGTCTTTACAGACTTCCGGTTATTTAATCAAAATGTACAGGTAGGCGAAAGGATCAATAATACTGTTGTATTGAAAAAAATCATCTCGGAAACGAATGAAATTACACTACCGCATAATCAGAATGATTTTTCCATCCAGTTTGCAGCATTGAGTTTTATAAATACGGAAATGACCAGGTATGCTTATATGCTTGAAGGGTTTGATAAAACCTGGATAACCACGGATGGCAATACCCGCAAAGCAACATATGCCAACCTGGGTCCCGGCACATATTCATTTCGCGTTAAGGCATCCAATGATGCGGGTATATGGAACGAAAAAAATATTCCCTTGAAAATAATAATATTACCGCCGTTCTGGAAAACGCCATTGGCTTATTTGCTTTATGGTTTTATTTTGGTTGTGGTTTTATTGTTTGCAAGAAGGATGACCATTCAAAAAGCCAGGATGAGATTTGAACTGGAACAGGAAAGGAAAGAAATACACCGGCTCCATGAACTGGATATGATGAAGATTCGTTTCTTCACCAATATCAATCATGAATTGAAGACGCCGTTATCATTGATTCTATCCCCCATCGAAAAACTCATAAAGAATCCCAATGACCCTGATCCGCAAAAAGAATATCATCTGATCTACAGGAACACAAGAAGACTGCTTAATATGGTTAACCAATTATTTGATTTTCGAAAAATGGAAGCCAATGAGTTGAAATTAAATAGTTCTGCAAATGATATTATTAAATTTTTAAAAGATATTTCACATTCGTTCACCGATCTGGCAGAAAGAAAACATATTGATTTCTCTTTCGAATCAAATATCGCGTATTATAATACAGTATTTGATCAGGATAAGATAGAACGGGTACTTTTTAATTTGCTTTCCAACGCTTTCAAATTTACCCCGGAAAATGGCAAAATAAGAGTAATGGTAAATGATGCCTCCGGGATTGGCGAAGAAGCATTGCTGGAAATAAAGATAAAGGACAACGGTATTGGCATTGCGCCTGCTAACCATGAAAAAATTTTCGATCTTTTTTTTCAAAGTGATATCCCTCAATCGATGTTGAATCAAGGTAGCGGTATCGGGTTGTCGATCGTAAAACAATTTGTAAAAATGCACAGCGGAACGATTACGGTTGAAAGTGAACCAGGCAGAGGAAGTTGTTTTGTTGTTCTCCTTCCATTGAAAGAAATAATCACTGCGCCGGAAAATCTGCTCTTCATTGAAAAAAAGATGAATGAAATTGAAAAAGCAGAACCCGTCGGGTCTGAAAATAATCCAATGGCAGGAAATAATGCAATTGTTCAGACGGATAGAAAAAAACCGATTGTATTGCTCGTGGAAGATAACGAAGAGTTCAGGTTTTATTTGAAAGACAATCTTCAATTGTATTTTACAATCGTAGAAGCGTCTGATGGCAAAGCCGGCTGGCAAAAAGCCCTGGCACTCCATCCGGACCTGGTATTAAGTGATGTGAGTATGCCGGAAATGGACGGTATTGCATTGTGTAAAAAAATAAGAGATGATCAACGGACAAGGCAAGTTCCCGTAATTCTTTTAACAGCTATGGCAGGAGAAGAATTGCAAATTAAAGGGCTTGAAAAAGGTGCTACAGACTTTATGACCAAGCCATTCAATTTTGAAATATTATTATCGAAGATTAAAAATATGTTACAGTATAATGAAACTATAAAACAAACCTATCAAAAACAAATTCAGGCCAATCCTGCTGAAATAGCATTGGAATCCGAAGATCAAAAATTCATAAGGCGGGCATTGGACCTGGTTGAAAAAAATATCGATAACCCGGATTTCTCGGTTGAGGACCTAAGCGCCGCACTTTATTGCAGTCGTGCAACATTATATAAAAAACTGCTTGAGCTCACCGGGAAAACACCTATTGAATTTGTAAGGCTGATAAGACTGAAAAGAGCGGCACAACTGTTGGAAAAAAGTCAGCTCCCTGTTAGTGAAATTGCATACAAAGTGGGGTTCAATAATCCCAAATATTTTGCAAAATATTTCAAAGCGCAATTTAATATGCCACCCTCATCTTATAAGGCTGAAAAAGAAAGAAAAAAAATGAACAATACCATTCCTGATAATGGTTTTCCTTTAGAAGTAGATTGAACGATCCGATTTTTTATTTTCAGCTCCCCCGCATTTATATTATAATCTGCATAGCCGGCATTTTATTTATTTTCCCCTTTTTTAAATGTCGATCAGACATTTTCCTTTCTAAAACACGGTTTTAGCCTATCTATAAAACATTTTGATACTCAAATATCAGCTTTTGAATACCCTGTTTTTCTTTTTCAAGCGATAAATTTACTACAGGGAACGGTTTGGAATACCGATTACCAAAACGATTGCTAATGACTACACTGAGGTACTTGCCTTCATACTTTTTTGGCAAAACTATCTGCCATTATATACATTTCCTCTTAGTGAAATCTTTTGGTCGTAAAAAATTCATTTTTTTATTACTGTTGAAAATTCTCCACACCCGTAATACGGTTCCTTAATTTTTTTGGACATCCATTGTAAGGTCGCATGTCTTTTCTTTTCATTAATAATAACCAAAAATTGCGTATGAAAAAATCTTCTACAACTTGTCGTCGCATGGAATGGCTGAAGCATCAATTGCGGCAACATTTTACGAAAAAAATGCTACAGCCATTTATAATGATTTTATTGTTGCACGCCTGCTTTGTCAATGTTTTTGCACAGTCAAAAACAATTACCGGTATGGTAAGAAATGATAAGGGTGAGCCGATGCCTGCTGTCAGTGTCACACTCAAGGGCAGCCGGGCAGCAACAAGTGCAAATAGCGATGGACGGTTTTCCATCGATGTGCCAAATGGGAAAGGAACCCTGGTATTTACATATGTTGGATTTGCAGCCAAAGAAATTTCGATTAATAACAAAACCGTTATTGATGTGCAGTTGGAAACTGAGGAGGCCAGGAAATTAGATGAAGTAGTAGTGGTTGGATATGGTACCACGAAAAAAGCAACACTTACAGGTGCTGTCAGCGTCGTTAAAGGAAAAGAAGTATTGCAATCTCCAGCAACCAATGTGAGCAATAGTCTTGTGGGTCGTTTACCCGGATTAGTGGCTACACAACCAAGTGGTGAGCCGGGTTATGACGGTTCAACCATAAGGATACGCGGAGTGAATACAACAGGTAATAATGATGCATTGGTCGTGGTGGATGGAATTCCCGGCAGAAGCCTGGAAAGAATCGATCCCAATAGTATTGAAAGTATTACCATTCTTAAAGATGCTTCAGCAGCTATTTATGGTGCGCAGGCTGCCAATGGCGTGATACTGATTACTACCAAACGTGGCAAAACAGGCAAACCTGAAATCACATTGAATACGAACTATGGATATAATCAACCTACTGTACTTCCTAAAATGGCAGATGCGCCTACTTATGCTACCATGATGAATGAAATCGCATTGTATAACGGATCTCCTGCTCTTTATACTGATGATGATATTAAAAAATACAAGGATGGTTCTGATCCATGGGGGCATCCAAATACTGATTGGTTCAAAGCAACCCTTAAACCAAGGTCGTCGCAATACGCTACCAATGTTTCTCTGTCCGGCGGAAATGAATCTACCAGGTATTTTGTGTCGATCGGATACAAACACCAGGATGGAAATTATTATCACAGCGGTACCTTTTATAATCAACCCGATTTTCGCAGTAACCTGGATGCCAGGATAAGTAAATATATCAGCGTAGGTTTTGACCTGGCCGGCCGATTGGAGGATAGGAATTATCCAACACGCGGAGCGGGTGATATTTTTAGAATGGTACAGAGGGGAAAACCGAATTTGCCTGCATACTGGCCAAACGGATTGCCAGGACCGGATATTGAATATGGCAATAACCCCGTTGTGATCAGTACAGATGCGACCGGTTATAATAAGGATAAATATTATGCGCTTAACAGCAATTTGAAATTAAATATCATCATACCCTGGGTGAAAGGACTTTCAATTACAGGCAATGCAGGTATCGATAAAGGATTTGATTTCATAAAACTCTGGCAAACTCCATGGTATTTGTATACCTGGGATGGAACCAGCTATGATGCGAATAACCAGCCTGTATTGGTTAAAGGGAAAAGAGGTTTTGACGCTCCTCAGTTGACGGAAACTTTTAAAACAGATCAGCAGGTCGTGCTGAATGCATTGATTAATTATGAACATACATTTGGCCAGGATCATGCAATAAAAGTATTGGTGGGCTCAGAAAAAAGAGAGGGGAAAGGCGAAAATTTTAATGCATTCAGGCAATATTATGTTTCTCCGTCGATAGATCAGTTGTTCGCGGGTGGAAGTTTGGGAAAAGATAATAATGGCTCCGCTTATATAAATGAAAGATTGAACTATTTCGGCCGTGTTAATTATAGTTATAAAGAAAAATACCTCGCAGAATTCGTGTGGAGATATGACGGTTCTTATATATTCCCGGAAGATCATCGATTTGGATTTTTTCCCGGTGTTTCATTAGGCTGGAGAGTGTCTGAAGAAAATTTCTGGAAGAATAACGTCACCATTATCGACAATTTTAAACTTCGTGCTTCATGGGGTCAAACCGGTAATGACAGAATTGCTGAATGGCAATATCTTTCTACTTATGCATATGGAAGTTTTTTTGATGATCCTTCAGCTAATCCGCCTGTGTACTGGTACATTCCTTTTGTAACGAATGGTTCAACAGAAAATCAAACCTTGTACGAAACGCGTATTCCTAATCCGAATGCTACCTGGGAATTGGCCACTCAGCGAAATATTGGTTTTGAAGCAACATTGCTGAGGAACAAATTATCAGTTGAATTTGATTATTTCGATTACCTGCGCTCAAAAATTCTGGCAAAGAAAAATGCTTCCGTTCCTTTAAGCACAGGATTGATATTACCACTGGAGAATATCGGAAAAGTGTCTAACAAAGGATTTGAATTTGTAGTGAGCTATAAAGATCGGGTAGGAGATTTTAATTACCAGGTTTCGGTAAACGGATCTTATGCGCGCAATAAAATTTTATTCTGGGATGAAGCACCAGGGCGCCCGGAATATCAAAGATCAACCGGAAAATCAATTCCAACTGATCCGATTAATAATCCTGATAATAATTTGTATTACCAGGCCATCGGTGTATTCGAGGACCAGGCCGCTGTTGACAAATACGCGCATTGGTCAGGTGCCCGGGCAGGAGATATTATTTTCAAGGATGCGAATGGAGACGGAGTAATAGATGGAAATGATAGAGTAAGAAATGATAAAACAAATATTCCTCGTTTTGTAGGCGGTTTGTCCATTAACCTGCAGTATAAAGGTTTTGATCTGTCCGTATTAATGCAGGGAGCAACAGGTGCCGTAAATTATATTTCAACCGAATCAGGAGAAATTGGAGATTACCTGCAAAGTTTTGCAAAGGACAGATGGACCCCCGACCATACAAAAGCCAACACACCCAGGACATTTAATCGCACGAATGAATATTATGTATCGCAACGAAATACATTCTGGCTCAGGAAAACAGATTATCTGCGACTTAAAACATTCCAGGTTGGATATAGCATACCTCCCAAGGCAATTCATAAAACAGGTATTCAGAATATCAGAATTTATATAAGCGGGTTTAATGTTTTTACATATAGTCCCGATTATAAAGATTTTGATCCTGAGGCTTCGGGTGGTGACGGTCATAGTTACCCGCTACAAAAAGTACTTACAGCCGGCTTATCCCTAACTTTTTAAAATCATGTATATGAAACGAATAATATATTTCACGGTAGTTGTTTTTGTTATTGTACAAACAACTTCCTGTAGTAAAAATTCTCTCAATGTGTCACCTACAGATCAGTTCTCTGATGCATCTGTATGGAAAGATGCGTCACTGATCCAGACTTTTGTAAATAATATTTATGACGGTATTCCGATGGGATTCAGCAATATCATGATGGCATCCTATAGCGATGAGTCTATGTATAACGCTGATTTTGGAACCAGTAATGTAACCAAGAGCCTGATCACGCCAAGTGATTTGTCACTTTTTGATTCAAAATACTGGACTTCCAACAGAACCAGGCAAATGAACTGGGAATGGGGATACAAATTTATCCGGGCCGCAAATGTTTTCTTCAGTAAAATTGAAAGCGCGCCCGTTGATGATGCTGTCAAAAAAGAATATAAGGGCGAAGTTCATTTTCTCAGAGCATTCCTGTATCATAACCTCGTATCTGTGTATGGAGGAGTTCCGATTATCACTAAAGCATATACACTGGAAGACAGTTTTGCTGTACCTCGTAATACTTATGCAGACTGTATAGATTTTATTACTTCAGAATGTGACTCGGCTGCATTATTACTCCCGCTTACCCAAAGTACTGCGGACCTTGGCAGGGCTACCAAAGGTGCAGCGCTGGCATTGAAATCAAGAGTATTATTATATGCAGCCAGTGATTTTTATAATGATGCTTCCTGGGCTAGCGGTTATGGACACCCGGAGTTGATCAGTTATGTAGGTGGTGACAGAGTCGCGCGCTGGCAGGCAGCAAAGGATGCCGCCAAAGCAGTGATCGACCTGGGTGCTTATAGTCTTTACCAGCCTTCGCCGGCATCCGCAGCTGATGCGCAAAAAAATTATGGCGATATATTTTTGCAAACGGGAACATCGGAAGATATTTTCCTGAAATATTTTACGATTAAATTTAATTGGAACTGGGATGGATATAATCCGGGTTTATACAACCAGCCAAATGGATATCATTGCTGGGGCAGCAATACACCGCTGGGCCAGCTGGTAGATGCTTATGAAATGAGTGATGGAACTAAATTCGACTGGACCAATCCCACACAGGCTGCCAATCCTTATTTAAATCGTGACCCGCGTTTTTATGCGAGCATTTTATATGAAGGCGCACAATGGAGACAGCGCCCTGCCGACATATCGCCAAGCGATCCGCAAGGTATTATTCAAACAGCTTTCTGGGAAAAATGGAATGGCACTACTTCCAGTATGGATGTGATCGCCGGACTGGATACACGCAAAAGCCCATTTGAAAACTGGAACGGTACATATTCCGGGTATTACCTGAAAAAATTCATCGATCCCACGATTGATGCGCAGAATTTCAAACAAACGCAGCCCTGGCGACATATCCGGTATTCAGAAATTTTATTGAATTATGCTGAAGCATGTATTGCGCTTAACCAGGAAGCGGAAGCAAAAACATATATCAATATGATCCGGACGAGAGCGTATATGCCCGATATCACGGAATCCGGCCAGGCTTTGGTTGATCGTTACAGGCATGAACGCCAAATCGAAATGGCGTATGAGGATCAACGTTTCTTTGATGTTCGTCGCTGGCTGATCGCTGACAAAGCATATACCGATGCGATGGGCGTTGAACCCAGGTATAAGATGGATCCGACAACACATATCACGGCTACTACACCAACCTATACTGTTATCGATATTCAGGAAAGAGCATGGAACCCCAGGTTTTATTTGCTCCCGATTTCTTTGGATGAAATAAACAGGAATAATAAATTGATACAAAACCCGCTCTATTGACGAAAATGGTTGAAGCATAAATATTTTTTGAATCGCAGCAGTTTTGGTTATTAACAATGGACGTAAGGGTCTCGTTAGAAATAATGAGTACCCTTACGGTTTTTTGCATTGTAAAAAAGATCATACCTGAATTTAGATTACCGCATATTTGTACTACATTAACACATAAAATAAAATCATGCCCGGAGATTCACTCAATATAAATAACAAGGCAGTAAAACAAAATACATACGACGCAATTGTGGTGGGATCAGGTATCAGTGGTGGTTGGGCCGCCAAGGAATTATGTGAAAAAGGTTTGAAGACACTGGTATTGGAACGCGGCAGGAATGTTGAGCATATCAAGGATTATCCGACAGCTACCAAAGCGCCGTGGGAACTGGACCACCGGGGTGCCATAACCGAAGCAATGCGCAGGGATCAGCATATCCAGGTGCGCGGTTTTTGCAATGAAACAAACCGGCATTTTTTTGTGAACGACCTGGAACATCCTTATACGCAGGTAAAACCTTTTGATTGGATACGCGGATACCATGTTGGTGGAAGAAGCCTGATGTGGGGCAGGCAATGTTACAGGTGGAGCGATCTCGACTTCGAAGCAAATGCAAAAGATGGTCATGCTGTTGACTGGCCAATTCGATATAAAGATATTGCCCCATGGTACAGTTATGTTGAAAAATTTGTTGGCATCAGCGGTTCAAAGGAAGGGTTGCCTCAATTGCCGGACAGCGAATTTCTTCCACCCATGGAAATGAACTGTCTCGAGAAACATATTTCAGCAAGCATTGAAAAAAATTTTTCTGATGGCCGCAGGATGATCATTGGCAGGGTTGCCAATCTAACCAAAGGACTGCATGGCCGTGGTCCCTGCCAGTTCAGGAATATGTGCGACAGGGGTTGTCCCTTCACCGGTTATTTCAGCAGCAATGGTGCTACATTGCCTGCAGCAAAAGCAACAGGAAATCTTACTTTAAGACCATTCTCGATAGTAGTTGATGTGATCTATGATAAGGAGCGTAAAAAAGCAAAAGGCATCCGTATCGTAGATGCGGAAACAAATAAGACGGAAGAGTATTATGCGAAAATTATTTTTCTCAATGCTTCAACTTTGGGAACAACAGCTATTTTGCTCAACTCGGTTTCGGACAGTCATCCAAACGGTTTAGGCAATAGCAGTGATCAGCTGGGTCGCAATTTAATGGATCATCATTATCATGTTGGTGCAACGGCTACTTATGATGGTTTTAAAGACAGTTATACATTTGGAAGAAGGGCGAATGGCATTTATGTTCCCCGCTTCAGGAACATTAATGAACAAACAAAACAAAAAGATTATGTCCGTGGTTTCGGTTACCAGGGCGGTGCCTATCGGGGACGTGTAAGCGATTTGGAAGGCATCGGAGAATCTTTAAAAGAAAAATTAACCGAGACAGGCGATTGGGGTATGTGGATCGGTGGCTGGGGCGAACATTTGCCGCATCCTGATAACCGCGCGACTTTAAGCAAGAACAAAAAAGATAAATGGGGTTTACCATTGCTTGATATTGATTGCAAATGGCGTGAAAACGAATTGGCAATGCGCACGGATATTATGAATAGTGCAGCAGAAATGCTGGAGAAATCCGGGTTGAAAAATATCAGGACCTTCAACGATCCGGATGCCAATCCCGGTTTATGCATTCATGAAATGGGAACGGCGAGGATGGGCAGAAGCGAAAAGACATCTGTTCTGAATGCGCACAACCAGGTATGGGAAGCTCCGAATGTTTTTGTTACCGATGGCGCATGTATGGCATCCAGCGCCTGCCAGAACCCTTCACTGACTTATATGGCACTCACTGCGCGTGCCACTGATTTTGCAGTGAATGAATTAAGGAAAGGGGATTTATAGTGTGTTGAAAAGTTGAAAGGTTGGATAGTTGATAGGTTGATATCAACTATTCAACCTTTCAACTTTTCAACCGAACATTGAGTGTTCGATTTTTAGAAAATAACATTCAATAATCAATATTTAACACTCAATATTCAATCCTGATTATCACTTTCTCATTCCTTATTTCTCATTTTCATCCTCCAACTCCCAACGGAGAGAAATAAATAAATGCACTAATAATAATCAGAATGACAATCACCGACAAAATCACATCAACTTTATTCCAACTTGCCCGCGATGCTGTCTTATCTGCCGCAACAGTTGTGGCAAAAGTCAATCCGTTTAATTGAGCATCAGACGGTTTTTCCGTGAGTAAGCTAACTATAACAAGAATTGCAATGGATACAAGGAACAGGATGATGCAGAAATAAAGAAAATTCAGTGTGGCAAATGCATGGAGGAAACCGCTGAGATGATCTCTTTGCAATTCAAGTACTATCCTGACAAGGCCGATAATAAATCCGGTAACCATCGCAGCGTAAGCGCCTTTTGCATTGATGCGTTTGGAGAACACGCCTAATAAAAAAACTGCGGCGATGGGAGGCGCCAGGTATGATTGCACGCTTTGCAGGTATTGATATAATACACCCGATATTCCTTTCATGATCGGTATCCATATCATGCCCAATATAACTGCAACGCCTGTGGTTATGCGCCCGACTTTTACCAGTTGTTTATTATCTGCGTCAGGTTTGAATTTTTTATAAATATCCATCGTAAATAAAGTGGAACACGCGTTATACACCGCTGCCAGGGAACTCATCAGTGCAGCTAATAATCCACCTGCCAGCAATCCGCGTAAACCGACAGGCATTAATTCTTTTACGAGTGTCGGGAAAGCCTGGTCCGTATTCGACAATTGTAATTTACCTTGTTGCGCCAGGGAATATGCGATCATACCGGGGATCATAAAAATAAAAAATGGAAATAATTTTAAATACGCTGCGAAAATGGTTCCTCTCCTTGCTTGTTTTTCATCACGTCCCGCAAGACAGCGCTGCACAATATGCTGATCCGTGCACCAGTACCATAAGCCGACAATCGGCGATGCAAATAAAATTCCTGCCCATGGAAAATCAGGATCTGAAAGAGGCGGGAACATATTGAGTTTCGATTTTGGCAATGAAGATACAAGAGCATCCCATCCGCCCACTTTATGCAGTCCTACCAGCATCAAGGTCAGTGATCCGGTAATTAAAATAATTGCCTGCAGGGTTTCGGTATACATCACTGCATGCAATCCTCCCAGTATCGTATATACGCCGGTGATAACAACGAGTATGATGGCTCCTGTCCAGAAATCAACACCCAAAAAAGATGTTACAACCAGCGCTCCTGCATAAATCGTAACAGATACTTTTGCAATAATATAACTCAACAACTGGATAATGGAAAGCAACATTCTGGATTTTGAATTATATCTTCTTTCTAAAAATTCCGGCATCGTGTAAACCATGCTGCGCATATAAAATGGAACGAATACCCATCCTAAAACAAGAATGATCCATGAATGCAATTCATAATGGCCCATCACTAAACCCGAATTGGCTGCAGTGCCCGCCAGTCCTACAATATGCTCCGAACCAATATTCGAAGCGAGTATGGATGCACCGATTACAAACCAGCCAAGGTTCCTGTTCGCAAGGAAATAATCCTGTGGCGAATCTTTTTTGCGACGGATCGACCAGATGGAAATCCCGGCAATAACAGCAAGGTAGAGACCAACAAAAATCCAGTCAACAAATCCAAGAAAATGCATAGCAAAAGTTTTTATAATGAACCAGGAGTAAAAAAAGATGAATGAATTTACAAAATCATTCCATTATGTTTGCTTATGGATATGAAGATACAATCCGAAGCTTCTAAAACGAAAACGGTTTCGTAAATTTATTTTTAAGTACGTACATACATTGTTTGCTACATTTATTCATTTATAAAAATCTAACTAAAAATGCAATACCGGACTTTTGGCCGCACGGGCTGGCAGGTTAGTGAAATAGGATATGGAATGTGGGGAATGGCTGGCTGGACAGGTTCTGAACAAAAGGAAGTCGATAAGGCCCTTGATCGTTCTGTTGAACTTGGTTGTAATTTTTTTGACACAGCCTGGGCCTATGGAGATGGTCTTAGTGAACAAATTTTAAATGATTTGTTGAAACGTCATCAGAGCAAACGTTTATATGTCGCGACTAAAATTCCACCAAAAAACCGCAAGTGGCCCTCAAAACCGGGTTTTAAATTGAAAGAAGTTTTCCCGGCGGATTATATTAGTGACTACACAGAAAAAAGTTTGAAAAATCTGGGTATCGAAACAATCGATCTGCAGCAGTTTCATGTTTGGGAAGATAATTGGGCAGATCATGATGAATGGAAAGAAGCCATTACCAAATTAACGCAGCAGGGAAAAGTCCGGGCCTGGGGCATTAGTGTTAACCGTTGGGAACCGGACAATAGTTTAAAAACATTGCGCACAGGTTTAATTGATTCCGTTCAGGTCATTTATAACATCTTCGATCAGGCGCCGGAAGATAACCTGTTTCCCTTATGCAGGGAATTAAAAATCGGCATCATTGCCCGTGTTCCATTTGATGAAGGAACATTAACCGGTCAATTAACGAAAGCAACTGTTTTTCCTGCCAATGACTGGCGCGCGAGCTATTTTGTATCCGAAAACCTGCATGCCAGCGTTGACCATGCTGATTCATTGAAACCGCTCATCCCTGTCGGGATGACCATGCCTGAAATGGCGTTGCGGTTTATTATTAGCAACCCTGATATATCTACAACGATCCCGGGTATGCGTAAATTACGTAACGTCGAATCTAATATGGCGAGCAGCGATGGCAAAGGACTGACCGCAGGATTGCTTAAAGAATTGAAACATCATCGCTGGGACCGCGAACCTACCGCATGGTCTCAGTAAGGTAAGAGGTGTAGGGTTTGAGGGGAATGGTAGAATGAGCTAATGATATTATGTTCTTCTTTCAACTCGTGATTCCAATAAATAAAATATATTTCCATGCACGATGAAAAATTCTTGAATAAAATTCAACAGGTCATCGAAGAATCAGGAAAGCTTATTCCTGGCTACATGCAAAATGAAGCAGACAAAAGAATTGCCAATGGAAATTGCGCTATCTGCATTATTGATCAGGAAGGCAGGATTTATGGAAAAATGTTTGGTACGAATAAAGTGAGGGCAAGGGAATCTTTCAGGGTTGCATGGATAAAAGCAAGCCAGGTTCATATTACCGGTTTAAAAACCGGTGAATATGAAAAGCTGGCATTTAATAAGGAAATAGATGAGGAGAAGTTTGGCATTGAAAGACCTGATTATATCGGGTGGGAAGGTGGACAACCAATTATTTTAAAAGACGGGAACATTCTATCTGCAGGCTTCAGCGGTTTCAGGGGAGTTGTTGATCTGGAGATTGTAATTAAAGCAATCGAAAAAATATAAAATCAGCCGTATTGAAAATTGACCAGTTACAACACTATCATTCCCTCTATCCCATTTTAGGTTTTTATTTCAATAAATCAGTTTAAAATTCGTTTCCTGATCTTTAACACCAATTAATACCAAACTGATTGTATGAGAATTTTACCTCTACTTTTTTTATTGCAGATACTTGTTTCTTTTTCCTTTGGTCAGGGAGGGATTGGCAAAATAAAAGGTACAGTTAAAGATGGTAATGGGAAATCGCTGGACGCAGTAACAGTTTCACTTCTTAAAAACGCTGACTCCTCCAATGTATCAGCAACCATCACGGACCGGACCGGTGCGTTCAAATTTGAAAATATCGCCGTTGGCAAATACCTTTTATCAGTTACTCATGTAGGATACGCCAACTGGTACAGTAAAACCTTCGAAATAAATGCTTCGCATGCGTCCATTTCATTAAATGATATTTCTCTTGTGTCATCAGGCGCAGCACTTGACCAGGTAACAGTAGTGGGTAAACGACCTTTGATCGAAAATAAAATTGACAAGACAGTTGTAAATGTGGATGCTTCCCCTACCAACGGCGGACTTACGGCACTGGAAGTGCTGGAGAAATCTCCAGGAGTAACCGTGGATAATGATGGAAATGTCAGCCTGAAAGGCAAACAAGGAGTTATCATTATGATTGATGGCAAACCTACTTATCTCAATGCGCAAGATCTTGCTAATTATTTAAAGAATATGCCATCCAATCAGCTGGATCAAATTGAGATCATGAGCCAGCCCCCTGCTAAATATGATGCATCTGGTAATTCGGGGGTCATCAATCTCATCACCAAAAAAAATAAAAATAACGGCTTCAACGGGTCTGTGACCACCAGCGCCATCGTCGCAAAATATTTCAAGAATACAAATAACCTGACTTTTAACTGGCGCCGTGGGAAAACCAATATCTACGGTAACTATGGATTTTCTTATTGGGAAGGATTCAATCGTGCCAATCTTAGCAAAAGTCTGAGGGAAGATGCCAACACTTCTTTCAACAGGTATACTTCACAACATACATTCGGCAGGTATTCGGATCGTGCCCATACTTTCCGGACCGGACTCGATTTTTTTGCCGACAAGAAAACAACACTCGGATTTTCCGTCAACGGTACAGTTGATAAACAGAAATTCACTTCTGCATCCACCGCCGATTTTTACGACAGCCTGCATAATTTTGTGCAGTATAATATCGCGCAATCACAAAACAGGAATCCGCAGCTGCACCTGGGATTCAATGGAAATTTGCTCCGGAAACTGGATGATAAAGGGAGCGAAATATCTGTTGACGCCGATTATATATTTTATCATACAGATGGTACGGCATATTCCTACAATTATTTGTACAATGCCGATAAGGTCCCTTCGGAAGATCCATATTTACTCAATGGATTGTTGCCTTCCCGTATAGATATTTATAGCATCAAGAGTGATTACAAACGCATTATCAATAATGATATTACCCTCGAAGCAGGCATCAAATCGAGCTATGTGAAGACTGATAACGATGCAGCATATACGCTGTATAATAATAATACCAAAACATGGGAACATGATACCTCTATCAGCAATCATTTTATTTATAAAGAGAATATCAACGCTGCATATGTAAACTGGCAGCAACGCATCAAAAAATTCTCCATGCAAATTGGCCTGCGCGCCGAGCAAACCAATGCAAATGGTGATCAGACCGTGAAAAATGTGAGTTTTAAAAAGAACTACATACAGTTTTTCCCAACAACTTATTTTACATATAAACCGAACGACAATAATACATTCGGATTATCTTATGGAAGAAGAATCGACAGACCCGGTTATCAAAGTCTCAACCCATTCCGTTGGCAGCTCGACCGGTATACTTATGAAGTGGGTAATCCCAACCTGCAACCACAGTTCAGCAATAATATTGAAGCGAGTTACAATTATAAAGGAGAATTGAATGTGACTGCAAACTATACTATGACGACTGATATCATCAGCGACGTGCTTATTACCACTAAGGAACCTGCCGACTCGAATTATACGACTTACCAGACAACCCAGAATGTTGCATCACAAAGAAATATCGGGCTGGGCATCAACTATAGCAAACAGCTCACAAAATCATGGATGTTGAATGTTTTCTTAAATATATATAACAACAACTACAAAGGAGTGATCGATAGTACAAACATTAATGTGACTTATACTTCTTTCAATGCGAGCTTTAACAGTCAGTATACTTTCAAAAAAGGATGGACAGCCGAACTTGGCGGCTTTTATTATGCAAAGGACTATATAAGTGGTGCCCTCCTTGCTGATGGCCGCGGCATGTTTTCCCTCGGTGCGGCCAAACAAATACTAAATGGAAAAGGATCCATTAAATTAAACCTGCGTGATCCTTTTTACCTGATGAGTTTTACCGGCAACACAAACCTGAACAAAGGCCTTACACGCGCTCATTTTGTTTGGGATAACCGGAGGGCCATTCTCACGCTGATTTATCGTTTCGGAAAAAATGGCAATAATCAATCTCAACGAAGAAGGGATGGAGTTGATGAGCAAAACAGGGTGGGTGGAAAGAGTGGTCAGAATTAAGACTTAATTGATTACACGATATCATTTTTTTGGGAAAATAAGCGCATAGATAACATATAGCCATCCCAATATGCCATGAATGATTGCCCAGAGAATTGATTTATTCCTGCTCCATGAAACAACAACTGCTATGATCGTTCCGAGTCCAACACCGGGTCCAACATACACCGGTTGCATATAAACCGGTCCTCCATCTGCAGGATAAGCGCATCCAACAAAAAAAACAGTTGTCAGAATAAGAATCAGCAATGAGGAATATTTTATCATGATTATTTTATTATTGGTAATACATAGTTAATGAAATTTCTTCAGATTTCAGTTTTGCAATTTGTAAGGTTATAAGATGTAATACTCTTTAACGAGCACTAAATTCCATTGAATGAATTGCATTTCACAAAAAGATAAAATTTGAAAAAATTTGAACAGGAAATGAATTGATCCGGATTAATGCCAAAGTATAAGTTTGCTTCATATTTCAGATCAAAACAATACAAACAAAAAATGATTAGAACCATGAGCAAACTATTTTTTTTATTTCTGGTTTTTTTACTGGCTTTCAACCAGCTTATTTATTCACAAACCAGTTTCTGGAAAACCTCCGATGGGTATTTAGGACAGATTCCGCCGGGTGATACGCCCAGAATATTTGCTAAAGGTATGCTGGCAGATTCCGGTATCGTTCTGGGTAGAGTGGCATTTTCAAAAGATGGGAAAACGTTTTATTATGGTTTTGCGAGGCACTGGTTCGACTTTAATGGTACAGGAATCAAGCAAATTACTTTTGATGGAAAAAAATGGAACAACCCCAAAATTTTATTTGAAAAACTGGCCAATCCGACTTTGTCAGTTGATGAAACAAAATTATTTCTGGGCGGACAGAACAGCGATGTATGGATATCGGAAAAGTTAAATAATGGCTGGAGTGCTCCGGGATTGTGGCTGGATATGAAATATGGATTGTACAATTTTATGCCCACCAATAGTGGTGTTTTTTATGTTGGCAGCAATGCCAATCAGGGAAGTAAAAATGATTATGCTACCTATGATTTTTGTGCACTCACAATTTCTGAATCAGATACCATTATAAAAAGTTTGGGAATGCCGTTAAACACCCCCGCTTTCGACGGAGATTTTTATGTAGCTCCGGATGAATCCTATATTATCATCAGTGCAAAAGAAACAAAAACCTATGAATGCGAGTTATGGATCAGCTTCAGGAAAGCAGACAAAACCTGGACTAAACCAAAAAGTTTGGGGCCACTTGTCAATAAAGGCCTGGCACATCGTTTTGGACAGTATGTATCACCGGATGACAGGTATTTGTTTTATACAAAAGGTACCGGGGAAAAGGATTGCAATTTTTATTGGGTGAGGTTTGATCGGTTATTGGAAAAATTAAAACATGATAGTGAAAGGAGTTGAATGGTTGAATGGTTGATAGGTTGATAGATTGAAACAGGCACTACCATTTCAACTTATCAACCTATCAACCATTCAACTCCTTTGCGTCTCTGCGGCTTTGCGCGCGTATTATATGTAGTTGAAGAATATCAGTATCGAAACGGGCTTCCTGATAAATAATAGTTTGAAAATTCTATATTTGCAATCCGAATTAAAAACCGCCTTCGCTAAAGCTATGGCGGTCGAAGGGGGAATTAGCTCAGCTGGCTAGAGCGCTTGCATGGCATGCCAATTGTCGCTTCTTGCGACTGTTGATATAAAATAAGTTAGATAACCAAAAAATATTAGATATATTTTTTTTAAAACTATTTTAAAACTGCTCTTTGTAGGCACTTTAGTTTTCTTTGAAGCTCTTTAGTTTTGTTTGTATTTAAAAGGGGGATTAGCTCAGTTGGCTAGAGCGCTACCATGGCATGGTAGAGGTCATCGGTTCGAGCCCGATATCCTCCACAGAAATCACTATCAAAACATGCCGAACACCTGAAAATCGTTGAAATGCAGGCATACTTATTTTCAGCTTCCAATTAAATATATACTTACTCAATATTTGCGTGATTGGTAAAGGGTTTGTAGAACTTTTTTTTAGAATGGCTTTGTGCATTTATAAAATTGCAAAAACCTTTTGATTCAAAATCAGAAGGTCAATATTTCTAATCCAATCCCGATCACTATGAATCTTTGAAAACGCGCTCGTTCTATGAAGGTAGGCGTTATTGGAATTAAATACGGTGTACCCAAAACCCTTTCATATCTTACAAGCCATATAAATTCTGTTAGCAGTATAGCTTTTACTATTGCCTCAGAAAAAATGAAGACCGATGCCAAAGAAGAATTAAAATCGTTAAGAAAGTCAAACAGGTGATTGCCAAACATTCTCTGCCTAAATTACCGCATTCAGATATTTACTTTACTGATTATAACTGGAAGCATTGTTATGCATTTCATCTTCAAGCTTTCGCCTCTTTTTTTTATAAAAAAAATCTGGAATTAAAGGACTATCCTTTCTGTTGCAATATATTTTATCCTGAACTTTTCTAAGTTCGTTCATTGATGGTGCATTATGCGAATCGGTTATAGTATCTATAGTTTGGTGTAAATCATTCGCTGTTTTAATAGCTTTGGAATGATCAACAATAATTTTTGAGGTAAGAATCAAGACAGGCAAGAAAGGAACAAATACCTGAACTAAAAAATTTCCAACGGTAAAATCTGTAGCAAGAGAAACGGCGAACAATAATATTAAAACTCCAGCACTGGTATAGATACTAGCCCATTTATATTTATTTCTTAATGCACTATCATAATACAGATTCGTTTTTTGGCAAACATGAATGGCATTTTCAGTGGAAAGGTTTTCTATTTCAGCAGGATACCAATCAATTAAAGAGACTTTTGGATTAGGTATATATTTCTTCGCATATTTATTAACTGTTTCATTCGGCACCTTTTTATCAACAAAGATTTTATTCCATTCCATATCATATACATCGCAATCGAACTGCTCCTGTATTTTAGCAGCGTTAGTTTTGTAATTTCCAATCAAGTAGTTAAATAAGAATATGTCAATTAGTGATATGACAATAGCGTATAAGGCTGCATAGTATGTAACGTTAAAACCTATTTTATCTGGTGGGATAGTTTTGAGAAGTGAAAATAAAACTGTGACCGGAACAGTTAGAAATATTTGCCATAATAATATTTTTTTCCCCTCACTATATATCTGTCTTTGAGCTTCGAGTCTTTTAATATTTTCTGGCTTATTTTGATTAATTAAGATATTATTCATTTGGTTGATTTATTTATGCATTATGATCTGGAAATTCACTCCCAAAAATTTCTCTCCATTTAGTGATAGCTTCTTTGGTTTGCCCATTTTGTTCAAATGTTCTTGCTTCAATAGCTTTATTGCGATCTACTGTCGCTCTGTTATGAATTTTTACCCTTTCATCCCATGACAAAGTATTTAGATCTCCTTGTATTTTCTTGGGGTCATTAATAGGAGAATGAATATTATTAGCTATATACAGGAATAAATCTCGTAACTCAAGGTCTATGTAATTAGTGGTTGTGGTTGCGGCCTCGTAATAGTTCAAGGTCATATTTTCAAGCATGTAAGATTTCATAGTTGGCATGGTGGGCCTTACGTTCCAGTATTTTATTGAGCGGATAATATCTAATATAGAGATTGAATGTTTGGCGTTAATACTCACAACTCTATTTTTATCTATTCGTGGATCTGTCTTTTTCCAATTGCCTTTTCCATCAGGAATAAGGTAATATGTCCTCCCATCAGGTTCAGGATTTGTAATAAAACAAGGAACGATATCGAACACCCATTCATAACTTTGAAGTTCCAATGTTACTGCCTCCTGATTTCGTTTTATATCAGCCTTACGATATTGTGGAATACCAGCTAAATAATCTTTAAACTTATTAATTACTTTGATTGAATTTATAGAATTATCACTGTCAAAGTATAAGTTACTGAAGTGTGTAGCATTTGCTGCATTAAATACAATCGTTGGATTGCTATATTCATTATATGTAGCTCCTTGCGCATGTAATATGATCATTAGATCAACGTCATCCAGTGGTCTTGTTTTGGTTTTTCGGGAAAAAGAACCATACTCAATGTAGACATCAGGATGAAGAGTAGGGAATTTCCCATCTGCTGGAAATTTAATTATTTCCTCAATTAACCATTTCATACTTGATTTGGCAATCTTTGTCCTTTCTGGGTCTAATCGAACTGTATTAGTGAGAAACTGCGCAAAAGAATTATCCACTGTAGTTGCCATTCTTTTATATTTTATTGTTATTTACTTATTAAAAGTCTCTTGTCTATACCTCTGTTGCTATGCTTTTACAAATCCTGAAACATTTAATTTGTTTTTTTATATGCTTGGAAATTCATCATTAAAAAATAAATTCCAATAATAAAAGGCATCGTTAAGATTGCCCCTAACCCGGGCACTATATGCCTTCTCTGCCCTAGTTAAAGCTGTACTCAGTTTGGACAGCGCTTCTGATTTTTGTGCTGCAGTTTTACAAGATGGTATTAGTCCGGAGATACCCATTGGATCTCTCATATCGGCTAATTGAACCTTGTATAATTCATTGAGGATATTAAAAATTGTTTCATCATATGAGAGAATGATAGAACTCTCCAAAAATTTTGTAACCCTTAGTTCAACATAAAAAGAAACTATAGGCGCTGTATGCATAAATTTCCAGGCTTTAATGAATTTAATCAGCGGCTTCAGTTTTCCTCTTAACTTTTCATCAATAGTTGTGACATACTTGTTATGAGCTTGTGGGCTTGAATACATCCAGCCACCACTTCCGTCTGGGATTAAATAACTGGGGTAATTGCCAAGCGGAGTCGAGGACATGCCTTTGAATTTACATGGGGTCACTTCCACAGTTTCTGATGCATATTGACCAAAAGGTATCTGGATAGCCGGGTTGCTTACTTCGATTCCATCGGTTCTTGGAAAAGTGTATTGAAGGGCTTCTTTTAATTTTCTTAATGCGACTGAGGAATTTGCGGATAAAATGTCAGCAGGTATAGGCGCGAAGTAGTCAGTATCGCTATAATGCCTTACACCTGTCTTATTACCAAATGACCCAGTGTCAAACATATTATAGCATTGGAAACTATTTGCGACACAGCTTTTAATTGAATCTTTGTGTTTGACTGCCCTTTCGTGTTCACTAGAAAGAGGTTGGATTTTGCTTAAAAAAGCCTGAAATCCTTCTGCAATCGTTTTTGACATATCATTTTTTTATCTTCTATTCTGAGTAAAGCATTCCCGGGATTCCGAGAAAAATACCAATTATGGGATTCTTAAACACGGTAAAGGTACATAATATTACGATAATCGTAATATTATTACATAAAATTTGTTTTTAATTCCAAATATGACGATATTTATGCCAGTAAACAGAAAAAATAGTACACCATGTATACTGAAATATTAAGAATAATAGAAGGTGGCCTCGCAAAAGACCCTAAGAAGGTATACAATTATTCAAAGTTGCTGGCTGATAAACTCGCAAAGGATGGAGAGGAAAAACTGGCAAAAATGATTTTCAGGACGATTGAAAATGGACCTGCCACTACGGTGACAATGGATGAATTACTAACCACACCCGTTGACCAGGAGAGCCGTTTGAGTATTGTAGATGTGGAAGTGCCTTCAAAAACAAGTGAGCCCATTGTCTTACCGAAACTGGTGGATAATAAAATTGAAGATTTTATTAGTGTAGTGAAGCAACGAGGGCAGTTAATGAAAAGAGGCATTGAAATGTCAAACAGTTTGTTGTTATACGGCAAGCCAGGCAGCGGAAAGACCACCGTTGCAAGATACATTTCTGAAAGAACCGGCTTACCGCTGGTTATTGCAAGATTTGATGCTATTGTTTCATCATTGCTGGGAAATACGGCTAAGAATATCAGGAAAATTTTTGACTTTGCCGACAACAAACCCTGTATTTTGTTCCTGGATGAATTTGACGCCATTGCCAAAGCAAGAGATGACCAATATGAATTAGGCGAATTGAAACGTGTTATTAACAGCCTGCTTCAAAACATTGACACTTTTGAAAAACAAAATATTCTTATAGCTGCAACAAATCATCCGGAATTATTAGATAAAGCTATCTGGCGAAGGTTCAACACTGTTATTGAAATTGGGTTTCCACAAGAGGAAGGGATTATTGAATTAGTGAAAACATTTATAGAGGGATTTGAAACTGATTTCATCCGGGAAGAAAAAAGACTTGATAAACTAGTAAGGCTTATGGAAGGCAAATCACCTGCTGATATAAAAAGCATTATCAACAATGCCAAAGTACAAATTATAATTAACGGAAGAAAGATTTTGGGATACGAAGATGTTCTGGTTGAAATTTTCGAGTTCGATAACCACGGGGACATGACGATTGACAAACTGGTGGAATTTCTCAATGAAAATGGAATACCGCAGGCTACTATTGCAGACCGGATGAAGGTTTCTCTGCGACAGATCAGAAATTATTTAAACAAGCAATCTTAAAATTATGGCAGAAAAAAATCTTCCCATAAAATTTTTCCAAAAAAGGCAAAAGGACGAATCGGCCACGGAAGGTGGCGGGAGCCGTACAATTCCGTCATGGGCAGATGTTGATCTTATCGGAGAAAAGTCGCTATATATCCGTAAGGTTCTTACCACAGTATCAGGTTCACTTGCGAAGAAAGTAAAAACCAATAATTATATCCCATCTGTTGTAAAACTAAAAGTAAATGAAGATGCTCTTGCCAAAACTTACCGTAAGGAGATCGGCAATCTTTTTAATGTGGGTAAACTGAATATCATCGGCGTGAGTGGAGAAGATGAAGTTTTAATAAAGATCGACAATGTAACCGATCTACAAGCCATGATTAAAAAATTCGCTAATGTGGATAATGCTTATCCAAGCTATACAACAATAGTAGGAGTTTCCGCAATCACAAATATCGAAGAATTCAAGCCGCAAGTTGATGTTGAGCCAGATAGTGAGACCATTTTAAAAATAAAGTTGTTTAATTACGGCAATGGCGACCTTGATACAATTCTTATCCGCGAATTTGAAAAGTTCTGCACTGAAAACAACCTGGGTTTTGAGCGCACAGTATATTCCGCTGACCTAAATATATTTAGGGTAACCGGAATTACTGAGGATGCTTTAGAGGAACTGAAAGATTTTGATGGTGTACAGCTCATAACAGAAATGCCAACTTATGATGTCACCCTGGATGGGTTAGCAGAAGAGAATTTAATGCCAATTAAACAGCCAAAAGAAGGCGTCAACTATCCAGTAGTGGGTGTGTTGGATTCAGGTATTGCAAATATTCCTCACCTCCGGCCCTGGATTCATAACGAAAATTTTACAAAATACCATGAAGATGATATCAATAAAGCACATGGCACTTTTGTAGCAGGCGTCCTTTTATATGGGGATGAACTGGAAGGTGAACAGTATACCGGTTTTGAAGGCTGCAAATTGTTTGAGGCAATTGTAATGCCCGACATCAAGAAACAGAAAATTTATGAGGATGAATTAATTGAGCATATCAGGGAAGCCATAAGTACCCATGATGATATTAAAATATGGAACCTATCCCTGGGAACAGATAGGGAGGCTGACTTATATGAGTTTTCTGATTTCGCAAAAGCACTGGACGAGATCCAGGAATTGCATGATGTGCTTATCTGTAAGTCAGCGGGAAATTGCAGCAATTTTAAAATTAATGCGCCCAAAAGCAGGATATCCAAATCTGCCGATACGGTCAGGGGACTCGTCGTTGGCTCATTGGCTCAAAGTAAAATTGCGACCGACCTTGCCGAAAAGCATAACCCTTCACCTTTTTCCAGAATTGGTCCTGGCCCGGCAAATCTTATAAAACCTGATGTCGTACATATAGGTGGCAATGCGGGGCTTAATGCAAGGAATGATACTGTCATTAATCCTGTAAAGTCATTTTCGCCCGATGGCGGTTTGGCAAAAAATGTAGGCACAAGTTTTTCAACTCCACGTATTGCGGCCATTGCTGCTGGTTTGAATGCTATGTTAAATGAGACCTTTGATCCTGCATTATTGAAAGCTTTGATTATACATTCCGCTAAGTATCCAAAGGAAATGAATATGCGTATCGCTGATAAAATAAATGCAGTGGGTTTCGGCATGCCTTCGAATATCAGCGATATCCTTTTTAACCAACCCAATGAAATTACCCTCATACTACAGGATACCCTGGAAAAGGGCAATTTTATCGACATACTGGACTTTCCTTTCCCTCAAAGCATGATTGACTCTGAAGGTTATTATTATGGGGAAATTACCGTTACCCTTGTCACAATACCTATTCTGGAAGTGTCGCAGGGCGCTGAATACTGTCAGTCAAATATTGATGTCATGATAGGAAGCTATGATGATAAATTTGAGAGGGACACAACAAAGCCAACAATCAAAAATGCGATCGGTGCGGAAGGAAGGCAGAATATATTGGCTACATCCGTTTACAGTAAAAATGCTGCGAAAGATATAACGTCTCCATTTGCGACTGAGAGAATGCTCGTTTCTTATGGGGACAAATATCAGCCGGTAAAGAAATGGAGCGTGAACCTGAATGATTTTACTTATTCGAATAAAGAAAAATTTCTAAAGGCACCCAAGAATTGGTATCTGAAATTAGAAGGTCTGTACAGGCATTTTACTGAAACGAAATGTGAAACGCAGAAAATAGTACCAAGCCAAGAATTTTGCCTGATTGTCACTATAAAAGACACCAAGAAAAAAGGAAATATTTACAATGAAGTCACCCAGTTACTGGATAATTTCAGTTTTATACACAGTAATGTGAGAATTAAAGAAGAAGTAAGAATTAGATTAAATGCATAAGTATATAAACAGATACAATACCCCTGATAAAAAAAATATCTGGAAGTGGTGACTTCCAGAGCATTTTATAAATTAGAATGTACTAAAGCTGCAGGTGGCTTAACGGGGCTGGTAACCCTTTGGCATTCTGAATTATTGAACGCAGTAACAAGCAGTAAAGGTAAAAATTAATTCCAAAATCCTTTACCAGTTCAATAAATAAATCATTCCTGCCGGCAGGTTACCCTAACTCCGTGATGATAAGGGTAGTATTTATTCATTGTAAATTATTTAAGATGCAGTTTGAAGGAGCAGTAATCAGGGAACAGGGGCAGACCTTTGCGATTGTAGTGGTTAAATCGCATGTACTTAATAATTCCATAGAGAGCGATGATGCTAGGCGAAATTTTCGGAGCATTTTCCCGAGTATGCCCATTGTTTTAATGGCACAGGATTCGAGAGGAATGCCAACATACCAGGGAAGACCTGATATTGTAAAATTTCTCGCCAATGTCAGTATATCAAGCATTCCCTGGAAAAAGTACAATTATAATTAATCATTTTTTTTAATTCTTAAAACATTTTATTATGGCCAAGAATGGTAAAGTCGGCGATGGACATCGCAATGGCCCGGTAAAAGAAAGGTCCCAAACATTTAATCCAAAAACTGAAACATGGGTAAAAAGGGATACTGATACTGGAAAGTTCATGGATGGAAAGTCCGATGGCAAACCTTTCAAAGGAGTAACGAAAGAAAAATAGGATACTCCGAAACAGGGCGAGCCATAGGCTGGCCCTGTTTTTAATTTTTACATTTTAAAAACTGATACCATGTTCGATTTAAGTAAAGAAAAAATAACGGTGAAATGCGATTGCGGCAGAAGCCATACCGCCACATTACAGGATACAATCAATCGGAAAATAATAAGATGCCCTTGCGGGACAAACATCCAACTAAAAGATGGCGACGGTTCTGTAAGCACCGGGGTAACAGACATTAACAAAGCATTTAAAGATTTAGACGACGCTTTCAAAAAAATAGGCAGTTAAGTTCAATTTAGTGAGTGACGAACCAGATAAAGATTGATAAAATATCCCTGTAAATTATGGCTTAGAAAACTCCATTGGCGATAGCCTATGTCAGTGGAAATAAATAAACAAAATATTAAAAAGTGAATATTCCTGAGATATTTTGGACTAGAAAATTATGAAATATTTACGACCAGGAAAGCGAAAAATAGTTTTCCTATTTCAAGTCGGATAATTGCTAAAATTATCCCCGGAACTACTAAAAACTAGATAACTCTAATTATGAATGGTTGGGAAATAAGGGGAGCTTACAGACCAACAGATTTAATAAATAGTTTTTTAACTGGTAATTTTATTGTAGTCCAAAATTTATCGGCGGTAAATCACATTTTGTATCGGCAATTAACTGTCATTAGAATTATCGAAAGAGATCTCTAATTACCTTATGTATTTATTTTTCAGATCACGACCATTGTTTTTTATTGTTACAGGCTAGTCAATTTAAAGCTGTATTGTAGTAAGGCTCCTACTTGTAAAGTTTTTTGATCGATAACTGTTTTATTTTTTGTAATCGGTATTCCTATGCGAAATTGAGCTGATGGTGTAATTAAGACATCTATAAATGGAGTAATTACACGGCTTCGTTGGATACCATCCTCAATAAACTGGACGTCTCCATTGGTGGTCTTATACTCATAGGATAGACCCAGATTCAACGATGGGATGTATAGGGATTTGATGAAGTTCTCATTTGATTTTAGCCGTTCGCCTTTTAAAAAGGAAACTATCCTGTAACTGGCAACGAGTTGGACGCCCTGATATGGAATTATGTCTTGTCCTTTTTCTGCTGATTTTCGCGATAGGATATAATTATATCCAGCAGAAAAGACCCATTGGCCATTATTTAAACTATATGAAGCACTGCCTGAGAAATTGTGTGATTTCAGGCCGTGAAAGTTAAGACTATCAGTTACCGGGCTATCACCTTTTGAAGACAAAATTGAAAACAACTGAGTGTTGTATCCGATGCTCCATTTAAATACTCTTCTTGTTCGTTCCATGTCGTATTCATATAAAAGGTCACTTGCTTGTTGCTGATTTTGTTGTCGAACTTTTTCTTGATCGTTTTTGTCTTTATAGCATTCCGGGATACAATAAGCACCCTTACTAAAAACTCTTTTTCTAAGCGCATCAAATTTTGCCAAACGGGGATCTGAATTGTCTCCTCCAATTGCTAAACCAATTGTAGTAATATTATTCTTAAGAGCCACATTGAAGCGGGTATTAAGTAACAAATTTGATCTAACATTCTCGAGGAGTCGAAAAGGGGAAAAAACGATCTTTTGCGCATTGTTTTTATCAGAGAAACTAAGATTCGCATTCAATAAGTCATAGCTTGAAAAATCCAATTCATTGAATAAAGTACCCGGGTTTCGAAAGTTTCCAGTATAATCATTGGTGAATCTGAATTGTTGTACGTTTATTGTTTTCAGAAAAGACTTTCCATTTAAATCCAATCTTTCATCAGTTGAAAAACCTTCATTGTTTGACGGGAGGTATTTCACGCAACATGAATCCTGTCCATAGATCCCGGAAGAAACAAGAACTAACATCATTATAATTATTTTCCTCATAAATTTTGTTTTAAGGTAAAATTATAGAAGCGTTACTTTGCCAGAATTCTCCTCGTTGCAGTTGCTTGAATTGGTTGCCTGGAGGGATCTTAAAAATGGTTCTGTTTGTAATGTTCGAAATGAGTAAAGCAAGTCTTGGGATTGCGTCAACAGCCTGGATGCCCCAGCTCAAGTTGATTGAAATTCCAGTTGGGAAATGGCCTAAACTTACAGAAATTTCACCATCATTGTCTGAGATTGGTGCGGTAATAATGGGATGCCAAATTGTTGAAGGCGGTCTGTTGCCACTTAGAAAATTTAAGTTACATGCTATCTCTTTAGTCCAAACGATAGAAAAAGAATAATCACAAATATCCGGTTCTAAAAATTCTGAAAAATCAGCTTTTTTTCTTTTTGCAATTCTATTTAGATCAATATTTCCAAAGATTTTGTTGATAGCCATAAAATTAATTTTAAGATGAATGTTTAATATATTCTACATAAGGTCATTTAATATTAGCAAGTGTAATTTTAGTCAACATCGACGCCAAATACACTCCTATATTAAATGCAGCAGCATAATTCTGTGCCTCGGTTTTTACATTACCCTTTTTATCTCTCCCATTTACATCGTCATTAAAATGTCCTAGTCGATCAGTGATCCCAGAAACAAAAGCAAACTTTGCATCTGAACCAAATCTGATGATCCCATGTGTTGTTTCAACCGAAGCAACGGTGTTTTTAAAACCAGCATCTCTAATGGCCTGAATTCCCATTACGTCCGCTGTATCGAATTCAACATAATTGGTGATGTTCACAGAGCTTAAAGCAATGTAATTGGGGTCACATAGAATTTGTATTGAATCCGAAGGGTTATTGAATGGTTTTAATAATCGGGACTCTATGTAGCTCATTGTTGTTGGGTCGATCAGCTGAAAAAAATTAGGTTCAATGGATGAAGCGAGCATCTGCTCAAATCTTGGATCATCCCATTTACTTTTTGGATTTTCACCTTTAGGATGATAATTATGGATGAACACATTGCTGCCGATGACAAGGCAGCCATTATTATTTTGAGTGACATCTCCAAAATCAGCTGTGCCAAGTGCTAACACCAGATCTGGTTTATTCTTGTCGTAATTGAATATTTTGAAGAGATTGCCTTTTTTTATTTCACTGCTCGAATATAGTTGTGGGTCAGTAGGGTTTGCAATTTCCATGACATCTTGCACGCACCATAATTCAATATGTGAATTATTATAGTTAAACCATTCTGCGCGAGGTTTACCAGTGCCTTGCGGGAGTAGCCAGGGATTTCTTAGTATGTCTGGGCTCATGAGTTTATAATCCGGGGAGAAATGTGGTAGGGTCAGCGCATTGATGATTGCTTCTGTTTCCCAGCTTTTGTTGGCAACAAGTAAAATCCTTTTCATAACGGTTTAATGACAATGGGGTATTGAGCAAATTATTTATTTACTTCTGGAGCAACAACGGGATAAACACGGTATTCAAAGGGGTGAAATCACGGGAAAGAAATATTAAGCTACCTATTCCTTCGGAATAATGCAATAAGTCTTTCCACTTAGATCATTCTATAAACCGTAATAAATTCTCATTAAAACACAAACTCTAATTTTGTCAGAAAACTATGATAATTTTTTTTTGAGGTGTACGTTTCTATTCGAAGTCCTTGTCGATACGATCCTAAACAAACTATGCCATGAACAAACGCCTTCTAACCCATTGGGACTATTTTTGGAAAAACCAATCCATCCAATCCGGTGAAGATTTTGAAGACGATGTTGCAGACGAATTTTTTCCGGATGATATTTATGAAATGCTTCACCGAACTCATGATTTCAATACCAACCGAAAACGTTTCATCCGTTCTTCCCTACATCCCGATTTTCAGTTTGAAATACGCGATTCAAATATCCAGTTTTGGGTGGAGTGTAAGCACCGGGAAAACAATCGTGATGCGACACTCATCAATGTATTTAAAAATGGCCAGCTCTCCAGATACCAATCTTACGAAAATGCTTTTTTGCTTCTTTGCACATACAGATTTGACGAGCAATACATGTATTTCGTTCCTTTTGCTCATATTCAATGGGACAATCTTTATCTTTCTTTCTTGCGCCCATACCAACTAACGTTTGATCCTCCTGTCATGCCAGGCCTTAT
>Ga0137407_10000076_pt1 | contig 74892 bp, 66 predicted proteins | sample CZOMad2_2_16fung_FD_108410 | JGI IMG/M metagenome (GOLD analysis project Ga0137407, IMG submission 108410) | Vadose zone soil fungal communities from Angelo Coast Range Reserve, California, USA - CZOMad2_2_16fungal (Illumina Assembly) | ecosystem: Environmental > Terrestrial > Soil > Vadose... | reverse complement strand
GACGCCGAGCACCTGCGCTTGTCCGCCGAGCTTGCCTTCCGTGCCCACCTCGCGCGCCACCCGCGAGACCTCGCCGGCGAATGCATTGAGCTGGTCCACCATCGTGTTGATGGTGCTCTTCAGCTCGAGCACCTCGCCCTTCACATCGACGGTGATCTTTTTCGACAGGTCGCCTTTCGCCACCGCCGTCGTCACCTCGGCGATGTTCCTCACCTGGCCGGTGAGGTTGGCGGCGAGCTGGTTCACGTTGTCGGTGAGGTCCTCCCACACGCCGGCGACGCCGGGCACCTGGGCCTGGCCGCCGAGCTTGCCGTCGGTACCGACCTCGCGCGCGACGCGCGAGACCTCGCTCGCGAACGCGTTGAGCTGGTCCACCAGCGTGTTGATGGTGCTCTTCAGCTCGAGAATCTCGCCCCGCGCCTCGGCCGTGATCTTCTTCGACAGGTCGCCCTTCGCCACCGCGGTCGTCACCTCGGCGATGTTGCGCACCTGGCCGGTGAGGTTCGCTGCCATCGAGTTCACGTTCTCGGTGAGGTCCTTCCAGACCCCGCCCACGCCTCGCACCGCCGCCTGGCCGCCGAGCTTGCCTTCGGTACCGACTTCCTTGGCGACGCGAGTCACCTCCGCCGCAAAGGCGTTGAGCTGGTCCACCATGGTGTTGATGGTGCTCTTCAGCTCGAGCACCTCGCCCTTCACGTCGACGGTGATCTTTTTCGACAGGTCGCCTTTCGCCACCGCCGTCGTGACATCGGCAATGTTCCGCACCTGGCCGGTGAGGTTTGCGGCGAGCTGATTCACGTTGTCCGTGAGGTCCTTCCACACGCCGGCTACGCCGGGCACTTGCGCCTGGCCACCGAGCTTGCCGTCTGTGCCGACCTCTTTCGCGACGCGCGACACCTCGCCCGCGAACGCGTTGAGCTGGTCGACCATCGTGTTGATCGTGCTCTTCAGCTCGAGCACCTCGCCTTTCGCTTCGGCGGTGATCTTCTTCGACAGATCGCCTTTCGCGACGGCCGTGGTGACTTCCGCGATGTTCCTCACCTGGCCGGTAAGGTTCGCCGCCATCGAGTTCACGTTGTCGGTCAGGTCCTTCCACACCCCGCCGACGCCCTTCACCTGCGCCTGGCCGCCGAGCTTGCCTTCGGTGCCCACTTCGCGCGCCACGCGCGTCACCTCGGCCGCAAAGGCGTTGAGCTGATCGACCATGGTGTTGATCGTGTTCTTGAGCTCGAGGATCTCGCCCTTCACATCGACCGTGATCTTCTTCGACAGGTCGCCCTTCGCCACCGCGGTCGTCACCTCGGCGATGTTCCTCACCTGGCCGGTGAGGTTGGCCGCCATCGAGTTCACGTTGTCGGTGAGGTCCTTCCACACACCCGAGACGCCGAGCACCTGCGCTTGTCCGCCGAGCTTGCCTTCCGTGCCCACCTCGCGCGCCACCCGCGAGACCTCGCCGGCGAATGCATTGAGCTGGTCCACCATCGTGTTCACCACCGTACCCAGGCGCAGCGCCTCGCCGCGCAGCGGCCGGCCCTCGGCCTCGAGCACCATGGTTTGCGAGAGGTCGCCCTTCGCCACCGAGCCGATGACTCGCGCCACCTCGTGCATCGGATACATCACGTCGCCGACCAGCGTGTTGATCGATTCGATCGTGTCCGCCCAGCCGCCGGTCGCGCCCGGCAGGCTCATGCGCTGATTGAACTTGCCTTCCTTGCCGACGAGCTCTGCGACGCGGGCGATCTCGGTGACCTTCGCCTCCTCGAGCTCGACGACGTCGTTGAATGCCTGTGCGATCTCGCCGTCGATGCCGGTGAGGTTCAACGGCATGCGCACCGAAAAATCGCCGCGCTTGAACTGGCGGAGCGCTTTGAGCAGCTCCCCCCGGTCGAGCATCATTTGCAGGCCTGCGTGGATCGATTCCATGGGACTCCCTACGGGTGGTTCTGGTGTGACTAACCCTCGGATGCTACGGGGCAAGTACGACAGGGGGTATCGGCGAACGGGATCACCGGCCTGTCGCTATTTGCACTACAAGCTTTTTAATCTACGAGGTGATGCGCAATCGCGTAGTGCATCAGCTCCGCATTCGACTTCATGTTCATCTTGCGGAGGATGCGCGTGCGATGCGTGCTGACGGTGTTCGGGCTGAGGAAGAGCTCGTCGGCGATCTGGCGCACGGTCTTGCCCGAGGCGATCATCCACATCACCTGGTATTCGCGATCGGAAAGCGTCTCGTGCAACGGCTTGCCGCGGTTGTCCTCGAGCTCGAGCGCGAGCTTCTCGCCGAGCGTCGGCGTGACGTAGCGCCCGCCGCCCGCCACCTTGCGGATCGCGCTCACCAGCTCTTCGGGTGCGCTCTCCTTCGTTAGGTACCCCGCGGCGCCGGCCTTGAGCGCGCGCACCGCATAGCGGTCTTCCGGGTACATCGAAAGGATGAGCACCGCGCGGCCCGGATAACGCTGTCGCAGCTCCTTGATGAGCTCGAGGCCGTTCTTGCCGGGCATGTTGTAGTCGAGCACCGCCACTTCCCACGGCACGCGCCGCGACAGCTCGACCACCTCCTGGCCGTTGCGAGCTTCGCCCACCACGGTGAGGTCCTGCTCGACTGCGAGCATCTGCCGGAGGCCCTGGCGGACCACCGGATGATCGTCGGCGATGATGACTTTCACTTCGGTCACGCCTTCGGCTGAACCGGAATGGAAACCGAGACGCGCGTCCCGTGGCCGGGCGTTCCCGTGATTCTCACCTCGCCTCCGAAGAGCAGCGCGCGTTCGTGCATGCCGAGCAAGCCCAAAGATTTCTTGCCGTTCAAGTCCGAGTCGGCGATGCCGACGCCGTTGTCGGTGACTTCGAGGCCGACGCGCTCTTCGTTGACGATCAGCTCGATGTCCACCCGCGTGGCGCGCGAATGGCGCGCGACGTTGGTCAGGATCTCCTGGAAGATGCGGAACATCGTCGTCGAGACGTCCATGTCGAGCTTCACTTCCGGCGGCAGCTTGGCGCGGCAGCGGATGCCGGTGCGCTTCTGGAATTCCTTCGCCTGCCAGCCGACCGCAGCGATGACGCCCATGTCGTCCAGCATCTCGGGCCTGAGACCGGTGGCGATCTTGCGCACCGTCTGCACCGTGGTGTCGATCAGCTTGCACATCGAGTCGGTTTTCTCGATCAGCGGCTTCTCGCGCAAGCGCTTCGCGAGCCAGGTGACTTCCATCTTCAGCCCGGTCAGCACCTGGCCAAGCTCGTCGTGGATCTCGCGCGCGATGTGCGCGCGCTCTTCTTCGCGCACTGAAATCAAGTGCGCCGCCAGCCGCCGCAGCTTGTCCTCGGACTCCTTCAGCCGTTCGCTCTTGCGATGCAGCTCGACGAACACCGCGACCTTGCTTTTCAATATCTCCGGCACGACCGGCTTCTGCAGATAGTCGACCGCACCCACCTCGTAGCCGCGGAACATCGAGCTCATCTCGTCGGCCGCGGCAGTGAGGAAGATGATCGGCGTGAGGCGTGAGCGCTCGCGGCTGCGAATGAGGCGCGCGGTCTCGAAGCCGTCGATGCCCGGCATGCGCACGTCGAGCAGCATCACGGCGAAGTCGTTCTTGAGCGCGAGGCGCAGCGCCTCTTCGCCCGACTGCGCGATCATCAGGTTCTGCCCGAGCGTCGAGAGCAGTTCCTGCAGCGCGAAGAGGCTCTTCGGCTCGTCGTCGACGAGCAGGATCTTCGCCTGCGGCGCGGTTTCAGTCGCCGTTTCCGGCGCAAGACCCTCAGGCACCACGGCGCTGCGCGTCGCGGTGGCGACTTCCGACATGTTCACCCGACGAGCTGGTGGCGGACGGCGTAATGGACGAGCGCTGCGTTGCTGGCAAGGCCGAGCTTGCGCAGGATCCTCGTGCGGTAGGTGCTTACCGTGCTGGGCGAAAGACCCATCTCGCGCGCGATCTCGCTGATCTGCTTGCCGGTCGCGAGCAGCCACATCACGCGGTATTCGCGATCGGACAACTTCTCGTGCAGCTGCTTCTGCGGATCGCTGGAGCATTCCGACGCCAGGATTTCGGCCAGCGAGGCGGAAACGTACTTGCCGCCGTTCGCGACCTTGCGCACCGCCGTGGTCAGCTCCTGCGGCGCGCTGTCTTTGGTGATGTACCCCGCTCCTCCCGCGCGCAACACGCGGGACCCATGCACATCCTCGGAATGCATCGACAGAATGAGGACCGGCTTCCCCGGAAATTCCTTCTTGATGTCGCCGAGGAGATCGAGGCCGCTGCGGCCGGGCATGGAGAAGTCGAAAATCGCCATGTCCCATTCCAGCTTGCGGGCGAGCTCGAGCGCCTCGTCCCCGTTGGTCGCTTCCCCTACGACGGTCGCTGCGGGGTCGGAGGCCAGCATCTGCTTAAGGCCATGGCGCACGATCGGATGGTCGTCGGCTATGAGAATTCGCATTGCATCCCTCTTATGGTCTGTAGCTTCCCTGTGGCGGGGAGTATAGGCACCTCAATGACGCTTAGCCATCCTCTTTTCCCGTTTTTCTTCAAGGCTGTAGTGCGCATTCGACAGCCGTGTCAGTATTCTCCCGACATGTATTTTTTGCGCTGCAGCGCCACGGTAGACCGCGTTCGCCAGCCCGCGCAATTCTGCGCAGATGAACCGCATGATTTTGTTCGCACTCGCCGCGCCACTTGCGGTGCTCGCCGCCGAGCCGCGCGCCGTGGCTACGTTCGAATCGATCGGCGTCTATTGGACACCGCCGTCCGATCCAGGGCCAGCAGGCTGCGCGATTCAGTTCCGCAAGACCGGCGATTCCGCATGGCGTGACGGACTTCCACTGTGGTTCGACGCGCGAAATCGGGAATGCCGCGGCAGCCTCGTGCAGCTTGAGCCAGGCACGAAGTATGAAATCCAGCTCGGCGGCCATCGCTTTGCAGCAAGCACATGGAACGAGCGATTTCCCATCGCACGCACCGTGAAAGTGGCGAGCGGAAAATCGCTCACCATCAGCGAAGGCGGCAACGCATCGGGCTATGTGCTCTACACCGGTGACGCCACCATCGATAGCGCCGACAGCGAGCAATACAACATCACGATCGCGGCGCCGTACGTCATCGTGCGCGGCCTCAAGCTCAGGGGCGCCCAGCAGGATGCGATTCGCCTCCTGCCCGGCGCGCACGACGTCGTGGTCGAAGACAACGACATCAGCGGCTGGGGACGCTTCCGCTACACCAACAGCAAGGGCTGGCAGATCGGAATGGATATGGATGCGGGCGTGCGCGCCGTCTGCTCCGGTTCCTGGCGCATGGAACGCACCATCGTCCAGCGCAACCGTATCCATCACCCGCGCTACGGCGCCAACAGCTGGTCATGGGGTCATCCCGCCGGCCCGCAGGCGATTACGTACAGCCATTGCGGCGGTAACCATGTGATCCGCTACAACGAGATCTATAGCGAGGACGGCCATTACTTCAACGACGGCATCGGCGGCGAGGACAATTTCTCCGACATCGGCTTTCCCAACTCCGACACCGACATCTACGGCAACAAGATCTCGCACGCATGGGACGACGGCATCGAGGCCGAAGGCGGTAATCGCAATGTGCGCATCTGGGCCAACTACCTGGACCTGACTGCGACGGGCGTGGCGAGCACGGTGACGCACTATGGTCCGCTGTACGTTTTCCGGAACGTTTATGCGCGCAGTCGCAAGATGTCGGAGCGCGCGCCGGACGCGGACGATCGCGGGCCATTCGCCAAAACCGGCGCGACTGCCGAGTGGGGCGGCGGTCGGCGGTACTTCTTCCACAACACGGTGGTGGGCGGTGCGCAGGGCGCGGGCCAGGGCATCTCGGGAAACAGCGGGCAGCCGCTGACGAACACGGTCTCGCGCAACAACGTCTTCGAGATCTGGAAACCGCACTGGGATGCGATCAACGAAGCCGGCGGCTCGGGCAACGACTTCGACTACGACCTCTACAACGGCAGGCTGAGCACCTACGGCGGCGCCGAGAAGCACGGCATCGAAAGCTCGCAGCCGAGCGCTGGAATCGATCGCGCCGTGCGCATCGCGAACTTCAACGATAGCTATGTCGGCGCCGCGCCCGATATCGGCGCGCAGGAAAACGGCGTTTCTCCTATGAAGTTCGGCCTCGATGCCGGTGAAAGTCGGGAAGCGGCGACATTAAGAACGGCGCGGAAACAGTGACTTGAACAATTCGTACGACATGCCGTCGTCGTCCCACCACAGATTCGTAGTGCCGATCACGACAAGCGACCAATAAGCAGTTGATGTAACGACACTTCTCCCGCTGGCATACGCCGTGCTTTGTCCCTGCGCGAACTACAAGCGGCCGCCGAGGACTGAAAAGCACGGGGCCGCACGCGAGCCGACTTAAGCGACTCGCGTTTCTTCTCGAGAACGAAGGGAGAGTTTATTTTGAATTTCCGCAAATCGCAGATTGCCTTGGCCGCGCTCGCCGCATGCGGCGCGATGCCGCTTGCCGCTCAGGCGGCACCTTCCATTTCCTGGGCCACCCCCGGCAGTGGCGCCGTACTCAGCGGCTCCGTGAGCGGCGGCGCGTGCGCCGTGAATACCAGCAGCGATACCACGCGCGTGACGTTCTGGGCCACGAACTGGCAGATCAACAACGATTACAGCGCGCCGTTCAACTGCAATTTTCCGACGACGCAGCTGCGCGATGGCGCGTACAAGCTGCGCGCGGTCGCGTATGACACCGCCGGCAACTCTTCGGAAGCGGATCTCGACATCACCATCAACAACAGCGGTACGTCGACGCCGACTTCCTCCACACCTTCGCCGACGCCGACGGTCACCCCGACGCCGACCACTTCGACGCCGACGCCCACCACCGCGACGGCGACCCCGGCCCCCGGCTCGGGCGCGCTGGACGTGTGGTTCAAGGCGCCGACTGCGGGCGCGACCATCAAGGGCCTGCTCAACGCCGGCACGTCGTGCTGGGTGAATGGCACCGGCGCGACTCGCGTCGCGTTCTACATGGACAACACGCCGCTCAATACCGACACCTCGACGTCGGACGGCATGCAGTGCGTGATCGATACGACGAAGTTCTCGAACGGCACGCACCAGCTGAAAGCCACGGCGTTCGACGCCGCCGGCAATTCGCGCAACGACGTCATCAGCGTCAGCGTGCAGAACACGACCGTGACGCCGACGCCCACCGTTACGCCGACGCCGACCCCCACCGTTACGCCGACACCGACCGTGACCCCGACGCCGACGGTCACACCGACGCCGACCGTCAGTACCGCGATCAATGCGGCGAACATCCTCGGCCAGGCGCAGGCGAACGTTCCGTTCGCACAGCAGAGCGGCTACGGCGCCCAGGTTCTCGGCCAGTTCCCGTCGGTGCAGAACATTCCCGAGACGGGCATCAACGGCTCCACACTGCCGAACGGCGACACGCTGCGCCTCGGCAAGGTGGCCGATCCGTTCAACACGTCGCGCAAGGCGTTCCTGTTCCAGGTCGCGCCGAACGACGCGCTCACCTCGGGCTCGCACCGCTCGGAATTCGAGTTCCCGATGAACATCGAGCTCGGCAAGACGTACTGGATCGCCTACAGCGTCTACGTCTACGACTGGGGCACGCTGATGAACGGTGACGACAGCCTCTTCGGCACGCAGGTGCATAGCGGCAACAGCAACCTCGGCCTGAGCCCGTCGTTCACGATCTATACCGCGGGCTCCACCGGCGGCCGCACGTTCCAGATCTACCGCCAGTACAGCACGAGTACGAGCCCGACGCAGAGCAACTCGATCGTCTATCGCTCGGCGCAGTTCCCGCTGCCCTTCGGCCAGTGGATGGACTTCGTCTTCAAGTTCCGCGAGTCGATCGACAACACCGGACTGCTGCAGGTGTGGATGAACGGCAACCAGATCATGGATTACACGGGGCCGCTCGGCTACTCCACGCCCGGCTACAAGGACTACGCGAAGTTCGGCTACTACAACTGGTCGAGCTTCGACTCGAGTCGGAAAGTGCTGCTGCGCTCGCCCGTGCTGGTCAACGATCCGACCGGCAGCACGTACCAGGCGACGGACCTCCGCGCCTTCGTGCAAGCCAACCAATAACTGAAACCTGAAGGGAGAAGCTCATGACGTTCCATAAGACCCCTATTGCCCTTGCCGTCCTCGCAGCGTGCGGCGCCCTGCCGCTCGCCGCGCATGCGGCGCCGACCGTGTCGTGGAATACGCCGGCGAACAATGCCGTGCTGAGCGGCAACGTCACCGGCGGCGCGTGCGCCGTCACGACGAGCAGCAACACCGACCGCGTGACGTTCTGGGCGGACAACTGGCAGATCAACAACGCCTACAGCGCGCCGTTCAACTGCAACTTCCCGACGACCCAGCTGAAGGACGGACCGTACAAGCTGCGTGCCGTGGCCTACGACGCTTCGGGCAACTCGTCCGAGGCGGACCTCAGCATCACCGTCAATAACAGCGGCACGAGCACGACGACGTCTACGAGCACCACGACGTCGACCGCAACGCCGACGCCGACGACGATCTCGCTCGGCGGCGTGTCGGCCAGCACGACGACGAGCGTCACGGCCACGCCCGTACCGACCTCCGGGTCGCTCGACGTGTGGTTCAAGGCCCCGCTCGCGAGTTCGACGGTCAGCGGGCAGCTGAATGGCGGCACGGCCTGCTATGTGAACGGCACGGGTGTGACACGCGTCGCGTTCTCCCTGGACAGCACGGCGCTCAACACCGACACGACGATGTCGGACGGCATGCAATGCGTGCTGGATACCACCAAGTTCGCGAATGGCACGCATTCGCTCAAGGCGACGGCTTACGACGCCTCGGGCAACTCGCGCAGCGATGTCATCAGCCTCAACGTCCAGAATGCGACGGTCACACCGACGCCGACGACCATAACGACGTCCGGTTCGACTGCGGCACCCCGCAGCGGCTCGCTCGACGTCTGGTTCAAGGCCCCGGCTAACGGCTCCACCGTCTCCGGCATGTTGAACGGCGGCACGAACTGCTACGTGAACGCCTCCGGCAGCGTGGCGAGCGTACGCTTCTTGATGGATAGCACGGCGCTCAACACCGACACGACGCCGGCCGATGGCATGCAGTGCGTGCTCGACACGACCAAATTCGCCAACGGCACCCACCAGATGATGGCCACGGTGGTCGGCAGCGATGGTTCCACGCGCAACGACGTGATCAGCATCAACGTGCAAAACGTCGTGCCGAACCAGGCGCCGACCGTGTCGATCACGTCGCCGGCAGCGGGTCAAACCGTCTCGGGGACGGCGGTCGCCTATGCGGCGAACGCCACCGACGATGCCGCCGTGGTGAAGGTCGATTTCTCGCTCGACGGCACCGCGCTCGTGTCAAAGACGTCGGCGCCTTACAGCGGCGTGCTCGACAGCACGAAGCTCTCGAACGGCACGCACGTCCTGAAGGCGATGGCGTACGACGCGCAGGGCTTGAACGCGACGTCGCAGGTCTCGCTCAACGTATCGAACGCCACTGCCACACCGACGCCGACCACGACGAGTTCAACCCCCGCGCCGCTCTCCGGCTCGCTCGACGTGTGGTTCAAGGCGCCTCTCGCGGGTGCGACGGTGTCCGGTCAGTTGAATGGTGGTACCTCGTGCTGGGTGAACGGCACCGGCGTGACGCGCGTCGCTTTCTACATGGACAGCACGCCGCTCAACACCGACACGACCATGTCGGACGGCATGCAGTGCGTGATCGATACGACGAAGTTCTCGAACGGCACGCACCAGCTGAAAGCCACTGCGTTCGACGCCTCGGGCAACTCGCGCAACGACGTCATCAGCCTCAACGTGCAGAACACCTCGACGGTCACGCCGACGCCTACCGTGACGCCGACGGTCACGCCGACGCCTACCGTGACGCCGACACCGGTGACGGGCATCAACGGGCTGCCGATCAACGGCGTCCGCGCGGTGCCGACGTTCGAATCGGTCGGCCTGTATTGGACGCCATCGTCCAACCCGGGATCCGCCGGCTGCTCGGTGATCTTCCGGAAGAGCGGCGACTCGTCATTCCGCCAAGGTCTCAACATGTGGTACGACCCGAACAACAACGAGTGCCGCGGCAGTCTAGTGCTGCTCGATCCGGGCACGACGTATGAAGTGCAGATCGGCATGCCCGGCCAGTCGCCGAGCGCGGGCCTTTCTGTCGCCACGTGGACCGAGACCGACCAGCGGCCGATCGCGCAAACGATCACTCTGCCGGCGGGCACGCGCAACACGCCGCTCGCCATCACGCAGGGCGGAACGGCGAGCGGCTACGTGGTCTACCAGGCCGATCCCACGAGCGGCACGACGATCGACGTGCAGAACCAGTCTCTGAACAACGTCACGATCTCGGCGCCGTACGTCATCCTGCGCGGCTTCACGCTGAAGGGCGCGCAGATGGATGCGATCAACCTCCTGAACGGCGCCCACGACTTGGTGATCGAGAAGAACGACATGAGCGGCTGGGGACGCTTCAGCTCCAGCAACGCCTCGAGCGGCGGCTGGGACATCGGCGTCGACATGGACGCTGGCGTCAAGTGCGAAAGCGTGGCCACGCTCGAGCGCGTCGTCGTCCAACGCAACAAGATCCACGATCCGCGCTACGGCTCGCAGAGCTGGGACTGGGGCCATCCGCGCGGCCCGCAGGGCATGAGCTTCAACTACTGCGGCGGCAACAACGTCATCCGCTACAACGAGGTGACGAGCTCCGACTACCGGCACTTCTATAACGACGGTATCGGCGGCTCGGACAACTACACCACCGCCGGCTTCCCGAATTACGACAGTGATGTGTACGGCAACATCGTGCAGGGCGTGATGGACGACGGCCTCGAGATCGAGGGCGGCGACAAGAACGTGCGCATCTGGGGCAACTACATCAACCAGGCCGGCACCGGCATCGCGAGCACCGTGGACGGCGTCGGACCGCTGTACATCTTCCGGAACGTCTACGACCAGAGCCGCAAGCTCTATCTCAAGTCGACGGACGGAGATGACCGTGGACCGCTCTTCAAGGCGGGCACCGACACGAGCGTCGGCAACGGCCGGCGCTACGTCTTCCACAACATATCGCTGCAGGCGGCGAATCCTAGCGGCTCGTATCCGCTTGGCGCCGGCGCGGGCCTCACCTACACGGGCAGCAATCCGTTGACGAACACCATCTCCCGGAACAACGTCTATTACATCTGGAAGTCGAACTGGGAGTCCATCGCCACGATTGGTGGCGGCGGCAACGACGTCGACTACGACCTCTATAACGGTGCCATCACCGGCATCACCGGAGTCCAGTCGAGCGGCGTGCACACCGCGCCCACCTTCGCGAACGGCAACGGTGTCGGCATGAGCGGCCTGTACCAGCTCTCGCCGGGAAGCGCCGGCTACGGCATGGGCGTGCTCATCCCGAACTTCAACGACCAGTACGCCGCGCCGGACATGGGTGCCGCGCAGTCGGGTACCGCGGCGATGACGTTCGGCGTCAACGGCCACCGCTAATCAGTTTTGTTGTGCTTGAAGGCCGATGCCTCGTGCATCGGCCTTTTTTTTGACGATATTGGATTTGACGCACCAGCCAGAAAGCGCCAGCAATTAAGAGCGGCGCCACGCCAAGAATGGCGCTGATGAGGTCTACGTAGTGTCCGGGGCTGTCCCGCAGGCCCCAACGATGAGGCACAACCGCAACCGGCCAGAAGAGTTCGCACTATCCCTTCGCTGATGTGCGCACTTTCAGTTGAATTTCGTCGGTGTGGAGCGACATAAGAAAGCGCACTGAAACAAAGCCTTGAGGGCTGCAGCGTCGCACGCGTCGGGCACAGACCACAGGAAGACAGCGATCCGCTCTACGAAGCTACGCGCAATAGGTTGAAAGAACAAGTCTTTCTAACCTGGCACAGCAACTGCTAACTGTCATAGGCCGCACTACAAGCGTTTAAGGCGGCCAACTACAAAAGGGAGAGGGAGGCTTCAATGTCCAGATCCAAAGGTTTCACGCTGCTCGAGTTGCTGGTGGTGATCGTGATCATCGGCTTGCTCGCCGGCTACGTGGCGCCGCGCTACTTCGGGCAGGTGGGCAAATCGGAAGTGCAGGTGGCGCGCGCGCAGATCGATTCGCTCGAGAAGGCGCTCGACCAGTTCCGCCTCGACACGCGCCACTACCCGACGGCGGAGCAAGGGCTGGCCGCGCTGATGGAGAAGCCCACGAACGAAGTCGCCTGGAGCGGTCCGTATCTCAAGAAGTCGGTCCCGAACGATCCCTGGGGCCGTCCGTACGTGTATCGCGTACCCGGCACGAAGAACGAGTTCGACCTCTACTCGCTCGGCCGCGACGGCAAGCCCGGTGGCAGCGGTGAAGACGCCGATATCGGCCTCGACCAGCAGGTCACCCTGAACAAGTAAATGCAATTCAACGTCCACGCCCTCGATACGCAGCAACAGGTCATCGCGCTAAGCCTCGAAGCGGGGAGCGAGGCCGACGCGCGCGGCATGGCAGAAGGCCGCGGCCTCGCGGTATTTTCCATCGAGGGGAGACGGCAGGGGCTCGGCATGCCTCGCGTGCGCCGCGGTGCGGCATTCAAAACGGCGCTTTTCTCGGTCGAGCTGCTTTCGCTCCTCGAGGCCGGACTGAACCTCGTCGAGGCGCTGCAGACGCTGGCGGAGAAGGACACCGCGGGCGGGCGGCAGCAGGTGCTGTCGGGGTTGGTGGCGTCGATCCACCGAGGTGAACCCTTCTCCAAAGCGGTCACCGCGTTCCCCGAGCATTTCTCGCCGCTCTACGTGGCGACGATCAAGGCGAGCGAGCGCACCGGCAACGTCAAGGAAGCGCTGTCGCGCTTCATCGCCTATCAAGAAGAGCTCGAGCGGGTGAAGAAGAAGGTCGTGTCCGCCAGCATTTACCCGGCGATCCTCGTGATCGTCGGCATGCTGGTGCTCGGCTTCCTCATGTTCTACGTGGTGCCGCGCTTCGCGCAGGTCTACGACGACATGTCGCACTCGCTGCCCTTCTTCTCGCAGCTCCTCCTCAGCTTCGGCAGCTTTGTGGGAAAACATGGCTTCTTCTTGTTTTCCTTTTTTATCCTCGGCGCGGGCTCTCTGGCCTGGGCGCTCAGCCGCGCGCGCGTGCGCTCGGCGCTCATGCAGCGCATCTGGCGCCTGCCGGCCGTCGGCGAGCGCATGAAGGTCTACCAGCTCGCCCGCCTCTATCGCACGGCCGGCATGCTGATGCGCGCCGGCATTCCGGCGGTGCGCGCACTGGAGATGGTGCAGGACCTCCTCGCTTCGCACATGCGCCCGCAGCTCGCGCGGGCGCGCGCGCTGATCGAAGAAGGCCACGCCATGTCCGCCGCCATGGGGACGGCGGGGCTCGCGACGCCGGTGGCGGCCCGGATGATGGCCGTCGGCGAGCGCGGCGGCGACATGGGCCGCATGCTCGGCGAGATCGCCCGCTTCCACGACGACGAGGTCGCGCGCTTCGTCGACTGGTTCACCCGCGCCTTCGAGCCGGTGCTGATGGCCGTGCTCGGCGTCGCCATCGGCTTCGTCGTGGTGCTCATGTACATGCCGATCTTCGAGCTTGCAGGGAACATCAAATGAACATCGAAACACTGGAACGCGAGCACGGCGACGAAGTCGTCTCGCATCTCTCGCAGGCGCTGCACATGCCGGGCGTGACGCTCGACGAGATGTGCGCCGCCGAGGCTGCCTTCGACCTCGTGCCTTACGCCGAGTGCGCGCGTCGCTGCTGCATCGCGCTGCGCAATGCCGAAGGCTCGGTCGCCGTCGTGCTCGGCAACCCCTTCGACCTCGACACGCAGGACTGGCTCGAAGAGCGCCTCGCCGTGCCGTTCCGCTATCGCCTGGCGCGCCGCCAGGACGTGGCCGACCACCTCGCGCGCCAGGAAGCGGCGATGCGCGCGCTGGACGGCGTCACCTCCGAGATCAAGTCCCAGGCTATTACCGCCGATGCCGCGCAGGATCTCTCGTTCGAGACCATCAGCGAGACCGACAGTCCGGTGGTGCGCCTGGTCGCCTCCACCCTGTACGACGCGATCAAGGCCGGCGCGAGCGATGTGCACCTGGAATCCACCGGCAGCGGGCTGACGATCAAGTATCGGATCGACGGCGTGCTCACGTCCGCCGAGACCGTGCCGGGCGTCGAAGTCGCCGAGCAGGTGATCTCGCGCATCAAGGTGATGTCGGAGCTCGACATCGCCGAGCGCCGCGTGCCGCAGGACGGGCGCTTCAAGGCCCGCCACAAGCATGGCGGAGAGGCAGGCCGCGAGATCGATTTCCGCGTCTCGGTGATGCCGAGCGTGTTCGGCGAGGACGCGGTGCTGCGGATTCTCGACCGCCGCGCCCTGAGCGACCAGCTCCGCGGGCTCACGCTCGACAGCCTGGGCTTCGACGAAGACATCATCGAGCGCATGCGCAAGCTCTCGGCCGAGCCGTACGGCATGCTGCTCGTGACCGGACCGACGGGAAGCGGAAAGACCACGTCGCTCTACGCGAGCATTACCGAGGTCAACAAGGGCCTCGACAAGATCATCACCATCGAGGACCCGGTCGAGTACCAGTTGCCCGGCGTGCTGCAGATCCCGGTGAACGAGCAGAAAGGCCTGACGTTCGCACGCGGCCTGCGCTCGATCCTGCGCCACGACCCCGACCGCATCATGGTCGGCGAGATCCGCGACCCGGAGACCGCCGAGATCGCCGTGCAGTCGGCGCTCACGGGCCACCTGGTCTATACGACGGTGCACGCGAACAACGCGTTCGACGTCCTCGGCCGCTTCATGCACATGGGCGTCGACCCGTACAACCTGTGCTCCGCGCTGAACGCGGTGCTGGCGCAGCGCCTGGTCCGCGTGTTCTGCACGAGCTGCAAGGGCAAGGGTTGCGCGCAGTGCCGCGGCACGGGCTTCCGCGGTCGCAAGGCGATCGGCGAGCTCCTGATCCTGAACGACGAGCTGCGCGAGCTGATCATCACCCGCGCGCCGGCAAGAAAACTGAAAGAACTGGCACGTGCCGCGGGCACGCTGCCGCTAAGGGAGGCCGCCATGCGGCTGGTCAATAACGGAGAAACGAGTCTCGAGGAGATCAACCGTGTCACTTTTGTGGCGTAACAAGCAGCTCCGGATCGGCCTCGCGCCGGACCGCATCTACCTGAGCGGCGCGAAGACCGTCGAGGTCGCCGCCGGCGACGGCACCTGGAATGCGCCGGTCGAGGCACTCGCCGCGGCGCTGGCGGGCGCCAAGGGCGAAGCCGCGGTCGTGCTCGCCGACCAGTTCGTGCGCTACTCGCTGCTCGCGCACAACGAGACGCTGAAGACCGCCGAGCAGTGGACGGCGCTCGCCACGCATCGCTTCAATACGCTGCACGGTCCGCGCGCCGCGGACTGGCAGATCACCGTCACCCAGACCGCGCCGATCGGGCCGCGCCTCGCCTGCGCCGTCGATCGCGCACTGATCACGCGCCTGGCCGAGATCTTCGTGAAGGCGAACCTGCATCTCGCCTCGGTCCAACCGTTCCTCGTCGCCGCGTTCAACCGCATCCGCAAGACGGTCGGCAACGGCTCGTGCTGGATCGTGGTCGAGGAGCCCGGCCGCCTGACGCTCGCGCTCATCCAGCGCGGCATGTGGATCGCGATCCGCGGCCGGCGCGCCGACAAGGGCTGGCGCAACGTGCTGCCGGAGATCCTGGGGCGCGAGGGCGCGTTCCTCGGCCTGTCGCAGCCGGTAACGCGCGTCATCGTTTGCACCCAAGGGGAGTTTGATACCGAGATGTACGACGCATGGCGAACCGAGGCTCTCGGATACAGAGAACTCGCGGTATCTCATGAGTAGCGGCGAGCGAATAAAGGAGTCTTAATGCAAGGCATCGAACTCGATTTCATCCGCCGTGCGCCGCGCTCCCGCTGGGCGGGCCGCGTGCTGCTTGCCGTGGGGCTCGGTATCGCCGGCGACATGGCGTTCACGTACGCGCAGCTCGACACGGCGGTGAAAGCGAACGAGGCGATCGTGGCGCGTGCCCATCCGCACAAGCCGGTCCAAGGCGTCTCGACCGAAGACGTCGCGCTCGCGCGCGACACGGTCGAGCGGCTCGGGCTGCCCTGGTCGAAGCTCTTTTCCGCGCTGGAAGCCGCCGCCAACGAGCGCGTGGCGCTGCTCGCCATCGAGCCCGACACCAAGACCGGCACGGTGAAGATTTCCGGCGACAGCAAGGACTACCTCGCCGCGCTGACCTATGTGCTGAACCTGAGCCAGTCCGACGCGCTTTCCAACGTGCAGCTCGTGCGCCACGAGGTGAAGCAGACCGATCCGCAGCATCCGGTCGCCTTCTCCATCTCGGCGGCCTGGAACGAGGTCAAGCGATGAAACAGAGAATCTACGCACAGATTTACCGCCTGCGCGACGAGCTCGGCACCACCGGTCTCGCGGCCCTCGTGCTTTTCGTCGCGGCCGGCGCCTTCATGGCGCTCGTGCTGCAGCCGATGAAGCAGAAGAACCGTGTGCTGGAAGCGCGCGCCGGCATCAGCCGCGACCTCGGTGCGGTGCAGAACGTGAATGCCGCCGAGAAGGTCGCCTCGGTCTACGAGTACCTGGAAAAGCCGGAAGCGACCACCGACTGGCTGGCCAAGCTCTATGCGATCGGCAAGGCGACCGGCGTCGAGCTGCAGTCGGCGAACTACAAGACGCAGAACGCCGGCGGGCGCCTGCAGCGCTACGAGATCGTGCTGCCGCTGACCGGCAGCTACACGCAGATGCGCGACTTCCTCAAGCGCTCGCTCACCGAGATTCCTGTGCTCTCGCTCGACCAGATCACGCTCAAGCGGGAGAACCGGCGCGAGGGGACCGTGCAGGCCGAATTGCGCCTCACTCTTCACATGGTGAAGTCATGACGCCAATGGTCAAGAAAGTGCTGGCAGGGATTACGGTGGTGAGCGCGCTGGCCTCGGTGGTTGCCGGTCGCGAAGCGCCTTCCGTGGTCGCGCCGGCGACGCCGAAGGTCGACGCGCGCCTGCACGTGCGCGACGACATCGACCTCGCCAAGCTCGAATCGCGGCTCGGCGAGGATGCGAAGGTCGATCCGTTCGCGCCGCGCAACTTCGGCTCGGCCGCCGCGCCGCAGACCAATGGCCCGGCCGCGGTCGCGCGCCGCGAGGCCCCGGCGCTGCCGTTCCGCTACATCGGAAAGATGATCGACAACGGCCAGCTCGCCGTCTTCCTGCAAAAGGGCGACGAGAGCTTCTCCGTGATGGCGGGCGAGCGCGTAGGCGACTACCGCATCGACAGCATCTCGGAGAACGAGATCCGCTTCACCTATTTGCCAATGAAAACGAAACAGACCCTGCCCCTATGAAAAAACTTCTGGCACTGATCCTCCTCGCGCTGGCGCTCGCCGCCTGCGCGACCAACGAACAATTCAAGCAGGCCCGCATCGAAGTCGAAGCGGGCAACGAGGAAGCCGGCCTTGCTCGCCTCGAGCAGGAGATCAAGGCGCACCCCGACGACGTGGAGCTGCGCAACTACTACCAGCGCCACAAGGAGATCGCGGTGCAGCGCTACCTCGCGCTCGGCGACAACGCGCGCGCGGCAGGCGCTGCCGATCGGGCGCAGGCCTCCTATGAGCGCGCGCTGCGCTTCGATCCGCAGAACCCGCGTGCCCAGACGGGCATCGTGATGGTGCGCAAGGACCGCGAGCAACGCACCCTGCTGGTCGACGCCGAGCAGGCGCTGAAGACGGGCCAGATAGGCGACGCCCAGGCGAAGCTGAAGCAGATCGTCGCCGCGAACCCGCAGAACAAGGAAGCGAAAACGCTCCTGCGCCAGATCGAGGAGAAGCAATACAAGGAAGGCAATACGCCCAAGCTCACCGCCGCGCTCAAGCGCCCGATCACGATGGAGTTCCGCGATGCGCCGCTGCGCACCGTGCTCGAGCTCATCTCGCGCCAGACCGGCCTCAACTTCGTCTTCGACAAGGACGTGCAGCCCGACACGCGCACCACGGTGTTCGTGCGCGACACGCCGATCGACGAAGTGATCCGCTACGTGCTGGTGACCAACCAGCTCGATCGCAAGGTGCTGAACGAGAACACCATCCTCGTCTATCCGAACACGCCGGCGAAGACGCGCGACTACAAGGACCTCGTGGTGCGCAGCTTCTACCTGGCGAACGCCGACGCCAAGCAGACCGCGCAGATGGTGCGCCAGCTGGTGAAGACGCGCGACCTCTTCGTCGACGAGAAGCTGAACCTCCTCGTCATGCGCGACACGCCGGAGGCGATCCGCATGGCGGAGAAGCTGATCTCCAACCAGGACAAGGGCGAGCCTGAAGTGATGCTCGAGGTCGAGATCATGGAAGTCGCGAACAACGACCTCACCGCCGCCGGTATCCAGTGGCCAGGCCAGATCGGCATCGGCCTGCAGGGCGCCGCCGGCGTGCCGGGCAGCCTCACGGGCACCGAGGCGACGCACTTCGGCAGCGGCCTCGTGCGCCTGACGGTGCCCGATCCCATGCTGGTCTTCAGGCTGAACCAGCAGGTCGGCCGGGCCAACATCCTCGCCAACCCGCGCATCCGCGTGAAGAGCCGCGAGAAGGCCCGCATCCACATCGGCGACAAGGTACCGGTGATCACCACCACGGCCGGCGCGACCGGTTTCGTGTCCGAGTCGGTGAACTACCTCGACGTGGGCCTGAAGCTGGAAGTCGAGCCCCAGGTCTACCTGGAAGACGATGTGGGCATCAAGATCGGCCTCGAAGTGAGCAACATCGGCGCGCAGATCAAGACGGCCTCGGGCACGATCGCCTACCAGGTCGGCACGCGCAATACGACGACGGTGCTCAGACTGCACGACGGCGAGACGCAGGTGCTCGCGGGCCTGATCAACAACGAGGACCGCCGCAACACGACGCAGGTCCCCGGCCTCGCCAACCTGCCGGTGGCCGGCCGCCTCTTCCAGAGCAAGGAAGACACGGCGAACAAGACCGAGATCGTGATGCTCATCACGCCTCGCGTGGTGCGCAACATCGAGCGTCCGGCGGTGAACCTCGAGGAATTCAACTCGGGCACCGAGGCGGAAGTGGGCGGCAGCTCGCTCGCGCTGCCTTCCGTCATCCCCGCAGCTATTCCCAGTTCACCGTCAGCGGCTTCCGTGCCTCCCGTGACCACGCCGGTCGCGCCGCAGCCGCCGATTCCGTCGACGCTCGGCTCGCCGGCGCCGGCGGCGGGTCCGCAGCAGCGATAGGAATGCCATGAGACAGCGCGGCTTTACCTTCATCGAGCTCATGATCACGGTGGCCATCGTGGCGCTGCTCGCCTCGATCGCGCTGCCGCTGGCGGAAGTCACGTACCAGCGCAACCGGGAGCAGGACTTCCGGCACGCGCTGCGCGAGATCCGCGGCGCGATCGACGCATACAGGCGCGCCGCGGACGAGGGCGCGATCGAGCGCAAGGCCGACGAGAGCGGCTATCCGCCGACGCTCGCCGCGCTGGTGCAAGGCGTGCCCGACAAGCGCAAGAACGACGACTCGAAGCTCTACTTCCTGCGCCGCATCCCGGCCGACCCGATGGGCGGCGAGGACTGGGGCCTGCGCAGCTATGCCAGCCCGGCCACCGAGCCGCAGCCGGGCAAGGATGTGTTCGATGTTTATTCCCGCAGCCCGGACACCGGGCTGAACGGGACTCCATACAGGGATTGGTAATGAACAAGCTCGTTGTGAAAATGAGAGGGTTCACGCTGGTCGAGCTGATGGTGGTGCTCACCGTCATCGCGCTGCTTCTCTCGGTCGTGGTGCCCGACTACATCGGCAAGCTGCGGCGCGCCGAGGAAGCGGTGCTGCAGGAGAACCTCGCGCTGATGCGCGACTCGCTCGACAAGCACTACGCCGACACCGGCCGCTATCCGACCACGCTTGACGACCTCGTCGTCAAGCATTACCTGCGCTCGATCCCCAAGGACCCGTTCACGCAGAGCGCCTCCACCTGGGTACCCGTGCCGCCGCAGGACTCGCGAAAGGGCAACGTCTGGGATGTGAAAAGCGGCGCGAAAGGCTATGAGCGGTACTGATCGCCGTCTGATCGCGAATCCCGGCTTCTTCGGCCGCGCGCGCCAATCGCCCGGCCGGGTCCGGCTGGTGCCTGACCCAAGGGATCAAAGCGGGGCTCAGACCCCTGCCAAGAAGAAACCCGTGCCGGCATTCCTGCAGCGCGGCTTCACGTATCTCGGGGTGCTGGTGATCGTCGCGCTGATGGGCTTCGGCCTGACGGCGTTCGCTGAGCTGTATTCGCACGCGGCGCAGCGCGAGAAGGAGCGGGAGCTCCTCTTCGTCGGCGATCAGTTCACGAACGCCATTGCGACCTACTACAACAAGAGCCCGGGCGTGAAGGTCTATCCGAAGAAGCTGGAAGATCTGCTCGAGGACAAGCGCTTTCCGATGCCGCAGCACCACCTGCGGCGCGTCTATAACGACCCGATGACCGGCAAGGCGGATTGGGCGCTGGTCGAGGCCCCGGGGGGCGGCTTCATGGGTGTGCACAGCCTCTCCGAGGAAAGGCCCGTCAAATCAGGCAACTTCAGCGCGAAAAACGCCGCCTTCGAGGACGCCGAAAATTACACGAAATGGATGTTCACCTATAGTCCGCCCGGACTAGGCGGCACCGTTGCCCAAGGGGCGCCGCGGTAACAAACTTGCTACGTGCGTAGAGCAGCTTCTACGCACGACCAGACGCTGGCCATCCCGCTGTTACAAGCCTTCGCCGCCAGGCGGACGAAACGGAGGCCAAACAACGTGTCGTCACCGTCTGATCGCCAGTAAAGCAGCACGGAGGGCGCGGCTAGCGGCCGCGCCCTCTTTCTTTGCGCGGCGCCGCGCCTTGCATAATGCGCCGCGCCGATGCCCCGCTTCCTGCTCCTCGCACTTCTCGGCTGCGCCTGTCAGGCGCTGGCCCAGGAGGGGCTGCCGACCTTCGCCGAGCTCGAGGCGCAGGGCGCGGTGATCGGCGAGATCCGTGTCAATACGCACAACATCTTCGATCCCTCCGACCCCACCGAGAGTCGCTTCTTCTACCGCGCCGCGAACGCGCTGCACATCAAGACGCGGCCGTGGTTCATCCGCAGCTACCTGCTCTTCAAGAGCGGGGACTTCGTCCAGGTTCGGCTGCTCGACGAAACCGAGCGCCTGATCCGCCAGAACAGCACGGTCTACGACGTCGAGATCCACCCGATCCGGTACGAGAACGGCGTGGTCGATATCGAGGTCGAGACGCGCGATACGTGGACGTTGCAGCCCGGCATCCGCGTGCGCCGCGCGGGCGGCAAGAACAGCGGCGCGTTCAACATCAAGGAGAGCAACCTGGCAGGCACCGGGACAAGCCTGGGCCTGGAACGCGCCGCCAACATAGACCGGACCGGGACGCTGTTCACGCTGCAGCACGACCACCTCTTCGACGGGTGGACGAGCGTCGCGCTGCAGCGCGCGAGCTACGACGATGGCTATAACAATTCGCTCAACATCACGCGGCCCTTCTACGCCCTCGATACGCGCTGGGCGGCCGGCGCCTCGGTGTCGCGCTTCAGCCAGCTCGATCCGTTCTACCAGGCGGGGAATAACGTCGCGCAGTACCGGCACCGCGAGCAGGCGGCGAGCGTCTTCGCCGGCTATTCGCCCGGACTGGTCAACGGCTGGACGCGCCGCTACACGCTCGGCGTGAACCACCAGTCCGATCAGTACGCGCTCGATCCGGGCCGGCCGCCGCCGCCGCAGCTGCCGCCGGATCGCACGCTCGCCGGGCCTTTCGTGCGCTACGAGGTGATCCAGGACGATTACCTGCAGACGATGAACCGCGATCTCATCCAGCGTCCCGAGTACCTCACCATGGGACTCGCCTCCACGCTGCAAGTGGGCCGCAGCCTCGCCGCCTTCGGCTCGACCGATGAGCCGTGGCAAGTCTCGGCCACCGCGTCGAAGGGATTTCGCTTCCGGCAGCCCGGCCACCAGGCCCTGGCCTCGGTCAACTATTCCGCGCTGTACGGCTCGACCGTCGCCAATACGCAGGCCATGGGCGCAAGCGTTCGCTATTTCGCACCGCAGACCGGACCGCTGCTCGCCTACCTGGCCGCGAGCACCGACCATGTCCACAGCCCCAACCAGGCCGATGATCTCTTGCTCGGCGGCGACAACGGCCTGCGCGGCTACCCGTTGCGCTACCAGCGCGGCCAGCACCGCGTGCTCTTCACGGCCGAGGAGCGCTACTACACCGACTGGTATCCGCTGCGCCTGTTTCGCGTCGGCGCCGCCGTCTTCTACGACATCGGCCGCGCGTGGGGCGCCGAAACGCCGAATCCCGTCAACGGCTGGCTGTCGGACGTCGGCGTCGGCTTGCGCTTCCTCAACGCCCGCGCTTCGTTCGGCAACATCCTGCACGTCGATCTCGCGTTCCCGTTGAACAGGGACCAGTCGATCAAGTCCTACCAGCTGCTCTTGCAGACCGGGAAGACGTTCTAGAAGGTGAACTCGTAGATCGCCTTGAGCACCCAGCGATCCGACGCCGGCCCGGAGCCGCGCCCGACGCCGACGTTGACGTCGGATTTGCCGAGCTTGCCGTCCCACGCCAGGTACAGCGCGCGGCTCGTCGCGCTGTCGCGGTAGTACTCGACGCCGAAGTCATTTCTTCGCCACGCCCGATAGGCGACCTTGGCAGCCGGCGTTGCGGTCGTGCTGCGCTCCGTGCCGGACACCGGCCGCTCGAACCCGGGATTGGCGACGAGATGCCAGTCCCCGCTGCGCCAGCCGATGATGGGAATCACCTCGACATTCCAGAACGCGCTCTCTTCGCGCCGCGAAACACGCGCGAGCTCCATGTTGATGCCCCAATAGAACCCGCGGTCCTCGTCGTGCGGCGCGATGTACTGCAGCTCCGCACGGTAGCCTTCCGCGCTCGCCGCGCCGGAGCCGAACGCGAACGGCAGCTGCAGGCTGACTTCCCAGTCGTGCCAGAGGCCGTACGAATATTCCGGCATGACGCGCCATGGCCCCGCGTTCGCCTTGTTGACGTGCGTCTCGAGCGTGTGCTCGCGGTAGCGCGCCAGCTCGTCCGTGAACACTTTGATCTCACTGGGCGCCGCGGATGCCAGCGCGCTAAGCGCGCAGCAGCCGACGGCTAGAACGGTTCTGACGTGCGCCATAGCGTCCAGATTCCATAGGCTGCAGCGAGCCAGATGAGGATGAAGATGGTCGCCGCGACATAGTTCCTCGGTCGCCCCTGCCTGGTCGCGATCCAAGCATCGGCTTTACCGCGGCATTCCTCCAGCACGTGCTGCGGGATCAGGCGAAGGGTGACGTAGATTCCAAGCGGAACGATGATCAGGTCGTCCAACTGGCCAAGCACCGGGATGAAATCCGGAATCAGGTCGAGCGGGCTGAATGCATATCCGACCACGAACATGGCGAGCAGCTTGGCCTGCCACGGCATATCCGGATGCGAGCGGCAGAACCACAGCGTCAGGAGTTGCGCCTTGAGCTCCCGCGCCCAGGCGCGTAATCGGGCGAGCAAGCCCCGATATTAGCTTTCAGTTCGACGCGGCGACGCCGGCGGGGTGCTTCTTCGAGGCGCCCGCCACGGCCTGGATCTCTTCCGGCGTCATGCGGCCCCAGCGGTCGTGCCAGTTGCCGTCGAAGCAGTGCAGCAGCTCATGGCCGAGCGTGACGAAGGTTTGCGTGTCCATTTCGCTCTTCGGCATCGGCGTGTAGATCGAGCAGACCCGCTCGTTCGAGCGGAAGCCGTCGGCCCATTTTGAGCAGCCGCGGATGGCGAAGACTTCCTTGCGGCCGGCAAGGTTCTGGCAGACCGTCTGCACGTCGTCGACGCGGTTCCAGACCACGGTGACATGGTCGCCCGCGCTTTGCGGCGTCGCGCAGGCGACGAGCCCCGCGAGCGCGGCCCAGCGGTAGATTTTCACGCCAGCAACATCCTGCCGACGTCGAGCCCTTCGGCGTAGGGCACGCCGACCATGCGTCCGTTGAGCCGGGCGATGTCGCGGTAGATGTCGGTGCCGAGGCCGCGGCACTTGAACTGGCTCTGGTGCGCGGCGATGGCGCGCATCTTGGTCTCGATCGTGTCGGTGATGTCGACGTAGGCGCGCGGATGGAACGGCACCGGCACCGGGCGGCAGAAGTTGGGGTGATAGGTGAAGAAGTCGAAATAGCAAAGCCGCTGGCTCGAGACGCAGGCTTCGTGGACCAGTACGTGGTCGCGGTGGAATTCCGACGGCCCGTGGCTGAACATCGCCGCCGGCCGGTGCTCCTTCACCTCGCGGTCGATCATCGCCACCAGCTCGTAGCTCTTCAGGTCCTCGATCCGCCGGCTGCCGTCGTTCATCAGCACGCGCAGCTCGCAGCCGAGGATCGCTGCCGCTGCCTTCGCCTCCGTCATGCGCTGCTTGTAATCGCCCGGCAGCGACACCACCACCATCACCACGCGCGCGCCCGCGCGCCGCAGGCTCGCGATCGTGCCGGCCACGGCAAGCTCGACATCGTCGGCGTGCGCGCCGACGGCGAGGACGGTCTTGCCGCTGTAGCGCTCGGCGAGCTTCATTCGATTTCCCAGGGCGGGCGCCGATAAAGGCACAGGGTGAAATCGTTCGGCATGTAGGTGTGGTCGAGGCGCACCGCCGGCGTAAGCTTGAGCGCGAACTGCAGCACGTCCGCGGGATGCAGGTAGAGCCGGCCAGGGCTGCGCGTCACGGCGCAACGCGACAGGAAATTCACCGACATGCCGATGCGCGTCAGGTCGAACAGGCGCTCGAGCGTCGGCTGCACGCGCTTGCGCGTGTCCTTCGCGTGATAGCCGAAGATGCCGCTCGCGACGATATAGTCGTAGGGCTCGTCGGTGACGAACGTCAGCGCATCGGCGATCTGGAAACGCGCCCCGGTGCCGCGGAAGCGTTTGCGGCAGCGGTCGATCATCGGCTTGCAGATGTCCACGCCGGTGTAGCGTGGCTCGACGCCGCGCGCGTTGAGCCACGAGAGCAGATCGCCGAAGCCGCAGCCGACATCCAGCAGGCGCTTGCCATGGAAGTCGCCGAGCGCGAGCGCGGTGGCAAAGCGCTTCTCCTGCGAAGAGCGGCGGCCGAAGCCGAGGGCCTTGTAGCCGTAACCGAAGCGGCGGATGTGGTTCTCATAGAACCGGGTGATCTCGGAATCAGGCAATGCTCAGCTCGCGATGCGTGGTTTGGCCAAGCAGCACACGTCGGCTGTCCGGCCCACAGTTGAAGAGAAGATCGATCGCCGAGAGGCCGGCGCTGAAAGGCGCCGTGCCGCGCTGCGGATAGACCGGGTGGTTGAATTCCTGGAACGCGAGCGCGATGCCGGCTTCGGCGAACGCCGCGCGGTCGAGATAGTCGCGCGAGCCGCCGAGGCCGACGAGCAGCGTGTGCGCGCCCACGGCTCTGCAAAGATTCAGCACCAGCTCGCTTTTTGCGCCGCCGACGTCGAGCTCGGAGCTGTTGACGAGCGGCACGCGGATGGCGAAGGCGTCGCGCAGCAACTCGAGCAGCGCCTCGTCGAGATCGACCAAGCGCTCCCATGCCGTTTCATAAATCGCTTTCAAGCGGTCGGCATAGGCGCCGAAATAGCGTGCGCCCGCGTAGGCGCGCCGCAGCGTCTCGTAGTGCGTCGCGGCCCACTCCTGGCTGTGGTCGATCGCCTTATCGACGATGCGCTCCTTCTGCGAGCGCTGCGCCACCGGCACCGTCAGCCAGTGCGGCGCGCCGTTGACGCGCACCATGCTGCGGTTCTGGTAGTTGCCGCGTTCGAACTGCACATGATCGAGCACGATGAAAAGCTCGGCCTGCACCATGCGGTGCAGGTATCCGAGCCAAGGCAAATAGTGCGGCTGGTGAATCGCGACGAGCATCCGGCTCCCCAAGGCCTCAAAGGGTAGGCTCCGGATGGAGCAAATTCGACCTTGCTGCCTTAGCCCGGGCGGGCCGTCGCCGCGCAGAGACGTTGAGCGACGAATTGCGCCGCGACTCGAGGCGCATCGGCGGTCCAGCGGTACGAAGCCGATGCCCCTTGTTTTGCTAAAGCGCCGATGCGCTGGTCCGGATAGCTCATGCCCTGCCCCGCTTGGCGCGGGTGCGGAATAGCCACTACCGCGAGCTGCGCGCGGTTCCGCCGGACAGGGGATGCACCATGCCAGCCGCCCCACCCGCTACGTCTATTGCAACCTGCCGGGATGCGACTGACACGCAGGCATTTGCTTCTAGGGTCCTGCCGTTGCGATGACTTGCTGCTATCCCAATGGCGCGTCGCGTAAGCGATAACGCCGCTCGTCCGGAATCGGGGTCGTGTCGTAGCGACTGACCGTAGAAGGCTGAACGTAGATCGGCCAAGCGCGCCAGCGGGATTCTGCGAGCACTTCCGGCACGATATCGTGCGGCCACACATGGTACTTTTCGACGATTACTATGGTCCGCGTCGGTGAACGTAGCTCATTTACCAGCGTGCCGTGCCACATGGCCGCAGTCCACCGCAACTGCTTATCGGCGGCAACCAGATTGCCGATCATGTAATGCGGGAAATCGGTGAGCACCAGAAGCGTTTGCGGTGCCTGCCTTGCCAAGAGCATGGCTTCGTGCCGATGCACGTCCGCCTCAGCCTGGTTCGCCCGCTGATCGAGTGGGAAAAATCCGATCGGCGCGCGCTGAGTGGCGCGGCGATCCGTAAGCGCCGGATAGCTCCAAGCGTAATGGTCGACGATCAGCGGACGGGTTACTTCCGCGAGGACCTGGTTTGCAGCGACTATTAGTACCGACACCGCAACGACCCGCCCGCTGCTTCTCCACCTGGCTTCCAGCCATAGGGCGGTGATGAGAGAAAATCCTAGGACCGGAAAGAAAAAGTGCCGTGCCGGTTGGGGATTGGCCAGCCAGAAGGCTAACGAAGGTAACGCCAGAATGCCGGCATACCAGAACCTGGCTACATGCCACGACAAGCGCGTGGCCGCGAGCCCTGTCACCGCAGCAGTCATGAGCCCGACTGCGAGAGTGACGATTACCGCGCCGGGCGCTATCCGTGCCGGTGAGATAAAAGCTCTTACGAACGAAACGACGCTTTGGGATGCCCCCCCAGATTGGCTCACGTAGTTACCTTGGAGTACCAAGAACCCCGCTAAAGCTACGATGAGGACGATTGCCCGTGGACCATAGACTGATCCCCAGTCACGAGGTGCTGCAAAGCCGCGAGCACGCGCGAGCATGACGAACGGGAACGCAAACAAGATCTCTGCTCGAAGCGATAGTCCGAGTAGGACAAGACCACAGCTCAAAGCCCAGGCGAACCATTTCGCCCGCAGCACAGCGGTCTCATGTTCCGCCATCAACCAGCCGGCGGCGAATAGACACGCCGTTGCAGCGGTAAGCGGGTGTCCGGCGAACGCAAGCGGCAACATAACTGGCGAGAGTAAAAACAAGACGCTCGAGCCGATTGCAACGGTCGTGCCGAAAACGGCCCGCATATAACCAGTGCACAGAAATGCGAGGAGGAGACCCGACGCGAGACCGAAAAGATTCATGAGCCGCGCTGTCAGATCGGCACTAGCAAGCCAGCCCGACGGAGCCAGCCATTCGAGAGTCTTGTAGTAGCCGAAGCTGAATTTCACCCCGTACATCACCGGATCGTATGCACCGACCTCGTTGGCATACACGAGTCCGGCCATCATGTGAACGAGATCCGGCTCTGAGACCGTCCGATCGTATCGGAACGGAACACACATAAGCACGAGCAGCAGCACGGGAAGCAGCATCAACAGTGGTGGATGCCAAGGGCGAGCGAATCGAACGCTCGTAAATGTTGCTTTTCGCGTCAGCTCCATAGCCTGATCCATGAGTTAATCCCGACGAGTCGTTCGCTCGGGCGGCTCTCCGGCTAAACGGCGGCTCGTTCGCGCGGGGCGGCGCGATTGCAGAGCGCGTCGTAGGCCGCGAGCAGCTTCGGCGCCTCATGGCGCCATTCGAGCTCTTCCATGACGCGGCGCCGGCCGAATTCGCCCATGGCCTTGCGCCGCTCGGGATCGTCCAGCAGCTCGACGATCTTCGCCCCCAGGTCGAGCGGATCATTGCGCTCGGCATACAGCGATGCCGCCTGCGCGGAGTAGCGCGCTTCGGCCAGATCGAACTGCACGATGGGCTTGCCGAGCGCCATGTATTCCATGATCTTGTTCATAGTCGAGATGTCGTTCATCTCGGTCGCGACGTCCGGGTTCACGCAGACGTCGGCAGTATTCAGCATCGCGAGCAGCTCCGCGTCCGGCACGCGGCCGGTGAAGGTGACGTAGTCGGCGATCCGCAGCTCGAGCGCGAGCGCCCTCATCTCCTCGAGCGAGGTGCCCCCGCCGACCAGGCCGAAGTGGATGTCCCGGCGCCCCAGGCCGTGCACGATGTACGACACCGCGTGCAGCAGGTAGTCGATGCCCTCCTGGCGGCCCATGACGCCGACGTAGCCCACCAGGAATTTGCGTCCCTTCTTCAGCCGCTCTTCCCCGGGAAGGATTTTCAAACGGTCCAGGCTCGGCCCGCTGCGCACCACGAAGACGTGTTCGGGCGCCATGCCGCCGCGCTCGATGGCGATGCGGCGGTAGGAGTGGTTGGTGGCCATCGAAACGTCGGCCGTGCGGAAGGTCCAGCGCTCAAGCAGCAGCATCAGGCGGTAGAGGAAATCCTTGCGGCCGAACTTGGCGACGTAGAGCTCCGGGTTGGCGTCGTGATGGTCGAACAAGAACTTCTTACCGAAGAGCTTGTAGAAGCCGCCGATCAGGAAGAAAAGGTCGGGCGGGTTGCAGGCATGGATGATGTCGAAGCCTCGGCCGAACAGAACGCGCAGGGACAAAGCGAAGGACCACAAGAGCGCGGCGCCGTACTCGGCCAGGTAGCCGAGCGCTCCGGCACCCTCGGTGGGCAGGTCGTAGCGCCAGATGTGAATACCCTCGATCGCCTCGAACTTCTTCTCGCAGCCGCGTCCGGTCGGGCAGACGATCGACACGGTGTAGCCCGCGTCGCGCAGCGTGCAGGCCTCCTGCCACACGCGCCGGTCGAACGGCGAGGGCAGATTCTCGACGAGGATGAGCACCCGCCGCCGCATCAGCTGCGGGCGATGCAGCAGACGCCGAGGACGATGAAGCCGATGCCCGCGATGCGCATCAAGCTGAGCGATTCACCGAAGAGATACCAGGCGGCGGCCGCGTTGATGACGTAGCCGAGCGACAGCAGCGGGTAGGCCACGCTCACCTCGATGCGCGACAGGCCCATGATCCAGACGACGAGGCTCACCGCGTAGCAGGCGACGCCGGCGAGGATGTGCGGCTCGAAGGCGAAGCGCGCCGCCACCGGCACCAGGTTGTCGGTGACGAATTCGAAGCGGCCGACGGCGTTGGTGCCGGCCTTGAGCAGGAGCTGGCCGAGCGCGTTGAGCAGCACGCCGGTGAAGATCAGCGAATAGCCCGCCGTCATGCGATGAGCGCCAGTGTCACGACCCCCCACCCGAGCAGCGTCGCGAGGAGGTGCGGATCGCGCGCCAGCTCGCGCGAGGTGTCGGTTCCCGCGTGCTTGGCGTGCAGCAAGAAGAGGTAACGGAAGATGCCGTAGGCGACGAACGGGATGGTGTAGATCAGATTCTCCGTGCCTTGCACACGCACCGTCGTCGGGCTCATGGTGTAGAGGCTGTAGCTCATCAGCGCGGCGCCGGCGCAGACGCCGATCATCTTGTCGAGCAGCTGCGGGTTGTAGTGCAGCAGCGCCTTACGGTGAATCAGGAACTCCGTGCCGACCGACAGCAGCTCGGAGCGCCGCTTGGTGAAGCCCAGAAACAGCGTGAGAAACAGGCTGCACAGGAGAAGCCATCGCGAGGGCGCGATGCCGATGCCGAGCGTGCCGGCAAGGATGCGCAGGATGAAGCCCGCCGCGATGACGAACACGTCGAGGATGACGACGTTCTTGAGCGCGAAGCTGTAGGCGAGGTTCATCGCCGCATAGCCGACGACGAGCGCCGCGACCACCGGCCCGGCGGCATACGCGAGCGCGAGGCCGCACGACGCAAGCGCCGCCGCGAGGCACAGCGCGGCACGCGGCGTGACGCGGCCCGAGGCGAGCGGCCGATGGCGCTTCTTGGGATGGACGCGGTCGCGCTCGCGATCGGCGTAGTCATTCACGATATAGACCGCGCTCGAGGTGAGGCAGAACGCGGCCGCGGCGCCGCACGCCGCGAGCACGAGCGGCCACGTGGTCCAGGCATGGCCGAACACGATGCCGACGAACACGAACGCGTTCTTCACCCATTGGTGCGGCCGGATGAGGCGCAGAAAGTCCGAGAGCCGGTTGAGGCGCTCCGCGTCGCGAGGGCCCGCCGGCGCAGCTACGCCGCGAAACGGCCGGTAGTGCGCCTCGGTGCAGTGCGCGAGAAAGGCGCGATCGACCGGGCTGTCGCCGTAGCCGTGCAGCGCCAGCGCCGAGAGCTCGCCGAGGCGCTCCTCAAGTCGCCGCACCTTCTCCTCGCCGCGGCAATTTTCGCCCAGAATGCGGCCCGTCGCGCAGCCGTGCGCGTCGTACTCGAGCTCTGTCGCGAGCACATCGTCGAAGCCCGCGGCGTCCGCCCACGGCGCGACGTAGATCGCGAGCGACGCGGTCGCGACGACGCTATGGTGGCCGCGCGACTGGTGCCAGCGCAGCCGCGCGCTGGCCTGCGGGCGCAGCATCGCCGGCAGCCGTTCGCGCGCGAACCGCTCGCCCTGCCGCTCGAGGTCGGCCCGCGACCTGCCGCGCAGGAACATCTGCAGCACAAGCTCCTTGGCCCGCTTGCGCGGCACGAAGCGAAGCACCATCGCCGCCAATATCGCGAACACGAACGGAAGGCGCAGCACGAACGCACGCGTGCCGGCGACGAAGCGCAGGAAGGGAAACAGGCTGTCCCCGAAGGTCAGCGTGCCGTCGAGATCGAAGACCGCCACAACGCGGTTCTTGGGCAGGAGCCTGCGCTCCTGCATCGGGTTAGCGGACATGGCGCTTCTCCTTGCGGGTCTGCAGCGCTCTCCACCCGGCGACGGCGAGCAGGCACAGGGCGAATTCCGCCGGCGCGCGGTGGCGGGACTGCGCAGCGTCGACCACCTGCGCGGTTGCCGCGACGTACAGGACGAACAACGCGAGGAGCAGCCACTCGCGTCTGGGCAGCGAGACCGCGGCTCCATAGACGGCCAGCGCCATCAGCAGCGTGAAAAGAACCGACGCCAGCGCAGAGGACAGCACGAGGCCCGGCTGGGCGCCCAGCAGCCCGGTCAGCGTGGCGAGCGCGCCGCGCTGCTCGAGGCTCGTGCGCCAGCCGCCGTCCGATTGCTGAAGCGCCTTGCGCGCGTCGGGGAAGAGGTCGAGATAGTCGAGCGTGACGCGCTCGATTCCGGACTTGAACGCAATCGCCACCACGTCGCGCGCGCTGTGCGCCGCGGCCGCCACCGGGTGCGCGGCAACGAAGGACAGATACTCGCGGAGCGTCGCCTTGGTCTGGCCCTCGGGCTTGACCGCCGGCCGCTGCGCCTCGGGCAGCGCTGCTGCCATCCGCTGCATGCGGTAATAGAGATTGTTGCCGAGGTCGTGGCCAGAGCGTCCCATCGAGAATTCACCCGTGGCGAGCAGTACTACAAAGGTCATCCACGCGAGCAAAGGCGCGAGCGCCCAGGCGACGAATGCTGCGCGACGGGCGTTCGGCGCTCTCTGCATGCCCGCAGCCACCATCGGCCACAGGACGGTGATCGGCCGCACGAGGGTCGCGAACCCGAGCGCGGCGCCCCCCGTTGCACTGAGCGAGGGCACCGACAGGCGGAAGGCGAGGACGACCAGCGGGACGAAGATCGCTTCGGCCGCAAGCTGGTGCGGGAACACCAGCGTGTGCGGCAGCAGCGCATACACCAGCGCCGCGGCGTTCGCGCTGGATTCGCGCAAGCCGATGCGCAAGCCGATCTCGCGGACCCACAGCACGGATGCGAGCGCGAGGATGACCTGCGCCGCAATGACCAGGTACTGGCCGCCCAGGATGTAAAGCAACGCCTGCGGCAGCCAGTCGCCCACGATGCCGTGGCCGACGCTATACGCGATCGTGTCGCCGGAGCGAAGCGCCGCCGCAAATCCACGAATCACCTCGATGCGCTCTTCGGCCCGGTCGGCATTGAGGAAGCGCTGCGGATGCTGCAAGTCATACAGGAACATCGCGCCGTGCAAGGCCGCGAGCGGCGCCACCAGCCGCGACGTCGTCGTAGCAAGGGGTCGGCCGACGGCGAGTCGTTGCGAGAGCGCAGTCATTCGGTATGCAGATACGGTGCGAGAGTCCGCCCGCGCAGGATGCCGCAGACACGTTGCGCACCTTGGGGCCGGTTGTGGTGTTCCCCTAGTCCTATAGGCGCTATCGAAGTGTTACTTGACTGCTGCGAGGCGGAACTGGTCGCCGAGCGCGAGCGCGAGGAGGTACGGCACCCGCAGGTTGCCGACGTAGAAGCGCAGCGCGGAGAAGCCGCCGTCGTAGAACGCCTGGCGCAGCTCGGCGGCCGGGCCCTTGGAAGTGGTGAAGTAGACGCCGCCGTCCTTCAGCGCATGGCACACGCCGGGCAGCTGCGAAATGATCAGGCTGCGGCTGAAGGCGACGTCGACGCTCGCCTCGGGCAGCGGGATGCGCACGCCGTCGTGCACCACGCGCACCAGGTTCGGCGGGCCGCCCAGGCGCCCCATGCTGTCCTCGGAGATGTCGACGGCGTAGACGCGCTCGACGTAGCCCGCGGCGCGGCGCGCGAGGGTGCAATCGCCGGCGCCGATTTCCAGGAACACGCTGCGCAGGTCGAGCGCGCTGCGCAGCTGCTTCAGCTCGCGCTCGGCGTCGCGCTCGCGGCGCGCCAGGCGATCGGCGCTGAAACGCAGTGCGGCCGGCGAGGAACTTACCAGCATATGCCCTCGTAGATGCCGGCGATGGTGCGCGAGTCGCAGACGCGCACGAAGTCGATGATGGTCTGGCCGTCGACGATGCGCTTGGGCACATCCGCAAACTCCGGCGCGCCGTTGCCGATGACGATGGTCTCGGCATGCGCCAGCACCTCGTCGATGGTCGGCACCATCAGCCGCGAGATGTGCGGGATCTTGTTCAGGATGTAGTCGCGGTTCGCGCCGTGCAGGCAGGCGAGGCTCACGTTGCGGTCGTAGACTCGCAGGTCGTAGCCCTTGCCGATCAGGCGCTCGGTGAGCTCCACCATCGGGCTCTCGCGCAGGTCGTCGGTGCCGGCCTTGAACGAGAAGCCGAGGATGCCGATTTTCTTGGCGCCCTTCTCGACCACCGCGTGCACGCCGCGCTCGATCTGCAGCTGGTTCGACGGCAGCACGCTCGCCAGGATGGGCAGCGACACGTCGAGCGTCTTCGCCTTGTACAGCAGGGCGCGCAGATCCTTCGGCAGGCACGAGCCGCCGAAAGCGAAGCCGGGCTTGAGGTAGTACGGCGACAGGTTGAGCTTCTGGTCCTGGCAGAAGATCTCCATCACCTTGTGCGCGTCGACTTCGAGCGCCTTGCACAGGCTGCCGATCTCGTTGGCGAAGCCGACTTTCAGCGCATGCCAGCCGTTGTCGGCGTACTTCACCATCTCGGCGGTCTCGATGTCGGTGCGGATCATCGGGCCCGGCGTTTTCGCATACAGCGCGGCGAGCAGATCGCCGCTCGCCTTGTTCACCTCCCCGATCACGGTCTTCGGCGGGTGGTAGTAGTCGTGCACCGCGGTGCCTTCGCGCAGGAACTCGGGATTGATGCAGACGCCGAACTCTTCGCCGGCGCGCTTGCCCGAATATTTCTCCAGCAGCGGGATGACGATGTCACGCATCGTGCCGGGGAGCATGGTGCTGCGGAAGACGATGACCGGCGCGCCGGGATGGCTGGCGAGCGTGCGGCCGATCTGCTCGCAGACGCGCTTCACGTATTTCAGGTCGATGCCGCCGTTCGGCTGGCTCGGCGTGCCGACGCAGACGAACGAGAGATCGGTGTGGCGCACCGCGTCTTCGATATTGGTGGCGGCGTTCAGGCGTCCGGCCTTCACCTGCTCGGCGATGATCTCGCCCAGATCCTTCTCGATGATCGGCGAGCGCCCTTCGTTGATGAGGTCGACCTTGGTTCGCTCCGGGTCGACGCCGATGACTTCGTGTCCTTCCTTTGCCAGGAGGCCCGCCGATACGGCGCCGACGTATCCCAGGCCAAGCACGCAGATTTTCATAGCGAAGAATGGTGCGCGAACCACGTTGTGCGCCCTATGGGAGAGCCCTCTGCGCTCGTAGTCCGCGCGGGATGACGTACAAACCCGACGATCCGGTTGTACTAGGCGGCCGATTTTGCAGAGCACCGCTCTCGGCTGAGCGAGTCAATAGCCTCTCCGGCGCACGGTGGCGCGCGGCGGCGAAGGCAGAGATAGCTCCAACGGATGCGCAGTGCCGCCGGTGGACGGACTCAACAACAGGAGGAGCGGGCCGAGCTAGTCCACCGGCGGATCGCTGCAAACAGCGTGGATGCAACGTTGAGACCGATCGCAGATCTCTTGACATGGCGCAGCGGCGGGGTACATCCTCGGAAGCCCTATGGCCGACACCATTTATACGAAGACGCTTGCCAGGGCGGCCGAGATGCACGGCAGCGCACAGGCGCTCGCCAGCTTCCTGCACGTGCCGGAGAACACGCTGCTGCGCTGGATGTCGGGGCGTGCGCAGATGCCGCTGCAGGCATTCCTCAAGCTGATCGAAGTCCTTAGCGAGAGCGAACGCAATCGCGGCGGCGCTGCCGCGCTGCCCGCCGCGGCCCAAGGCGAACCCGTCACGTTCAAGATGGGCGAGAACGTCGCGCATTGCGCGCGCTGCGACGGCACCGAGTTCTTGGCAGCGGACGGCCGGCTCGATTTCATCTCCGAGCTGGCGTGCCGCGCGTGCGGGGAGCGCGTGGTGCACGGCAATCTCATCGCTCAGCTCGCCAAGGACGCGATACAACAGTCGCGCGCCATGACCGCCGCGCGCAGCCGCCGCCAGGCCAAGCTCCTGAAAGAAAGTCCGAAGCTGCGCTTACTGAAGAAAATCGGCTGACTGCACGGCGCGAGCGGGCTACAGGCGTATGCTGCCAATAGGAGCGGCAATGCCGGTCGAACTGGAAGATCTGAAGGCCATGTGGTTCGACCTGAAAGCGCAGGTCGACGAGCTTGCCGGCGAGCGCCAGCAGTACCTCGACTTCTTCGAGCAGTCGCCCGAAGCCTACATCGTCACCGACAACCTGGGCACGATCGAAGAAGTGAACGGCGCCGCGGTCGACATCCTGCAGCGGCGCAGGCGCTTTCTGCGCGGCAAGCCCTTCGCAGTGCTGGTGGCGCTCGACCAGCGCAGCGCATTCCGCGAGCGGCTGAGCGGGCTCGCCGCCGAGGGGTCGTGGCGCACGGTCCTCGAGGCCTTGGAAATGCGCACCGAGGTGGCGCTGACCGCGCGCCGCATCGGCAGCGGTCGCGGCATCTGCTGGCGGCTCCAGGCAAGCTCGTGACCGCGCGCCATTCGCCCGAGTGGCTGATGACCACCGTCGGCGCGGTGCGCGAGCTGATGCTCAAGCGGCTCGAGACCGAGGCGGCCAATTCGGACGCGAAGCGCGACCTCGAGATGGCGCTCGAGGAGCTCGACGTGATGTGGGAAGAGCTGCAGGGACAGGCGGCGCTGCTGGTGCGCGAGAACGAGCGCTATGCGGAGTTCTTCGAGTTCGCGCCGGATGCCTACCTGATCACCGACGCCGGCGGCCGCATCCGCGAGGCCAACCAGGCCGCGCTCGAGCTCCTCAACACGGCGCGCGACGAGGTCGGCGGCGGCTCGCTCTCCGATTACATCGTCGACGCCGACCGCGTCCAGTTCCTCACCCGCACCGTGGGACTTCTGCTCGGCGCTGCCAAGCCGCTCGCCTGGACGACCGGGCTGCAGCCGCGCGGGCGCGCTGCCTTCACTGCGCACTTCAGCGTGCGCGCGATTCCGCTCAAGAAGAGCGGCGTCAGCGGCCTCTGCTGGCTGATCCGCGCTGCGGACTGAGCCTGGAGCGGCAATGCCCGCCGGCTTCGACGTGGTGGCGCTGGCGGCTTCCGCCGGCGGACTGAACGCGCTGACCCATGTGCTCGCGGCGCTGCCGGTCGACTTCCCGGCCGCGGTCGTCGTCGTGCAGCACCTCGACCCGCGCCACCGCAGCCTGATGGCCGACATCCTGAGCCGCCGCACCACGCTGCCCGTGATGCAGGCCGCCGAAGGCGCGGCGCTGCGCGCGGGATGCGCGTACATCGCGCCGCCGAACCGTCACCTGCTGGTGAACCCCGACCGCACGCTCTCGCTCACGCAGACGGAGCTCGTGCACTTCGTGCGCCCCTCGGCGGACCTGCTGTTCGAATCGACCGCAGCGAGCTTCAAGGAGCGCGCCATCGCTGTGGTACTTTCGGGCAGCGGCCGCGACGGCGCGATGGGAGTGACGGCGATCAAGAAAATGGGCGGCACGGTGATCGTGCAGGACGCGAAATACGCCGAGTTCGCCGGCATGCCCGAGGCGGCCGAAGCCACCGGCGTGGCCGATTTCGTGCTCGCGCTCGACGAGATCGCGCCCGCGCTGCAAAAGCTCTGTGCCGCGACCCATGAGTGAAAGCGAAGACGCGGGTTTCGAGCGCCTGCTGCAATTCCTGCAGCAGCAGCGCGGCTTCGACTTCGCCGGCTACAAGCGGCCGAGCCTCATGCGCCGCGTCGCGCGGCGCATGCAGCTTGCCGGGGTCGAGGGCTTCGACCGCTACGTCGACTACCTCGAGGTCCATCCCGAGGAGTTCGCGCAGCTCTTCAACACCATCCTGATCAACGTCACCGCCTTTTTCCGCGACGAGCCGGCGTGGGACTACCTGAAGACCGACGTGGTGCCGGAACTCCTCAAGTCCAAGGGCACGCACGAGCACCTGCGCATCTGGTCCGCCGGCTGCGCCTCCGGACAGGAGACCTACTCGATCGCCATGATGTTCGCCGAGGCGATGGGCGCCGAGAGGTTCCGCGAGCGCGTGAAGGTCTACGGCACCGACGCGGACGAGGAGGCGCTCAACCAGGCGCGGCTCGCCGCCTATACGCAGAAGGACCTCGAGACGGTCGACCCGCAGCTCGTGCAGCGCTACTTCGAGCCGACTGCCGGCCGCCATGTGTTCCGGCCGGACCTGCGCCGCGCGGTCATCTTCGGCCGGCACGACGTCGTGCAGGATGCGCCGATCTCGCGCCTCGACCTCCTCGTCTGCCGCAACACGCTCATGTACTTCAACGCCGAGACGCAGTCGAAGATCCTGCAGCGCTTCCACTTCGCGCTGAACGGCGACGGCAACGGGCGCGGCTATCTCTTCCTCGGCCGCGCCGAAATGCTGATCTCGCACGGCAACCTCTTCGCGCCGGTCAACCTGAAGTGCCGCGTGTTCGCCAAGGTGCCGCAATCCGGCGCCACGCCGGCGCGCACGCGCCTGGCACCGGACGGCAGCTCAAATGAAAGGGGGACCGACATGCCCCATGACCGCCTGCGGGACCAAGCCCTCGAGGAGTCGCCGGTGCCGAGGATCGTCGTCGACGCGGACGGCACGCTGGCGATGGCGAGCCAGAAGGCGCGCGTGCTCTTCACCATCAACCCGAAGGACATCGGCCGGCCGCTGCAGGACCTCGAGATCTCCTACCGGCCGCTCGAGCTGCGTTCGCTCATCGAGCAGGCCTATGCCGAGCGGCGTACGGTGACGCAGACCAGCGTCGAGCGGCGCTTCCAGGGCGGCGAGCCGCAATACCTCGACATCACGGTGACGCCGCTCTTCGACAGCGCAAACAATCCGCTCGGCGTCAGCGTCACCTTCGTGGACGTGACGCGCTATTCCCGGCTGACCGACGAGCTGCAGCGCTCGCGCGAGGAGATCCAGACGACGAACGAGGAATTGCAGTCCTCGAACGAGGAGCTCGAGACCACCAACGAGGAGCTGCAGTCCTCGAACGAGGAGCTCGAGACCACCAACGAGGAGCTGCAGTCGACCAACGAGGAGCTCGAGACGATGAACGAGGAGCTCCAGTCGACCAACGAAGAGCTGCAGACCGTGAACGAGGAGCTGCGCCAGCGCACCGACGAGATGAACCAGCTGAACGCGTTCCTCGAGTCGGTGCTGACCGGCCTGCGCGCCGCCGCCGTGGTCATCAACCAGAACCTCAACATCCTCATCTGGAACAAGCGCGCCGAGGACCTCTGGGGCCTGCGGGCCGATGAGGTGCAGGGGCGCTCGCTGCTCAATCTCGACATCGGCCTGTCGGTCGGCGAGCTGAGCAAGGTCATCCGGCCCTGCCTCGGCGGCGAGAGCGAGCAGCAGCAGGTGGTGCTCGACGCCGTCAACCGCCGCGGCAAGAAGATCAAGTGCAAGGTGACCTGCTCGCCGCTGGTCTCGGCCGGCAAGAAGCGCGAGGGCGTGATCCTCCTGATGGAAGAGACCGAGGCCTAGGCCCTAAATCAGGGACGGACCACGTTTTCCAGTCAACGAATCGCTCCCTCGGTTCGTTGACTGCACGTGCCGAGACGAGCGCGCATCGTGCTTCCGGGTATCCCCCTGCATGTCGTGCATCGTGGCAACAACCGGCAGGCCTGCTTCTACCGAGACAACGATCGCGCGTTCTATCTTTTCCACCTGCGTCGGCTCCTCGTGCCCGCTGCATGCAGCCTGCACGCCTACTGCCTCATGACGAATCACGTCCATCTATTGCTCACTCCGGCCGCAGGCTCGAGCTGCGCGCGGTTGATGCAGCGTGTCGCACAGCTGCACACGCAGTACGTCAACCGGACCTATGGACGCAGCGGCAGCCTTTGGGAAGGGCGCTTCCGTTCCTGCCTGGTCCAGGCGGAGGACTATCTGTTGGCGTGCTATCGGTACGTCGATGCGAATCCAGTGCGTGCCGGTCTCTGCGCGCATCCGCGCGATCATGAATGGTCGAGTTACCGGTTCAATGCAGAAGGATTGCCGGACGATTCGATGACGCCGCACGACGAATACCGGCGCCTCGGACTCATCTCCAGCACTCGTCGCGATGCATATGCCGAACTGTTCAAATCCGACCCGCGATATTGGCGCACGGACGAAATCCGCAAAGCGACCAATGGAAATTTCGCGCTCGGCAATGACACCTTCCGGCGCTCAATGGCAAAGGCGCTGGGCAGACGAGTGGACCAGGGCAAGCCCGGCAGGCCGGCGACGGCATTGAAAAACGTGGTCTGTCCCTGATTTTCGCGGCCCGAAGCTTGCAGCACGGGTTGAATGGCGAAAAAGGACATCGTGGTGATCGGCGCCTCGGCCGGCGGCATGCAGGCGCTCGAGGCCGTCGCCGCCGGGCTGCCGGCGGACCTGCCCGCCGCCGTCTTCGTGGTCTGGCATCTCGCGCCAGGCGTGAGAAGCGTGCTGCCGACGGTCCTCAACCGCGCGAGCCGCATCCCTGCCCTGTACCCGAAAGACGGCGACCCGATCGAGCCCGGGCGGATCTATGTGGCGCCGAACGACCATCACCTGCTCATCGAGCGGGGTTACGTGCGCGTCGCCAAAGGTCCGAAGGAGAACCGCTTCCGGCCGGCCGTCGATCCCCTGTTCCGCTCGGCGGCCTACCTCTACAGCACGCGGGTGATCGGTGTCGTCCTCTCGGGCGCGCTGGACGACGGCACGGCCGGCCTGTGGGCGATCAAGATGCGCGGCGGCACGGCGGTCGTGCAGGACCCGGCGGACGCGGTGCACCGCTCGATGCCGCTCAGCGCCCTCGACAACGTGAGCGTCGACCACAAGCTGCCGGCGCGCGACATCGGTCCCCTCCTCGGTCGGCTGGTGCGCGAGCAGGCCGCGCCCGAGCCGATCATGGCGGCGGAAGCACGCGACCGGATGGCGGCCGAGATCAAGATCGCGCGCGAATCCGATCCGCGCCTGGAGGACATCCTGCAGTACGGCCAGCTTTCGCCGTTCACCTGCCCCGAGTGCCACGGCGTGCTTGCGATGTTCCGCGACGGCAACATCACGCGCTTTCGCTGCCACACCGGCCATGCCGTGTCGTCGGGCGCGCTGCTCGAGGCGGGCACCGAGCAGGTGGAGGAGCGCCTCATGGATGCCCTGCGCGCACTGGACGAGACGATCATGCTGCTCAACCAGCTCGGCGAGCAGTATGCGAAGCAGGGAAACACCGCCGGCGCCGAGCAGTGCTTCAACCGCGCGCGCGACGCCTATGAGCGCTCGCGGCCGGTGCGCGAGGCGGCGCTCAACAACGAGGAGCTGACGACCGACGACCTGCGCCAGGCGCAGGGCTAGCGGCGCTTCATCAGAAACATGCGGTTGAGATCCGCATCCGTGAGGACGCTGCCGTCCAGCCGCTGGATCGCAGAGACAGTCGACAGGGCAATGGCGACGAGATGGAGAATCTCGGCGAGATCGTCCCTTGTGCTGACCTGGCGCACCGGCTCGGTAAGGTGGAAATAGGCAATGCTTGCCGCCACGCGCAGCGGCACGAGTTCGCCTTGTAGCTCGAGCAGGTCCTGCGCTGCCTGCTTTTTCTGCGTCACACGTCAGATCCTGTCGATCTGGATAGTAGTGCGCAGCGTCGTCGGCGCACAGAGCTTGGCGCGCCAGGCAATGGTGCTCGTCGGCTGGCGGCGGTCGAAGCCGCGTGAGATCCAGCCGACAACCGGCGACAGGCTTCCCTTGTACAGCTCGGCTGCGCCATTCGCAGGAAGGACGAGGCGCAAGACGACGCCGTCGCGCTCGATCAGGTAGCCCTCGGCGACGGCGTCGACGCGGCACTGCTCGGCGCAGTGGAAGAAGAGCTCGACCTCGTGCGCCTCGCCCATCTCGAGGCTGTCTTCGATCAGCAGGCGCCGCGCCGCCTTGTCGAGCTCGATCAGGCGCCGGTGCTTCACCGGGTCGTCCAACCTGAGATAGCCGTCGTGCCAGCCCTCGAAGCTGTCCTTCTCGGCCGACGATAGCCAGAGGCCGCTGCCGGCGCGCGCCTTCTCCAGCCACAGGAAGTTGCCGCCCTGCTCCGACTGGTCGCGCGCATCGACGCGCACCGTGTTGTGCGCCGAAGTGCCGCGGAAGTACTGCCGCCAGCGCTCCTGCGTGTGATAGGCGTAGGTGCCGGGATCGATCAGGAACTCGTGCCCGCCGACCGAGAGGGTGAACGAGAGCGCGTCGGCATGGCCGTGCGCCGCGATCGAGGTGTAGCCGAGCGGGCCGGCGTCGACCACGGCGCGGATCTCGTTCGGCGTGTCGAATTCCGCGCCGAGGATGTAGTACCCGCCCTCGGGAAACGTCTGGCGCTGCGGCAGCCGGGTCGCCTCGGCGTCGACCGCCTCGTGTTGCGAAGCCGCGCTCGCGCCCAGGAGCCAGCGCACCTTGTCGTCAAGGCGCGCGGCCTTCAGCTTGAAGTCGCCGCGGCGGAAGAGCAGCGCGCCGAGCGCGAGCGCCGAACGATAGGGGGAAAACGCCGGGTCATGATCCAGGCGCACGACGTAGCCGTCGTCGGCGTCGCCGAACATCGGCACGTTGCCGCCGGCGTCCATGATCGAAGCGATGAAGTCCATCATGGCTTCGATCCTGGCTTCATAGTCGGCGCTGAACCACTGGCCGTTCGCCTTGCCGGCGAGCAGGCACAGCACCAGCATGTCGAGCACGAATTGCTGGTACCACACCGCCTGCTCGCGGTTCACGCCGTCGGGCGCGTTCTGGGCAAGCGCTTCGCGCTCCAGGATATTTTTTGCGCAAGAAGTCCAGTCCCTCATCTCGCGCCATCTCGGCCAGGTCACGCCGGCGATGAAAAGTCCCGCCGCCTCGCCGAGGAGGTGGTTGTTGGCCGACGAATGCGCCGAGAGCCAGTGCCGGATGAAGTGCGCGTGCTCGTAGACCGAGCGCAGCCAGCGCGCCTCGAAGTCGCGATCGGCGATCGGCTGCACGAGCTGCCAGGCGATCGACCAGTTGACGAGGCGCAGCCCTGCTTCGAGCGCGCTCGACCAGTTCGGCCCGCGCCCATACGGGCAGGCGATGAACCAGCTGTCGAGCTGCGCGGCGAGCGCATCGTAGTAGTGGCGGCCGCCGGTCAGCGCGTAGGCCTGCGCCAGCGTCACGAGCTGCAGGTGGCGGTTGGGCTCCCAGAGGTACTTGATGTCGCCGACGAGGTCGGGGTCGCGGTAGTCGAGCAGCTTGCCGAAGGCGAGCGGCGCCTCGATGCCGGTCTTCGGGTCGCGGTTCCAGCGCGGCGGCGTGCCGAGCTCGAGCTCGCGCAGCGAGAAGACGTCGAGGCGTCCTTCGGCGATGCGCTCGGCCGCGGCGAGATAGGGGCCCGCCTCCACGCCGGCATCCTTGTGCACCCAGTTTTGGGGCTGCTCCGTGGCGTCCGCCTCGGGCAGCGCCGGCGCGCGCAGGATCCCGCTGCGCTCGGCATGCGCCTGCACGGCGCGCAGCGCACGATGCGCCACCTCCATCGGCGTCATGCAGCGCAGCCGGTTCAGGCGCCAGCGCAGCGTCCGCTTCAGCTTCGGCGGTACGTCCGGGACCAGATTTCGAGGTTCAGAAGCGTCCACAGTGTCTCTTCGTGATTGCGCCGGCCGGAAAGCTGCTCTTGCAGCAGGCGGTCTAGAACTTTGCCGTCGTAATAAGCGCGCGTGAGCGAGCCAGTCTCGCGCAGCGGGTCCAGGACTCCCTGCTCGCGCATCAGGTCGCCGAGCGCGATGCGGAATCCCGCCTTGCGCAGCTTGAGCCCTGCGTTACCCATCAGCCGCCGGTCGGCCTGGCGCAGGATCCATTTCGTCGACAGGCCGCGCACGCGCGCCGTGTCGGGCAGCGCCGAAACATACTCGGCCACGCGATGGTCGAGGAACGGCGTGCGCAGCTCGAGCGACGCCGCCGCCGTCATGCGGTCGGAGCGCTCGAGCAGGTTGTCGGCGAGCCAGCCGGTCTGCTCGTAGTAGAGGATCCTGCGCAGCGCGCTCGATTTCCCCTCCTCGGGCGGCAGGCTCGGATCGGCGAGCGGGATGACGAACAGCCCGTTCACGCGTTTGGGAGAGGGCGCGAAGCCGCGCAGGAACGTGTGGCGGCGATAGCCGCCGAGGATCTCGTCGCCGCCGTCGCCCGAGAGGGCGACTTTCACCTTGCGCGCCGCTTCGCGTGCGAGGAGGTGCAGCGCCACATCGGCCGGACGCGAGACGGGCGCGTCGCGGCTCGCGACGAGCTGCGGCAGCTCGGCAAGAACCTGGCGGCGGTCGAGGACGATCTCGTGGTGCCGGGTACCGAAATGCTTGGCGACCTCCGCGGCCGCGGCGAGCTCGCTCTGCTTGTCGCCGGCAAAGCCGGCGGAAAAGGTGCTGACGTGCTCGTGGCGCGTGCGCGCGAGGGCCACGATCGCCGCCGAATCGTAGCCGCCCGAAAGAAGCACGCCGGCCGCGCCCGAGCCTCCCATGCTGAGATGCACGGCTTCGTCGAGGCGCTCGATGAAGCCGTCGACCGGCTGCGCCGGGCCGCGGACCGAGGGCAAAAATGCGGGGGCCTCGCCATCGGGCGGGCTCCAGTAGCGCGTCTCGCGCAGCGCGCCGAACTGCCACAGCGCGTAAGTCCCGGGCGAAAGCTTGCGCACCCCGGCGAGGAGTGTCCGCGGGCCGCGCACGTAGCCCTGGGCGAGGTATTCCCCCACCGCGCTGGTGTCGATCTCGGCTTTGACGCCCGGCGCGCGCACCAGCGCCTTCATCTCGGAAGCGAAGAAGAGCGCGGCGCCCGCCTGGTGCAGGTACAGCGGCTTCTGCCCGAAGCGGTCGCGCGCGAGCATCACGCGCTCCTTGCGCGCGTCCCACAGGGCGAACGCAAACGCACCGCGCAGGTGCTTCACCACTTCCTTGTCCCAGTGCTGATAGGCGCGCAGCAGGAGCTCGGCGTCGCTCTTGCCCTTGAACGCATAACCCCGCTTGGCCAGCTGGCTTCGGAGGTCGGCGCCGTTGAGGAGAGTGCCGTCGAGGGCGACCGAGATGCCCGCTGTCGCATCGCTGAGCGAGGCCGCCATCACGACGCCGCGTCGCGGCTGGCGATCGATCACGGCCGAGAGCGATTCAGCGCCGTTGCGATGCGCCAGCGGCTCGGCCATCGCCGCGAGGGCACGCGGGTCCAGTACGGCACCGGTGGTGGCCCAGCCGGCTAGGCCGCACATGCGAGGCTCTCTTCCTGCCGCACCGGCATGCGGTACTGGCGGTGCCAGATCTCGAGCGTGAGCAGCGTCCAGAGGAGCTTGTCGTGCGTCTGCACGCCGCGCGTGTGCTCGTCGACCACGCGATCGAGGACGGCGGTGTCGTAGTAGGCGCGCGTCAGCGAATCGCTGGAGCGCAGGTGGTCGAAGAGATACTCGCGCATGCCGCCGGTGAACCACTCGGAGACCGGCACGCGGAAGCCGACCTTGCTGCGCTCGGGGATCTCGCGCGGCAGGAGCGAGCGCGCGATCTCGCGCAGCACGCGCTTGCGGCGCAGCTCGTCGACGCGCCAGTGGTCGGGCAGCGCGGCGGCGAACTCGACCAGCTCGTGATCCAGGAACGGCACGCGCGACTCGATCGAGGCCGCCATCGTCATGCGGTCGCCGCGCTCGAGCAGGTTGTCGGGCAGCCAGCTCGTCTGGTCGAAGTACAGCATGCGGCGCAGCGGCCCCGCGTCGGGATGCGCATCGAAGGGCGGCAGGTCGTCGCGCGGCCCGCCCTCGGGCACGCGCAGCCGCGACAGGCTGCGCCGCTGGCTATAGTCCATCGCGCCGAACCAGCGCACGTAGCGCTCGCGCCAGTCGTCGCAGTTCAGGCTCGCCATCGCGATCTTCAGGTCGCGGAAGCGCGACGGCAGCGCCTGCACCAGCGGCGCCGCCATGCGCCGCAGCGGGCGCGGCACGCTCCAGTACATCCAGGCGAGGCATTCGGCGGCGTGCTTGCGGTAGCCGCCGAGGATCTCGTCCGAGCCTTCGCCGGTGAGGACCATCTTCACCGTGCGGCGCGCCTCGCGGGACAGCATGAAGATCGCGATGTCCGAGGGCTCCGACACCGGCGCGTCGCGCGCGGCGACCAGCTGCGGCAGGTACTCGATGAAGTCGCGCGGCGTCACCACCATCTCGTGGTGCTCGGTGCCGAACTCGCGCGCCACCAGCGCGGCGTGCGAAAGCTCGGTCTGGCGATCGCCGGCGAAGCCGACGGAGAACGTCTTCACCTTGGGCGAGAAGCGCGTCATCAGCGCGACGATCACGCTCGAGTCGAGCCCGCCGGAGAGGTACGCGCCGAAGGGCACGTCGCTCACCATCTGCATCTCCACCGCCTCGCCCAGCTTGCCGAGGAACGCTCTTGGTACGTCCCGATTGGCCATGGGATGGCCCGTCGACCGGGGGAACTTGTCCGGCGGCGTCCAGTAGCGCATCTCCTGCAGGCGGCCGTGGTGCCAGATCGCCGCGGTCGCAGGCGGCAGCTTGCGGATCGCGCTGAGGAGCGTCCGCGGCCCGGGCACATAGCGATAGGCCAGGTAGTCCCAGACCGCCGGCAGGTCGACTTCGTGCGGGACCTGCGGCAGCGTCAGCAGCGCCTTTATCTCGGAGGCGAAATAGAGCGCGCCGTTGGCTTCATGCAGGTACAGCGGCTTCTCGCCGAAACGGTCGCGTGCGAGGAACAGGCGCTCGGCGAGCGCATCCCACACGGCGAAGGCGAACTGCCCGCGCAGGCGATGCACGCATTGCGTGCCCCATTGCTGGTAGGCGCGCAGCAGCACCTCGGTGTCGGAATCGCGCTCGAACCTGTGGCCGTGCGTCTCGAGCTCGGCGCGCAGCTCGCGGAAGTTGTAGATCTCGCCGTTGAAGCTGAGCGCGAGCCCGGCCGCGTCGTCGCGCATCGGCTGGCGCGAGCCGTTCGGATCGATGATCGCGAGCCGCCGGTGGCCGAGCACCACGCGCCAGGCGCCGCTTTCGGCGGTGAAGCTGCAGCTGCCGGCGCCGTCGGGACCCCGGTGGTACAGCGCCTGCAGCATCGCCTGCAGCGAACGCTCTTCGGGCGCGCTCGCCGCCGGTGCCACCCATCCCGCGATGCCGCACACGGCTAGAGCGCCGCCCTGGGCGCGCGCGCGGCGCAGACGCCCCAATAGAGCTGCGAGAAATCGCGCGCCACGCGCTCGATCGAGTACGCCGCGGCGACGTGCTTGCGGCACGCCGCGCTCATGCGCGTGAGGCGCACGCGATCCGCCGCCAGCGCCGCGATCGCCTGCGCGATCGATTCCGCATCACGCGTGGCCACCAGCAGCCCGTGCTCGCCGTCGGTCACCACGTCGGGGATCGCGCCCACCGGCGTCACGATCGGCACCACGCCGGCCGCCATCGCTTCGAGCAGCGAATAGGGCAGCCCTTCGGTGTAGCTCGCCAGCGCGAGCGCATCGGCCTGCGCGAGGAGCTGCGCCTTGTGCTCGCCGTAGGCGGCGCCGACGAACGAAACCTCGCGCGCGAGGCCCGCCTCGCGCGTGTACTGCCGCAGGCGCGGCTCTTCCGGGCCGTTGCCGGCGATCACCAGCCTCGCATTGACGCCGCGCGAACGCGCGAGGCGCAGGCCCTCGATGGTCTCCAGCAATCCCTTGCCGGGAACGAGCCGCCCGACGTAGATCAGTCGCAGCGGCGCGCCAGGTTCGGCGGCGGCGCGGTTATAGCGCAGATAAGGCGTGCAATCGATGCCGTTCGGCACGATCTCGACCGCCTGCCCCGGCGCCGCGCGGCGGAAGGCGTCGAGCTGCTCGCGCGAGAGCACGACGACGCGGTCCGGCCAGGTCAGCATGCGCCGCACCAGGGCGGCGAAGAAACGGCCGCGCGAAGCAAATTCATCGAGCACCCCGCCGTGCACCTGGTAGAGCACGCGGGCGCCGCAGAGCTTGGCTGCGGCGACGTAGGCGAAGTCGCGCCAGTACGCCTTGGCGTTGAGCGAGGTGTTGATGTGCACGAGGCCGGCGCCGTGGCGCGCGATCGCCGCGCAAAGCTGCAGCGGGCTCAGCACGAAGCGCGCAAGGCGCCCCGTCAGGCCTTCGCGGCGGCCTTCGCTGCCGACCTGGAAATGCAAGAGGTCGAACCGCGTCGCGAGGCGCGAGCCGAACAGGCTGTTCAGGTGCGTGGTCACGCCGCTGATCGCTTCACGGCTCGGCCCGAGCAGCAGGACGACGTGACGCGTCACGCGGCTTTGCGCAGGGGTACCGGCCGCACCTCGCGCGGACTCACCGTGAGGGCGCCGACGCCGAGCGACTCGTACAGGTTTTCCAGCACCGGCAACGCGCGCTCGGGCGAGAAGCGCGCGCGCGCCGTTTCGCGCGCCGCGGCCCCCATGCGAGCGGCGAGCTTGCGGTCCATGAGGAGGCGGCGCAGCGCGCGCTCCAGCGCGCCCTTGTCGCCGGGCGCGACGAGGAAGCCGCTCGCGTTGTCCGCCACCACCTCCGGTATGCCGCCGACCGGCGATGCCACCACCGGCACGCCCGCGCTCATCGCTTCGATCAGGCTCACCGGCAGCGCCTCGTCCGATGAAGGCAGGGCAAAGACCGCGGCATGCTCGAGCAGCGCGCGCTTGCCCGATGGCCCGACCCAGCCGGTGAATTTGACCGCGTCTGCGATACCGAGGCGCTCCGCGTAGTGCGCAACCCCGATGCGATCGCCGTCGCCCGCGCAGGCAAGGCGCAGGTCGGGCACCGCCGCGCGCACTCGCGCGACGGCATCCAGGAGGTCGTAGATGCCCTTCGCGGCCTCGAGCCGGCCGAGGAACAGGATGAGATTCGGCTTGACCGGCAGTTCCGGGACGCTGATCGCCACCGGCGGCGGCGTGACGAGCACGTCGGCGTGGCGTGCGACGCGCTTCACCCAGCTGCGCGAGGCCTCGCAGGGCACGCACACCGCGGCGGCGCGCTCGAGGAACCAGCGGATCGAGGGATCGAAGCCGTTGCCGTGGAGCTGCAGCACGAGCGGGCAACCCGCGGCCAGCGCGACACCCATGAAAGCCGCCTCGCGCCAAAACCCGGCGCCGGCTTTTCCACCCCAGGCGGCATGGACGTGCACGACCACGCGGCGCTTCTCGCCGAGCAAAACGCCGAAATCCCGCGTCGCCTTGGCGGCGAGCAGCGTTTTCCGCGCGAGCGTGCCGTCGCCATTGGTGGCGACGTATTGCACCGGCCAGCGGGCAAAGAGGCCCGCGGCGCGGTAGCTCTCGACGACGGCGGCGATGCTGCCGCGCGTCTCGGGCGCCGCACCGAGCATGGCAATCGAGGAATAGAGACGGGTAGACATCGCCCTAGAACCGCCGCCGGCGCGCGAAGGCATCCACCACGGTGAGATCGCCCGCCCGGTTCATGGTGTGCAGACCGATCACGCCGGCCGCCGGGTCGGCGAGCAGGCGCTCGACCTGCCGCTCGGCGTAGTGCTGCGGCGTGAGCTTCAGCACGCGCTGGATGGCGAGCCCCGCGCCGTAGCGCGGCACGCAGACCTGCGCCGGCCGGTAGAGGGCGCCGTCGCGCACGAAGAGGCTGCCGGCGGGACGCGCCGAACGCGCGTCCGATTTCACCGGGTTCTTGGCGTGCGGCTGCCAGTCGCCGGTCAGGCGCTCGGCGTGGAAGAGATGCAGCTCATCGTCGAACATGCGGCTCTCGCCTGCCGCCGAGTTGGCGAACATCCACCACCGGTCCGCCGCTTTGTAGAGAGTCGCGTCGACCAGGCGCACGCCTTCCATCAGGATGCGCTCGCGTTTCCAGACCAGCGGGAAGTCGACGCAGCGGTAGAGCTCGACCGATCCGGCCCGCGCGCTCTCCGGCAGCATGTAGAGGCTGCCGTCGTTCTCGAAGACGAACGGGTACGAGAGGTGGTGCTCGGCCTCCAGCACTTTTACCGGCGGGGAGGCGCGCCCCGCATTTGCCCCATTGGTGTCGATCTCGATCATCGAGATGTGCGCCTTGCGCGTGGCGTAAGGCAGCTCTTCGAAAAAGACGTAGTGGCGGCCGCCCTTCTCGACCACGAAGGGATCGGCCCAGTCGCGGTCCTTGGGCGGCATGAGCCGCGTGTAGCCGGCGAGGTCTGCGACCACGCGGCCGTCACCGATTTTGTAGGCGAGGAACCATTGCTCGATATGCAAGGCACGCTCGACGCTCCGCGCCGCGAGGCGGCCCATGATCCTCGAGAGCGCGCCGAAGCCCGGCGCCGCCGGCGCCTCATGGCGCGGCACTTCGCGGCAGCGCGCAAGCCAGCCGTCGCCGGAACGGTGCAGCTCGCGCAGCGCGCGCACCGCGAACTCGGCGGTCTTGTTCAGCAGGTGTCCGCGATTGCGCGCGACGGAGAACGGGTACGTGCGCGACCACGACTGGTAGGCGAGCCGCGCCGGACGGTCGGCGGCGAGGCGCACCTTGACGCCGGAGGCGGTGAGCGGCTCGCCGGCGGCGACTTCGGGCAGGCCGGCGAAAGCTTCGGCCTGGGCGCCGTCGGCGCCGAAGCAGAAGCGCCAGACGCCGTAGCGCGCCCGCCCCTCGAGCGCGCTGTCGTCGACCTCGCCGAGGGCGAAGGCGACGTCGAGGGCTTCGCCCGCGCCGAAGGAAAATTCCTCGGCGAGCGAGACGAGATCGGTGGGATCGGCGCCGAACAGGCGCCGGTCGAGGCGGCTGTAGAGGCGCCACGTCGCGCCCGGCGCCGCCGGCATGAGCGAGCCGACATAGGCGAGGCGCACCTCGGCGAAATCGGCCGCCGCCAGCTTGGCGAGGGCTTCGACCATCCAGCGCGGCTGCAGCGGACCGTCGGCGAAAATGCCGACGCGCAGCTTCCTCTGGAACGGACTCGGGGCTAGGGCTAGAGCCGCCACACGCGCAATCCCTCTTTGCGCAGCGCGGCCGCGTCGAGCACCGATTTCACGTCGATGACGCAGCCGGCGCGCACCACCTTGCGTGCCATGGCCTCGTTCGAGAGCTCGAGGTACTTGCGGTGCGACACGGCCAGGATCAGCGCGTCCGCCGCGGGCAGCGAGTCCCAGTCGGCGAGGCGCACGCCGTACTCGTGCAGCGCGTCGTCCGGGCTCGCCTGCGGATCGTGCACGAAGGTCTCGACGCCGAACTCGTGCAGCTCGCGGATGATGTCGATCACCTTCGAGTTGCGGATGTCCGGCACGTCCTCCTTAAAGGTGAGGCCGAGCACGTTGACCCGCGCGCCCTTGATGTTGCGTCCGGCGTGGATCATCTGCTGCACGGTCTTGCGTGCGATGTGGCTGCCCATCGAGTCGTTGATGCGCCGGCCGGCGAGGATCACCTCCGGGTGGTAGCCCATCAGCTCGGCTTTGTGCGTGAGGTAGTAGGGGTCGACGCCGATGCAGTGCCCGCCGACGAGCCCCGGCCGGAACGGCAGGAAGTTCCACTTGGTGCCCGCCGCCTTCAGCACCTCGGTCGTGTCGAGTCCCATGCGCTCGAAGATGATGGCGAGCTCGTTGACGAAGGCGATGTTCAGGTCGCGCTGCGTGTTCTCGATCACCTTGGCCGCTTCCGCCACGCGGATCGACGAGGCGCGATAGACGCCCGCCTTCACCACGGAGGCATAGAGGTCCGCCACTTTTTCCAACGTGGCGGGATCGTCGCCGGAGACGACTTTCAAAATCTGCGTGAACGTGCGCGTCTTGTCGCCCGGATTGATGCGCTCGGGCGAATAACCGACGTGGAAGTCCTGCCGCCAGCGCATGCCCGACGCTTTTTCCAGGATGGGCACGCACACCTCTTCGGTGGCGCCCGGATAGACGGTGGATTCGTAGACCACGACGGCGCCGGGCTTCATGTAGCGCCCCACCGTCTCGCTCGCCGATTCGAGCGGCGACAGATCGGGCTGCCGTGCCGCGTTGATCGGCGTCGGCACGGCGACGATGATGAAGTCGGCTTCGCCCAGCTCGGTCGGATAGGGCGTGGCGCGGAACTCGCGCGCTTCCAGCAGATCGCCCGTGCTCACCTCGCCGGTCGCATCGACGTGGTGGCGCAGGTTCTCGATCCGTTTCTTCGACAGGTCGTACCCGATCGTCGGCCGCTGCCGGCCGAATGCCACCGCCACCGGCAGGCCGACATAGCCCAGGCCGACGACGGCGACCGTGGGCAGCGTGGTTGATGCGCTGGTTTTTATTTCCGCGCGCTCGAGTACCTCAGGCATGCGCCACCTTTCGTTCGTCAGCCGCTTCGATATCTCTGGCGAGATTGTCGGCGTACCAATCGATCGTCTGGTCGAGGCCCTCCATGATCCGAACCGCCGGGCGGTAGCCGAGCAGGCGCGCGGCCTTCGAGATGTCGGCGCGCGAGAACTGGAGGTCGCCGCGCCGCGGCTCGCGGTGGATCGCCCGCGCGTGCTTCGCCGGCGCATGGCGCCGAGCGACGCCGTCGCGGATGAGATCGAAAAGCTCGGTGAGCGAGGTCTGGTCGCCGAGCGCGATGTTGTAGGCCTGGCCGAGCGCCGCCGGGTCCTCGGCGGTCGCGGCGAGCAGGTTCGCCTGCACGACGTTGTCGATGTAGCAGAAGTCGCGCGCCGCGCTGCCATCGCCGTTGACGTACGGCACCTGGTCGCGCAGCAATGCGCCGATCCAGGCCGGGATCACCGAGGCATACGCGCCGTTCGGGTCCTGGCGCGGACCGAATACGTTGAAGTAGCGCAGGCCGATCGTTTTGAGCCCATAACAGACGTCGAACACGTCGGCATAGAGCTCGTTCACCTGCTTGGTGAGCCCATAGGGCGACATCGATCGCCCGGTAATGGTTTCCACCTTCGGCAAGGCCGGATGGTCGCCGTACACGGCGCTCGAGCTGGCGTAGACGAAGCGCCCGACGCCCGCATCGCGCGCCGCGACGAGCATGTTGAGGAAGCCGTCGACGTTCGACTGCGTGCTCGCGATCGGATCGTCGATCGAGCGCGGCACGCTGCCGAGCGCGGCCTCGTGCAGCACCACGTCGACGCCCTGGCAGGCGCGCTGGCAGGTGTCGAGCGAGCGGATGTCGCCTTCGATGAAGCGCAGGCCGGCGGGCAGGTTCTCGCGCTTGCCGGTGGAGAAGTTGTCGAGGCCGACCACCGTCTGGCCGAGCTCGAGCAGGTTCTCGGCGAGATGCGAGCCGATGAAGCCTGCCGCGCCGGTCACGAGCCAGGTGCGGCCGCGGCTTTTCGACAAACGGCTAATGCGCTGGTGCGCGGTTTCGTAGCTGTTCACGTTTGCTCCTGGTTGCCGTGAGCTCGACGAGCAGCTGCTCGTAGCGCTCGACCATGGCGCGCTCCGAGAAACGGCTCGCGACGCTCGCGCGTGCGTTCTCGCCCATGCGCGTGCGCACCACCGGGTCGGCGAGCACTGCAAGGCGCTCAACTAGCGTAGCGGTGTCGCCCACCGGGAATAGCCATCCGTCCTGGCCCGAGTGGATCATCTCGGCCGCGCCGCCGACGTCGGGGTGCACGACCGGCCTGCTGAGCGCCATCGCCTCGATCGCGGCGAGCGAGAACGCCTCGGTGAAGCTGGTCAGCGTGACGACGTCGCAGGCCGACAGGAACGGCCGCACGTCTTCCTGCAGGCCCGAGATCACCACGCGGTCGGCCACGCGCAGCTTTCTCGCCATGGATTCCACGGCGGTGCGCTCGGGGCCGTCGCCGATGAAGAGCGCGCGCGCCGGCAGGCCGCGCCGGCACAGCTCCGCCACCGCGCTGACGAGCTGGGCGGGGTTCTTCTCCGGCCGCAGCACCGCGGAGAGGCCGATGACATAGTCGTGCTCGGCGAAGCCGAGCGCACGCCGCACGTGGCCGGCGTTCACCGGACGCCAGTGCTCGACGTCGACGCCGTTGTAGATGACGTGGTTCGCGCGGCTGAAGAGCCCGCGCGAGCGCCAGTGACGGCGCTGGCGCTCGCAGACGAAGACCGCGCAGGCGGCATTCCAGAAGAACGGTCGGTAGGCCACCATCTGCAGCTGTTCTTTCAGCGTGCGGATGTAGGTCGAGTGCAGGGTGACGATGAGCGGCACGCCCGGGTTCGCGAGCGAGGCGTACATCAGCGCGTAGGGGTTGGTCGCGAGCACGGCCTGCGGCGCGAGGCGCTCGAGCTGCGCACCGAGGTGCGAAAGCGCGCGCAGGTCGAAGTAGCGCGCGGCGTGCAGGCAGCGCACCGTGCCGGATGCCGGCAGGTGCAGCCGCGAGAGCTGGCTCGGATCGTTCTTCACGTAGATGGCGTGGCACTCGTGGCCGCGCTCGGCGAGGCGGTTGGCGAGCGTGATCGCCTGCCGCTCGGCGCCGCCGTGCACCAGCGATCCGGTGACGAGCGCCAGTCTCAAATCAGTTTCCTCAGGTTTGCGGGCGCATACACCGCGGCCAGCACCGCCGCGCCGGCGATGAGCCTGACTGCGTGCGGCGCGCCATCGAAGAAGGTGTGGACCGTAAGCCACGCGACGAGGCCCGCCGCCGCGCTCCAGGCGAACGAGCGCCCGAGGCTCTGCCAGTGCTGCTGGGCGCGCACCGGCACGCCGGTGACGGCGGCGATGCGCCGCAGCACGATGATGCGGTCGAAGTAGAGCGCGCTCACGCTGCCGGCCGCGGCACCCGCCAGCCCGAGCTCGACGCCGCCGTACCAGCTGAGCGGCACCGAGCAGGCGAGCACTACGACGTTCATGCCGAGCGAGAACATGCCCTGACGCAGGAGCTGCAGCACGCTCGAGAGCTCGACCACCAGCGCCGCCAGCCCGACGATGTAGACACGCATCACCGACGCGGCGTTCAGGTAAGAGGCGGTGTAGACGAGGCTCACGAGGTCCTCGGCGAAGGCGAAGACGAAGCCGAAAACCGGCAGCAGCAGCATGGCCACCATGGCGTTGGCGCGGGCGTTCATCTCCATCATGCTTTTCGCGTCGCCGGCGGCCTCCATGCGACTCATGCTCGGCATGAACGCCTCGACCACCGAGGTGCGGAAGATGTTGACGATCTGCCCGAGGATCGCCGCGATGGAGAACGAGGCGAAACTGTGCAGGCTGAAGAGCGCCGCGGCGACCCATTGGTCGGCCTGCGAGCGCAGCACGTAGCAGGCGCTCGAAAGACCGAACGGCGCGGTGTAGCGAAGCTGGCCGGCGAATACGGCGGGCTTGAACCACGGCCTGCCCCAGCCGTGAAAACGCCCGATGTAGGCGATGAGCAGGGCGAACTTGAGGAGCACCGTGGCGAGCAGCAGCCACAGGATGATGCCCATGTCCGCCGTGAGCCAGGCGCCGCCGGCGACCAGCACCGCGCGCGCGACCGCGAGGGAGATGGTGGCAAAGGCCTGCAGCGGAATGCGCTCCTCGATGGTCGGCAGGAAGTCGAGCAGCGACGAAGTCACCCACAGCGCGATGAACGCGGGCATGAGCGCGCCGTATTTCATGAGCGGCTGCATCGTCGCCGGAAGCCACGAGTCGAGCGGGCTCACGATGAAGGCCGCGACGAGGCCGGTGGCGCTCAGGAAGGCGAGCGTCTGGTGGATATAGAGCCGGCGCGCCGGCGCATCCGAGCGCGGCAGGAAGTAATAGAGCGCGCCGGGCATGCTGAGCGTGGCGAGCGCCATCACCGTGCTGATCGAGAGCCAGAAGAGGCGGTACTCGCCGAAGGTCGCACCGTCGAGGCAGCGCACCAGCACCACCGGCAGCAGGAACTGCAGCGCGTTGTCGAGCGCCTTGACCGCGCCAAGCGAGAACGCGCGCCGCGCCAGGCCGTTCGCCGTAATGGCCTTCGTCGCGGCGTTCACACAAGCTCCTCTAGGAGACGTGCATACCGAGCCAGCACCTCGGTGCTTGAATGGTTGCGCTCGAAGTGGGCCAGGCTGTCGGCCGAAGCCTGGCTCCAGAGCGCGTTGTTGCCGAGGAGCGCTTCCACCTTGGCCGCGCCCTGCGCGGCGTCGGTGAAGACCGTGTTCACGGGCGCGCCGACATCGACCGTGGCGACGGTCGGCACGCCGCGCGCCCAGGCCTGCAGGAAGACGTTGGGCATCCCCTCGTATACCGACGTGAGAACGAGGAGCCGCGCGCGGTCGAACCACGGCTCGACGCCGGCGAGCGGCAGGAAGCCGGTGAATTCGACGTTCGGCAGGCCCGCCGCGCGGTCGCGGATCGCTTCGTAGTAGCCGGCCTTCAGCCGCTCGCCGCCGATGCTCGGGCCGCCGATCATGACGAACTTGCGGTGCGGCAGCCGCTGGGCAATCTCGAGCAGGATCTCGGGCCGCTTGTAGCCGTGGATCGTGCCGACCCACAGCACGCGGTCGCCGTTCCCGGGTTTTGCATCTTTGGCTAATTCATAGCAGCTCGGGATCACTATCGCGTCGCGCTTGTGGTTGCGGCGGCAGCTCTCGCGCTGGAAGGGGTTCTGCGCGATGACGCGGTCGACGCGCGCGATGCCGCGGCGGTAGAGCCAGCGGTCGCGGCCGAGCACGATCTGCTCCTGCCCGATCTCGAAGTCGCGGTCGGAGGCGCCGGCGTAGATCGAGCGCTTGCCGTAGCGGCGGCAGAACTCGGCGATGACGCCGGTCCACATCGCGCTCGAGCGCTGGTAGTAGACGTCGGCATCCACCTCGCGCAGCACTTGCCACGTGCTGGTCAGGCGCGGATGCAGGAAGCGCAGCACCGGGATGCCGGCGCTCTCGCGGAACGACTTGTACACGGTGACGCCGTCGACCAGCACCGGGCTCGGCTGGCCGTAGTCGAAGGAAATCATCGAGACGCGGTAGCCGTTGTCGGCGAGCAGGCGCGCGATCACGCACTGCTGGACCTCGGCGCCGCCGACGACCTGGATGTTCGGGTCGCGCGAGAACACCGGCCACGCGTAGGGCGCGACGAAGCAGATGTGCGGCTTGCGTCGCGTTGCAACAGGTCCCGCGCGACCCTGCGCCGGGAGCCCGGACCTCAGCCGGGACTGCGGCAGGGTTTGCGCCGACATCTTTAGGCGGTCGGCCTCCGGCCGAGCTGGCCGTACATGATGCCGATCGCGATCCACAGGAAGGCAAACTCCGGCGACGGCCGCAGGCTCGAGCCGGCAAAGCCCGTCACGATGAAGCACAGCAGGCCCGCCACCGCGCCCTGGAAGAAGCCGCGCATCGTCGGGCTCAGGTTCGCGTTCGAGCCGAGGTCGCGGCAGGTGCGGTAGACGTGCCAGTAGAAGGCGATCAGCAACCCCATGCCGAAGAGGCCCGTGTCGAGGATCGCCTGGATGTAGGCGTTATGCGGATGCGTGACCGGCAGCATCATCTCGGCCCACAGCGCCTTCGCCCACATCGTCGCGTCGAGGCCCGAGCCCCAGATCGGGCTCTTGAAAAGCTCGGGCAGGAGCGGGATCCAGATTTCCTCCACGCGCCCGGCGCTGAACTCGTTCACGTCGCCGCCGCTCACCAGGCCGAGGCTCATGCGCCCGATCACCGCGCCCGGCATGAAGGCGAGGCCGATGCCGCAGGCGAGGAGCGCAAGGCCCGCGGTGCGGGCGTTGAACTTCCAGACCAGGAACAGCACGTTGACCATCACCCATCCGACGAACGCGCCGCGCGAGAAGGTGAGGAGCAGCGCGATCGTCAGCAGTCCCATGGTGACGAAAAGCACGCTCTTCAGGCGCACGTCCTTCGTTTCACCCCAGGTGAAAAGGAGCAGCGCGTAGGCCACCGCGTAGAGCCGGCCGAGGTCGTTGGCGTGCATGCCGAGCGCGGAGAAGAACGCGCGCGAGGTGGTCAGCGCCAGCGTGCCGAGGCTGACGCCTTCCGCCGCCACGTAGCCGATCGCCATCACGCTCATCACCCAGACGGCGACGATGAACGGGACCAGGAAGCTCTCCACCTTCTTCGACTTCATCACCGCCTGGGCAATGATGAGCGAGGCGAGCACCATCAGCATCGGCTTCAGCAGCAGGTCGCGCAGGTAGCCGAACGCGTCGGTGAAGTGGATCACCTCCACCTCGTAGAAGTACGGGTACACCTCGTCGACGTGGCGCGAGCCGATCAGGCCGGCGATCGCGATCGGCACGATGAAAAGCCAGAAGAGCTTCTTCGGCATGAACGTGCCGAGCCGCTCGCCGCGGATCAGGTACGAGACCAGCGTGGCGAACAGCACCAGGTTCAGGGGATTCAGGCCGGTGACGCCGAACACGCGGTGCGGGAACAGAGCGCTGCCTTCCACCGGCAGCATGACGAGCAGCAGCACCGCGCCGAACCTGAAATCGGCGAACACCGCGGTGCAGGCGAGGATGGTGAGGCTCGCCACCAGGGCCTGCAGCTCGCCGATGGCGAGGCCGACGCCGCAGACGACGCCGAAAAGGCCGAGGCCGACAACGCCCAGGGCCAGGCCCGCATTACGTTCAGCGGGCAGCCGTGCAGCAGACACGGTCATTTAAGGTCTCCCGAGGAGCTTGACGATCAGCGTCGTTGACGAGCCGCGGTCGGTGCCGACCGCCGGGCGCGACAGCGCCATGCTGGCCGCCACGAGAAGAATCGTGGCGGCCACTACCAGCTTCTTGTCCGGCGGTCGTTTCACTTTCTAGAACGCGTTCATCAGCGTGCCGACGATGCGCGCGCTGGCGTCAGACAGCTCCTTGACGGTGCGCTCGGTGTCCTCGACGCGCGTCTGGTCGCGGCGCGACACGAGCAGCACGTCGCCCGAGCGGAACGCCACGCTTTGCGCATCGGCGTAGTCGCAGGCCGGCGGCGTGTCGATCAGGATCACGTCGTATTCGGACTGCGCCTTGCCGAGCAGCGCGGCGAAGCTCGCGCGCGACAGGAGCTCGAGCGGGTTCGGCGGCACCGGTCCCGCCGGCAGCACCGCAAGCCCGGTGAGGCCCGCGACCGGCGCGGCGACCGACAGGTCGGCGCGGCCGCTCAATACGGACGAGAGGCCGAAGCGGTCGGCGATGTTGAAGATGCCCTGTTGCCGCGGGGCACGGAAGTCGGCGTCGATGAGGAGCGTGCGCTGCCCGAGCTGGCTGAAGGAAACGGCCAGGTTGGCGGCGATGAAGCTGCGTCCTTCCCGCGAGCCCGGGCTCGCGATGACGAGCGTGCGGCGCCCGGCGGCGGGATTGAACCAGCGGATCAGGAGCTGGGTGCGCACGGTGCGCAGCTCCTCGACCACCGGATGGAACGGATCCCAGGCGGCGACCAGCTCCTTGCTGACGCCATCCGGGCCGCCGACGAGATACGGAAACTCGTATTGCTTGGCGAGCGCTTCGCGGAGATCCGAGTCGGTGATCAGGTTCAGCTCGATCGCCGCCTCGCCGAAGCGCCAGCCGAGCTCGCGCTGGCGCTTGAGCACCTGCTCGGCATCGGAGGGCGTGAGCTTGCCCTCGTCCATCAGGATGGCGCCGATGTGGCGTCCCGTCAGGCGCGACGTGCCGTCGATGGGCAGGACGTTGTCAGTGGACTTTGGAAGCATGGGAATCGTCTCCTACCAGGGGCGCGGCAGGGCTGCCCGCGCGGAAGAATTCGGGGAAGGCAGCAGGCGGCCGCCGGCCGGGGTCCAGCGCGAAAGCAGGCCGAGCGAAGGCACGGCGAGGCGCGACTCGAGGTCGGTGCGCGAGCGCACGCGGCGGTCCATCAGCTCGAGGACGTAAACCATGCCGGCGGCGAGCAGCAGGCCGACCACCACGGAGAGTGCGGAGATCAGGCCGACTTTCGGCACGGCGGGCTTGAGCGGCTCGACGGCGGGCGTCAGCATGGCGAGGTTCGTCTGGCGCACCTTGCTGTCGACCTTGACCGCGATGGCGCGGCCGAGGGCGCCGTCGTAGGCGTGCTGCGCGTTCTCGAGATCGCGCGTCAGGACGGCGAGGTCGACGCGGCTTTCACGCTGCTTCATGATGCGGTCCGACTGGTCCTTGAGCGCGACCTGCAGCTCTTCCACGCGCTTCTGGCTCTGCTTCACGGCGTTGCCGAGGCCGGCGACGACCTTGCTCGCCTCGCTGTTCAGCCGTTCTTTCAGACCCTGGACCTCGGCCTGCGTACGCTGATAGGTCGGATGGTTCGAGCCAAAGACCTCGGATTGCTCCTGCAGCCGGCCTTCCGCGGCCTGCAGCGCGGACTTGACGGTGATGATGTAGCCGTTCGCGAGCACCTCGGGGAAGGCCTCGAGCGACACGCCATCCTTGATCAGGTCCTGCGACTGCGTGTAGCGCGTCTGCGCATCCATCGTCGCGGCCTTCTGCCGGGAGAGCTCGGCGTTCAGCTCGGCGAGGCGCGTGTACTCGACGTCCATGCGCTCGTCGCCGCCGGCGATGCCCTTCTCCTTCTGGTAGGAGGCGAGCTTCGATTGCGCGCCCGTCACGTCGGCGCGCAGCGTCTTCAGCTGCTCGTCGAACCACTGGCCGGCCTCGCGCGAGGGCTCGGTGCGAAGCTCGAGCGCGACGTCGAGGTAGGCCTTGGCGAAGGCGTTGGCCACGTCGGACGCCTGCTTTGCGTCGTTCGACGAGTACTTGACGATGAGGATGTTGCTCGCACCGGAGTCGACCTTCAGCTTCTCGAGCAGGCCCGCGGCGATCCACTCCTCGAGCGAGCCGCTGCCGCCGGTGTCGCGCTCCCAGTCCTCGCGCACGCCGGGCTGCTGGGCGAGCTTGAGGTCGCGCACGACTTTCTTCGCGACCTTGCCGCTCGCGATCAGATCCATCTGCGTGAAGATGTAGCCGGCGCGCTCGCGCGGCGACATGTGCGCGGGCGCCATGGTCTGCTCGTCGCGCGCGTCGATCAGGATGGTCGCCGTCGCGTCGTAGCGCTTGGGCATCACCAGGGCGACGAGGATCGCGGTGAAGACGGTGACCGCCAGCACGAGGCTGAAGGCCTTGCGGCGCGCCTTGAGGGCGAGAATGTATTGGCTCAAATCCATGGCGGACTCCCTAGAAAAGCGCTTCTTTGATGACGATGACGTCGTTCGGCAGCACGGTGGTGACGGGGCTGGCGTCGAACTCCATCGTCCCTTTGCCGTCCGCGGTGGGGCGGCGCAGCTTGATGCGGCTCTCGCTGCCGCGGGGCGTGATGCCGCCGCCGAGCGAGATGGCCTGCATCACGCTCATGCCGGCTTTCACCGGGTAGGCGCCCGCGTGCATCACCTCGCCGTAGATATAGAACACCGGCGCGGCGTTGACGTAGATCGTGTCGCCGCCCTTCAGCTCGAAGTCCTTGGCGAGCGCGTTGACTTTCTGCGACTTGCCGTCGCGGATGACGGTGATGTTCTCGTCGCCGCCCGCGGCGATGCCGCCCGCCGCCGCGACCAGGTCGGGCAGCCGCGTGTGCGACTCCTCGAGCGGATAGCGGCCGGGGTGCATGATCAGGCCGAGCATCGACACCTGCCGGCTGCGCACCGTGGTGAGCGCGACCGCGACCTGCGGTGCCTTCAGGAACTGGCCTTCCTTCAGGGCACCGGAGATCGTCTGCGCCGCCTCGCCGACCGTCTGGCCGCCGATCTTCACGTGGCCGACGAGGGGCATGGAAATCGCGCCTTGCTCGTTGACGCGGCCATCGGTCGTGAGATCAGGCTGCTGGAAAACGGTGACGTGCACCACGTCGCCGGGCCCGAGCTTGTCCGGAGTCTGCGCGAGGCCCGGCAGGGCAAGCGCGGAGAGAAGGAGAACCATCACTATGCGAATCATCGTCACCTCGTCGACTGTCGTATGGGTTACCGCTTGAATTGCGCTACGTATTCGATGTGGGCGCTGGCGCGCAGCCGCTTCACTTCCGCGGCGGCGAGCTCGAGCCGCTTGCGCCCGGCCAGAAACTGTTCGATCAGCACCTGCGACTGCTCAAGGCCAAGCGGCGCCTCCTCGGCCTGCACAAGCTGGATCACGTTCGCTCCGGCCGGAATGGCAAACACCGCGATCTCGCCGGGCTTCATGCGCGCCACCTGCGGCAGGTAGGCGAGCGGCAGCTGCTCGGCCGGCTGCGTATCGGTGGCCGTGCTGAAGCGCGCGTTGCGCGCCTTGAGCCAGGCCGCGACCTCGTCCAGATCGGCGGCGCGCGCCGCCTGCGCGCGCAGCACATCGACCAGCTCGGCGGGCGCGGAAACGACGAGCTCCCGCATGCGGTAGACGCGCCGCTCGGCGAAGAGCGGCGGGTTCTCGGCGTAGAAAGCACGCACCTCTTCCTTGCTCGGCTGCGGCGCGGCGCTCGCCGCCCGGTCGAGGTAAGCCTGCGCGAGCACCTGGCGCCGCGCGTTGTCGATCGAGTCCTTCACTTGCGGGTCGCGCTCGAGGCCCGCCTCGAGCGCCTTCTGCACGAGAAGCTCGCGGTCGATCACTTTCTCCACCGCTTGGGCAACGCTCGCAGGGCCGTTGGTGCGCACTTCGCGCGCCGAGATCTCGATGCCGTTGACGCGCGCCACGAGCTGCGGATCGGCGCGATCGGCGGCGACTCGCTCGCAGCCCGCAATGCCGACCGTAAAGAGGATGAACGGCAGCAGGCGCATCAGTAAGCGCTCGTCAGCCGGCGATGCGCCACCCAGCTCGCCGCGGCGAGGCCGGCGAGGAGCAGCATCCAGCCGCGCGTGGCGGAGGCCTGCGTCACCGTGAAGCGCGGCTCGGCCACGGCGAAGGAATCGGGCATCGCCGCCGCGACACGAATCTGCTGCGGCGCTGCGACCGGCGCAGGCACCAGCACGCCGGGCGTCGCGCGGACGGTGAGCCGGTAGAGATCGGCGAAGGACAAAAGTGGGAACTGCGGCCCGGGCTGTCCGTCGTCGGCGAGGGCCGAGCAGCAACCGGCAACAACAAAGGCGAACGCGAGGCGGCGGAAGATCTTCATTGCGGGCTCAGGCATCCTAGGTGCCGTCTGTTACGGCACTGATCCGCTGCGCGGCTCGCTCGATGCCCCGTACGGACTACCTCTCGAAAATCGCGTCGCCGAATGCATCGACGCAGTCATGGGATCGATGACGCGCGATGAAAAAGAATCGGGGCCCGTCGGGCCCCGATTCGATTTGCTGCAAGCAAGCGTTGCGGCTAGGGGTTCAGGATGCGCAGCTCGAGCGACTTGCCGATGGCCTGCGTGCGGTTCACGACGTTCAGCTTGCGCAGGATCTTCTGCACGTGGTTCTTCACCGTGAGCGGACTGATCTTGAGGATGGCGCCGATCTCGAAGTTCGACTTGCCGAGGTAGATCCACTTGAGGATGTCCATCTCCCGCACGGTGAGCACGCTGCCGCCGGAGGCCTTGTCGCCGGTCGTCTCGGCGCGCTTGGTGAGCTGCGTGCGCACCCAGGCGGCATGCAGCGAGGGCGCGAGGAGCTGCACCAGGTAACCCTGGCGCTGGCTCGCGCTGCCCGGGCGGCAGGCGAAGGTAAAGAGGCTGATCGCGCGGCCTTCGGAGTCGTGGATGCCGTGCACGAGCAGCTGGGTCGCGCCCAGCCGCTCCAATTCACGGGTGAAGCCGCCGCTGCCCAAGGGTTGAGATGCAGGATTGGCCGCTCCGACGTCGATGATGACCGGCTGGTAGCGGCGCTCTTCCCATGCCTTGAGCAGCGCCGGCGCGACGGCGGTGTCGCGCAGGAACATGTCGCTGAAGAGGTTCGGCTCCGGCGTGGTCATCGAGAAGCCGTCGGCACGGAAGGCCGGCGGCTTGCCGAGGCACAGCGTGCAGATGAGGAGCTCATGCCGGATCAGGCTCTGCAGCAGGCCCTGGGTCCAGCTGAAGAAGTGCGCCCGCGCATGCACGCGCAGCGACGCATCGAGGTTGAGGACGATCGACTCGATCTGCAGGAAATCGGTCGCTGCCGAGCGTGCGTCGGTCGGCTTGGCCTCCGCACTGCCCGGCAGAATTGGCGCCTGTGCGGTTTCGGACGGAGAGAGTGCGGTGGTCATAGGATTGGCAATATAGTCCTCGCGATTACTACCTAGTTCGGACGGCGGAGGGCGAAAAGGCTAGTCCGCTGAGGCTACAAGCGCGCCCCTTGCGCAACATCATGGTTGAACGGTGGTGCCCTACCCTGCTGGGGTCTTGCAAGCCACCCGTCAAACACGCCTCTTGCACAGCCAGCCGGGTCCCGGCGCGCTGCTGCAAGCCGCGGTCGATCCTCTCGTCTCCATTGCCACGCTCGCCGCGGCGACGTCGTTCTTTGGCGGGCGCTTCGACGGCGCGTGCCTGATCCTTGCGCTGCTGGTCTTCGCCATGACCTTTCCCGGCAGCCTGGCGCGCGCGACCGAGCACGCCGGCGAGCTGATGCTCGACATCCTCACCGGCTGGGTAGCCATCGTGGCGCTGCTCATGCTGCTCGGCTGGGCCTCGCGCACCATCGCAGTCTTCGACCAACGGGTGCTCCTCGCCTGGGCGCTGGGGACACCGCTCGCGCTCTTCGCCGCGCACCGTGGCCTGGCGCGGGCGCTGCCGCGCCTGCTGGCCGCCGAAGGGTTGCGCAAGACGGCGATCATCGCCGGCGCGAACGACCTGGGCTGCGGCCTCGCCGCGCGCCTCCGCGCGAGCCCGGTCCACGGGGTGCGCTTTGCCGGCTACTTCGACGACCGCGCCGGTAATCGCATCAGCGAGAAGGTGCTCGGGCCGCTCGCCGCGCTGGGCGATTACGTCCGCGCGCAGAACATCGACATCATCTATATCGCGCTGCCCATGGCTTCGCAGCCGCGCATCCTCAAGATCCTGGAGGAGCTGCGCGACACGACCGTCTCGATCTACTTCGTGCCGGACATCTTCGTCTTCGACCTGATCCAGGCGCGGGTGGACTCGATCGGCGACCTGCCGGTGCTCGCGGTGTGCGAGACGCCGTTCTATGGCTTCAACGGCCTCATCAAGCGCGTCAGCGACTATCTGCTGGCGAGCGTGATCCTGGTGCTGATCGCGCCGCTGCTCGTCGCGATCGCGATCGGCGTCAAGCTCTGCTCGCCCGGCCCGATCCTCTTCAAGCAGCGCCGCTACGGCGTCGACGGCCGCAAGATCGTGGTCTACAAGTTCCGCACCATGACGGTCGCCGAGGATGGCGACGTCGTGCGCCAGGCGACCAAGAACGACAGCCGCATCACGAAGTTCGGCGCCTTCCTGCGCAAGACCTCGCTCGACGAGCTGCCCCAGTTCATCAACGTGCTGCAGGGCCGGATGAGCGTCGTCGGCCCGCGGCCGCACGCCGTGGCGCACAACGAGCTTTACCGCAAGCTGATCCGCGGCTACATGATCCGCCACAAGGTGCGCCCGGGAATCACCGGCCTCGCCCAGGTGAACGGTTTCCGCGGCGAGACCGACACGATCGAGAAGATGAAGTCGCGCATCGAGTACGACCTCGCGTACCTGCGCAGCTGGTCGCTGCTGCTCGACCTGCAGATCGTCCTCAAGACCGTCGTCGTGGTGCTGCGCAAGCAAAATGCCTATTGACCGCTTCATCTGCCTCGCGGCGGGCGGCGGCATCATGGCGGTGCTGCTCTTCGTGACGTCGCACCCGATCCCGCAGGGCTGGGACAAGGTCGCGCACTTCACGCTGTATTCGGTGATCACCGCGCTCTTATGGCGCGGCACCTGCGGCCGCGCGCCGATCGCGGTGCTCGCCTCGGTGGTCGCCTTCGGCGCCTTCGACGAGCTGCACCAGATTTTCATGCCGAGCCGCAGCGCGGAGCTGCTCGATTTCGTCGCCGACGCCGCAGCCGCGGCCGTGGTGTGCGCCGTGCTTTTCCTCCGAAAGAAAACGCTATGTGTGGAATAGTCGCAGCCATCGCCAACCGCAACGTGGTGCCGATCCTGATCGAGGGACTGAAGCGCCTCGAGTACCGCGGCTACGACTCGGCCGGCGTCGCGGTCATCAATGGTTCCATGCAGCGCCTTCGCTCTTGCGGCAGGGTTGCGCAACTGGAAAAACTTGCGGCGAACCTCCACGGCACCATCGGCATCGGCCATACGCGCTGGGCCACCCACGGCGCACCCTCCGAGCGCAACGCCCATCCGCATATGTCGGGCGGCGTCTCGGTGGTGCACAACGGCATCATCGAGAACCACGACGCCATGCGGGCGCGGCTCACGGGCCTCGGCTACGAATTCGCTTCCGACACCGACAGCGAAGTCATCGCCCACCTGGTGCACTCGCACCTGAAGGGTGGAAATCTCTTCGACGCCGTCCGCGCGACTACGCGGGAGCTGGTCGGTGCGTACGCCATCGCCGTCATTGCCGCCGATGATCCGGCGCGCATGGTGGTCGCCCGCATGGGCGCGCCCCTCCTCCTCGGCCTGGGCGACGGCGAGAACTTCGCCGCCTCCGACACCGCCGCGCTGCTGCAGGTCACGCGGCGCATGATCTATCTCGAGGAAGGCGACTGCGCGCAGGTGACGCTGAAGAGCGTGCAGATCCTCGATGTCCGCGGGCACGTCGTCGAGCGGCCGCTGCGCGTCTCGCAGCTTGCCGCCGACGCCATCGAGCTCGGCACCCACCGCCACTACATGCAGAAGGAGATCTTCGAGCAGCCGGCCGCCGTGGCGGCGACGCTCGAGGGCGTGGCCAACGCGACGAGCATCCAGCCGGGCGTGTTCGGCGCCGCGGCCGGCGGGATATTCAGCCAGGTCGATTCCTGCCTGGTGCTCGCCTGCGGCACGAGCTACCACGCCGGCGTCGTCGCCCGCTACTGGATCGAGAGCCTTGCCGGCATCCCCTGCAACGTCGAGATCGCGAGCGAGTACCGTTACCGCGAGACGGTGCCCAACCCGCGCTCGCTCATCGTCGTCATCTCGCAGTCGGGCGAAACCGCCGACACCCTCGCCGCCCTGCATCACGCGCGCGCGCTTGGGCAGGTGAACGCGCTCGCCATCTGCAATGTGCCGGAGTCGGCCCTCACCAGGGCTGCGAACCTGAGATTCCTCACCCGCGCCGGTCCCGAGATCGGCGTCGCCTCGACCAAGGCATTCACCGCCCAGCTCGCCGCGCTCTTCGTGCTGGCTCTGGTTCTCGCGAAGCAGAGAAATAGGTTGACGAGGGAAAAAGAGGCGCAAATGCTCGAGGCGCTGCGGCGCCTGCCGGCGTGGATCTCGAACGCGCTGCGCGTCGAGCCCGAGATGGCGGCGTGGGCGGCCCGGTTCGCGCGCTGCGAGCACGCCCTCTTCCTCGGCCGGGGCGTGCACTACCCGATCGCGATGGAGGGTGCGCTGAAGCTGAAGGAGATCTCTTATATCCATGCCGAGGCGTATGCCGCAGGAGAGTTAAAGCACGGCCCGCTCGCGCTTGTCGACCGCGACATGCCGGTGATCGCGATCGCGCCGCGTGATGCGCTGCTCGACAAGCTGAGATCCAATCTGCAGGAAGTGCGCGCGCGAGGCGGCGAGCTTTATGTGCTCGCCAACGGAGACACCGCACTCACGAACGGACAAGGCGTACACATCGTGCAACTGCACGACGATCCCGGCGTGCTCTCTCCCATTGTGAGCACCGTGCCGTTACAACTACTCGCCTACCACGCCGCGCTCTTGCGCGGCAACGACGTGGATAAGCCGAGGAATCTCGCTAAATCTGTGACGGTCGAATGATCAGGCTGCGATGTTCGCCGTCTGCAGGTCCGGCTTGAAGCGATAGCCGGTTCCCCGCACCGTCTCGATCAGCTTGTCATGCCCCGTGGGCGTAAGCGCCTGGCGCAGCCTTCTGATATGAACATCGACCGTGCGCTCTTCGACGAACACGTGCTCGCCCCACACTTCGTCGAGCAGCCGCGCGCGGGAGAACACCCGGCCGGGATGCGTCATGAAGAAGTGCAGCAGGCGCAGCTCGGTGGTCCACAAGTCGATGGGCTTCTCGCCCGCGGTGACCTGGTGCGCGGCGGGGTCGATGCGCAGGCCGGCAATTTCCACCACGTCGTCTGCAAGCTGCGGCGCGCGGCGGCGCATGACGGCCTTGATGCGCGCGAGCAGCTCGCGCGCGGAGAACGGCTTCGTGACGTAGTCGTCGGCACCCGACTCGAGCGCGGTGACCTTGTCCTGCTCCTCGGCTCGCGCCGAGAGCAGCACGATGGAGATGTCTTTCGTGCGCTGGTCGCCGCGCAGGCGCCGCGCGAAGGTGAGCCCCGGAATACCCGGCAGCACCCAGTCGAGCAGCACGAGGTCGGGACGCGACTCGCGCACCAGCGCCTCGGCTTGGGGAACGTCGCCGGCGGTCATCACGCGATACCCGGCGCGCTGCAGATTGGCGGCCAAGAGGTCGCGGATCGCTGCTTCGTCTTCGACTACGAGGATGGAACCGCCCATGGCGTCTCCCGGTGTGTTGTTAGGCGTCCTGAGCTTAGGGGCTCGCCGGATGGCGGCATATCGCCGGCCCCTTATTTAACAGTCGTGTCACATTGGCCTCCTGTCGTTATCCACCGACACGTTGGCCGGAACGGCCATTGCAGCTTTGCCTGACATGCGCGTACTGGTTATCGAGGACAACGCCGACCTGAACGACTACCTGCGCCTTGCGCTGGAATCGGAGGGTTACCAGGTCCTGGCCGCCCGCAACGGCAAGGAGGCCCTGGAAACCCTCGATGGGCAGGAGATCGACGTCGTAGTCACGGACTTGTTCATGCCGGAGATGGACGGCATCGAGACGATTGCCGCCCTGAAGCGACGCCTTCCGGGAGTGCGCGTCGTCGCCATGTCCGGACGCCCGGGCGTGGATTACCTCAAAGTCGCGCGCGAGCTGGGGGTGGCCCATACCTTGCGCAAGCCTTTCGAGATGGACGAGCTCCTCAAGGCGCTGAAGGACGGCCCGGCATGACGCGCCGCCCGGTCGTGTATCACATCATCAGTGCCGGAAGGCGCCAGGTCAGCGCCGCGTCCGAGCTGGTCAACCGCGGGGGCCGCATCGCGGTCGAGCTCGATCCGGACATGGTCAAGGCGCGCGGCGTGTTCGTGGAGATCGATCCGCGCAAGCTGCGCACGCTCGACGAGGAAGGCTGGGTGTTCGGCTATCCCGAGCTCGTCGACCGGCGCCGCCCGAACGGCCGCAGGAAAAAAGCGGCGCCGTCCCGCACGAAGGGCCGGCGCGCGAGCGACCGCGAAATTCGCCGCTATTAGGCGGTTCTGGTGCCGTGGTGCTGCTGCTGGAACGCGTTCAGCAGCTCGATCAACTGCCTGGGATCGCAGGGCTTCAGCAGGTAGTGCTCGAAGCCGACGCCTTCGCCGAGCTCCTGGTCTTCCTTGCGCGTCCACTTGCCGGAGATGGCGACGAGCATTGGCGACGCCACGCCACGGCGGGCGCGGATCTCGCGCGCCACGGCGAAGCCGCTCATGCCGGGCATGTTGATGTCGAGGATCACGACATCGGGACGCACCAGGCGGTCCATCTCGAGGACTTCGTCGCCGCGTAGCACCACGTGCGCCTCGTGCCCCTCGTCGCGCAGGATCGCGGCGAGGACCGACGCCGTGTCGCGCTCGTCATCGGCAATCAGGACGCGCAGCGGCGAGCGCGCCGCTGGTTTGTTGACCACGCGGAGGTCGGGCGGCTTGCTCATTGCTGCTTCAAGTGTGCCGCATCGTGCTGCGCGCGGCCACGCTCGATCGCCTGCTGGAGCTGGCTCGGATCGGTGGGCTTGACGAAGAAGTAGTCGAAACCCGCTTCGGTCGCCTTGTGGCGATCGTCCTTCTGCCCGTAGCCGGTCATCGCGATGAGGAGCGCATGGCTCGTGTCGCCCTGCTCGCGCAGGCGCCGCGCCACCGCGTAGCCGTCGAGGCCGGGCAGGCCGATGTCGAGCACCACCACGTGGGGCGCGAAGACCCGGACCGAAGCGAGCGCTTCATTGCCATCGCTCACGGTCTTCACTTCGTGGCCTTCGAGGCGCAGGAAGGCGGCGGTGCTCTCGGCCGCGTCGACGTTGTCGTCGACCACGAGCACGCGGCGACCGTAGACCACCTCCTGCGCCGCGTGCGGCTGCGGCGCGCCGACCGGCACGGTCTGCTGCACGGCGCTGATGCTCGGCAGAAGGATCCTGAAGCGCGCGCCGGCACCGACGCCGTCCGAGTGCGCCTCGACCTGTCCCTGGTGCAGCTCGACCAGGCGCTTGACCAGGGTCAAGCCGATGCCGAGGCCGCCCTGGCTGCGGTCGAGCCCGCGGTCGCCCTGCACGAAGAGCTCGAAGATGCGCGGCAGCAGCTCGGCGTCGATGCCGCTGCCGTTGTCCTCCACCGTGATGGTGGCCACGCCTTGGCTCGCCGCGGCGGTGAGCCGGATGCGGCCGCCTTCGGGCGTGTACTTGGAAGCGTTGTTGAGCAGGTTCGCCACGGTCTGCGACAGTCGCGCGAAATCGCCCTGCAGCCAGACCGGCCGCGCGCTCACCTCGACCGACAGGCGCTGCTCGCGCTGGTCGATCATCGGCCGCGCGGTCTCGACGCTGTGCGCGACGATCTTGGCGAGCTCGAGCGGCTCTTTCTTCAGCACGATCTTGCCCTGGCTGATGCGCGAGACGTCGAGCAGCTCGTCGACCAGGCGCGTCAGCTGCGTCGCCTGGCGGTCGATCACGTCGCGCGCCATGACCAGGCGCTGCTCCGTCGAGCCGACGCGGCGCATGAGCTCCACGGCGTTGCGGATCGGCGCCAGCGGATTCCTCAGCTCGTGCGACAGCATCGCCAGGAACTCGTCCTTGCGGCGGTTCGCGTCCTGCAAGTCCTCCTCCGCCTGGCGGGAGCGCGTGCTCTCGCGCTTGAGCGTTCGATAGAGCCGCGCATTGTCGAGCGCGATCGCCGCCCGTCCGGCGACCTCTTCCAGCATGTCGCGGTCGCGCGGCTTGCGGCCCGTATAGCCGAGCGCAAAGGCGCCGATCACCCGCTCGCCGACCTGCAGCGGATAGCAAAGCGTGGCGGCAAGCCCCGCTTCGTCGGCGATCTCCATCACCTTGTGGTCGCGCAGCACGACCTGCATCGCCGAGGCGAGCGGCGGCGGCACGAAGTCGGCGGCCGGCGCGGAAAGCGAATCGAACTTGCCGGGCTCCTTCTCGATCGTGACCGCGGCGGCGTCGCAGACGTGCGGCACGACGAGATCGACCAGGCGCCGCATGCCCTGCTCGAGATCGAGCGATGCGCCGAGCTCGTGGCTCGCGTGCGCCAGGAAGTTGGCGCGCCGCCTCGCCTCCTCCGCCGACACCCTGGCCGCTTCGCCCTCGGCCATGGCGCGCGTGCGCTGCTGCATCTGGAACAGCTCGACGAACACCTTCACCTTGCTGCGCAGCACATCCGGCCGCACCGGCGACAGGATGTAGTCCACCGCGCCGAGCGAGTAGCCCTGCGCGGTCTGCATCTCGTCGGCGTAGGCGGTGATGAAGATGATCGGCGTGTGCGCCGACTTCTTGTACTGGCGGATCAGCTTCGCCGTCTCGAGGCCGTCGATGTCCGGCATGTTGACGTCGAGCAGGATCACCGCGAACTCGCGCGCCAGCACCTCGCGCAGCGCGTCGGAGCCCGAGCGCACCGTCACCAGGTTCTGGCCGAGGTCCTCGAGGATGCTCGAGAAGACGAGCAGCTTCTCGGGCAGGTCGTCGACGACCAGGATGTTGGCTTTGTCTTCGCTCATCGCTGTTGCCCCCCTGACAAGGGGGGAGTCAGCGCAGCGAACGGGGGGGGTGGGCTTTCCGAAAACCGGAAACCCCCCGCTCCCTCCGGTCGCGACCTCCTTGTCAGGGGGTCAAAACCGAGCGCCATCACCGATGCAACCATCCACGAAGGACCGACAGCATATGCACGCGGTCGACCGGCTTGGACAGGTAGTCCCAGGCGCCGGCCGCAATGCACTTCTCGCGGTCGCCCTTCATCGCCTTCGCGGTCACCGCGATGATCGGCAGGTCGGTGCCGCGCTCCAATTTCCGGATCTCCTTGATGGTGGTGATGCCGTCCATCTCCGGCATCATGATGTCCATCAGCACGATGTCGATGTCGTGATCGCGCTTCACGATCTCGATCGCCTCGCGGCCGTTGTTCGCCGACACCACCTGCATGCCTTCCTCGTCGAGCACCGTGGCGAGCGCGAAGATGTTGCGCATGTCGTCGTCGACGAGCAGGGCGCGCTTGCGCTCGAGCACGCGATGCGAGCTGTGCAGGTCCTCGAGCGCCTTCCGCTCCTCCTCGGACATCGAAGCCGTGCTGCGGTGGACGAAGAAGTAGATGTAGTCGAGGAGCCGCTCGGTGGTGCGCGCCTCGCGCAGCGCGAACGTGCCGTCGGCCGCGCGCCAGGTCGAGAGCATCTCCTCGCCCTTGCCGCCGAAGAACACCACCGGCAGGAGGCGCATCACCGGCTTTTGCTCGAGCGCGTCGAGCACGTCGCGCGGCCTGAGACCCATGATCGACTCATCGACCACCAGGCAGTCGATCTGCTGCGTCTTGACGATGCGCATCGCCTCGTCGCGCGACCAGGCGACCAGCATGCCGATGTCGGCAGCGCCGAGGCGCTCCACGACTTCGGTACGCATGCCGCCCTCCGGCATCATGAGCAGCACCTGACGGGCATTGCGGCTCACGAACTCCTTCAGCTGGTCGATCGCCTGGTCGACGAGGTCGCGCGAGGTGAGCGGCTTCGAGATGAAGCCGAGCGCACCCGAGTTGAGCGCGCGGTCGCGGGCGTCATCCGTGCTCACCACGCACACCGGGATGTGCCGCGTCGCGAGATCGGACTTCAGGCGCTCGAGCACCCGCCAGCCCTGCATGTCGGGCAGGTAGATGTCGAGCGTCAGCACCGCCGGCTGGTACTCGCGGATCATGGCGAGCGCCGCGGCACCGGTGGTCGACACGACAGCCTTGAAGCCTTTCTGGCGTGCCGCGTCGAGCAGGATCTTGGCGAAGCCGAGGTCGTTCTCGACGATCAGCAGCACCCGGTCGCCCGGCTGGATTTCCTCGCGATCGTCATCCGCCTCGTTGATGAAGAGGCTCGGCTCTTCCTCGGCCACGGCCGGCGAGACGGCCTCCACCGGCTCGGCCACCTGCGGCTGCGGCAGCGGCAGCTCTGCGGGCCGCTGGCGCGGCGCGCGCATCGGCGTGTAGGTGAGCGGCAGGTAGAGCGTGAACACGCTGCCGGCGCCGGGCGCGCTGACCAGCCTGATCTCGCCGCCGAGCAGCTTCGATAGCTCGCGCGAGATCGCCAGGCCGAGACCCGTGCCGCCGTACTTGCGGCTGGTACTGCCATCGGCCTGCTGGAAGGCCTCGAAGATGATCTGCTGCTTCTCCGCCGAGATGCCGATGCCGGTGTCGCTCACCTTGAAGGCGATGACATGGTCGGTGGCGTCGAGCAGCTCCGTATCGGCCGACCAGCCCGAGACCGCGGGCGCGATCGAGATCGACACCTGGCCGACGTGCGTGAACTTGAACGCGTTGGAGAGCAGGTTCTTGATGATCTGTTGCAGCCGCTTGATGTCGGTGAGCATCGTGCGCGGCAGCGCCGCATCGACCGCGACGCGGAAGTCGACCTTCTTCGTCTCGGCGACGTGCCGGAAGGTGCGCTCCACGTAGCGCTGCAGGTCGTCGAACCTGAGCTCGGAGGGCTCGACTGCCACCGTGCCGGACTCGATCTTCGACAGGTCGAGGATGTCGGCGATCAGCGCCAGCAGCTCGTTGCCCGAGCCGTGGATGGTCTTCGCGAACTCCACCTGCTTGGGATTCAGGTTGCCGTCGGTGTTGCGCGACAGCTGGTCGGACAGGATCAGCAGGTTGTTGAGCGGCGTGCGCAGCTCGTGCGACATGTTCGCCAGGAACTCGGACTTGTACTTGGACGTCAGCGCCAGCTGCGCGGCCTTCTCTTCCAGCGCCTGCCGCGCCAGCTCCACCTCGCGGTTCTTGCGCTCCACCTCCTCGTTCTGGTGAGCGAGCAGGCGCGCTTTCTCCTGCAGCTCCTCGTTGGTCTGCTGCAGCTCGACGGCGAGCGACTGCGACTGCTTGAGCAGGTTCTCCGTCCGGGTGTTGGCCTCGATCGTGTTGATCACGATGCCGATCGATTCGGTCAACTGGTCGAGGAACGCCTGGTGCGCCGGGTTGAAGCGCTCGAGCGAGGCAAGCTCGATCACGCCCCGCACCTGGCCTTCGAACACCACCGGCAGCACCATGACGTCGGCCGCGGCTTGCGCCGAGAGGCCGGTCGTGACGCGGAAGGCCTCGGCCGGCACGCCGGAAACCATGAGCTTTCTCTTTTCGATCGCGCACTGCCCGACGACGCCTTCGCCGAGGTCGACTTCCTTGCCATGCGAGCCCTGGCCGCCGCTCGCGAACGAGGCGAGCAGCTTCAGCTTCGGATGCTCCTCGCCGGCGAGCACGTAGAACTCCGCCTGCTGCGCCCCGACCACCGGCGCGAGCTCCGACAGAATCATCTGGCCCACCGCCATCAGGTCGCGCTGCCCCTGCAGCATCCGCGAGAACTTGGCGAGGTTGGTCTTCAGCCAGTCCTGCTCGGTGTTCTTCTGCGTGGTGTCGCGCAGGTTGCGGATCATCTCGTTGATCGTGTCCTTGAGCGCCGCCACCTCGCCCTGCGTCTCGACCGAGATCGACCGTGTCAGGTCGCCCTGCGTCACCGCGGTCGCCACCTCGGCAATCGCGCGCACCTGCGTCGTGAGGTTGGCCGCGAGCTCGTTCACGTTTTCCGTAAGGTCCTTCCACGTGCCCGCCGCGCCCGGCACCTTGGCCTGGCCGCCGAGCTTGCCTTCGACGCCCACCTCTCGCGCGACGGTGGTCACCTGCTCGGCGAAGGTCGCGAGCGTGTCCGTCATGTTGTTGATGGTCTCGGCCAGCGCCGCGATCTCGCCCTTCGCTTCCACTGTGAGTTTCTGTTTGAGGTCGCCGTTCGCCACCGCGGTCACCACCTTCGCGATCCCGCGCACCTGCGAGGTGAGGTTGCCGGCCATCGAGTTCACGTTGTCGGTGAGGTCCTTCCATACGCCGGAGACGCCGCGCACCACCGCTTGCCCGCCGAGGCGTCCCTCGGTACCGACCTCGCGCGCCACGCGCGTCACTTCGGCCGCGAAGGAGTTGAGCTGGTCCACCATCGTGTTGATGGTGGATTTCAGCTCCAGCACCTCGCCCTTCACGTCCACCGTGATCTTTCTGGACAAGTCGCCCGCCTGGACCGCCTTGGTCACATCAGCGATGTTGCGCACCTGAGAGGTCAGGTTGCCGGCCATGAAGTTCACCGAGTCGGTCAAGTCCTTCCACGTGCCCGACACGCCCTCCACTCGGGCCTGGCCGCCGAGAATTCCCTCGGTACCCACCTCGCGCGCCACGCGCGTCACTTCCGAGGCGAACGATCGGAGCTGGTCCACCATCGTGTTGATGGTGTTCTTCAGCTCCAAAATCTCGCCCTTCACGTCCACCGTGATTTTCTTGGACAAGTCGCCCGCAGCGACAGCCGTCGTCACTTCAGCGATGTTGCGCACCTGGGAGGTGAGGTTGCCGGCCATGAAGTTCACCGACTCGGTCAAGTCCTTCCACGTGCCGGCCACGCCCTGCACGTCGGCCTGGCCGCCGAGTTTTCCTTCCGTACCCACCTCGCGCGCCACGCGCGTCACCTCGGCGGCGAAGCTTCGGAGCTGGTCCACCATCGTGTTGATGGTGTTCTTCAGCTCGAGCACCTCGCCCTTCACGTCCACCGTGATTTTCTTGGACAAGTCGCCCGCCTGGACGGCCTTGGTCACGTCGGCGATGTTGCGCACCTGGGAGGTGAGGTTGCCGGCCATGAAGTTCACCGACTCGGTCAAGTCCTTCCAGGTGCCGGCCACGCCCTGCACGTCGGCCTGGCCGCCGAGCTTTCCTTCCGTACCCACTTCGCGCGCGACGCGCGTCACCTCCGAGGCGAACGAACGGAGCGTGTCCACCATCGTGTTGACGGTGTTTTTCAGCTCGAGCACCTCGCCCTTCACGTCCACCGTAATTTTTCT